>Ga0070741_10002517_pt1 | contig 48893 bp, 52 predicted proteins | sample Coa_R1_4_FD_66440 | JGI IMG/M metagenome (GOLD analysis project Ga0070741, IMG submission 66440) | Surface soil microbial communities from Centralia Pennsylvania, which are recovering from an underground coalmine fire - Coalmine... | ecosystem: Environmental > Terrestrial > Soil > Unclassified ... | reverse complement strand
AGGACCAGGAACGAAAGAAGGAAGAAGAGCTTTCAGCAGAAGTTCGGAAGAAAAACCCACCGGAAGAAAATACAATTTCAAACCGGCGCCGTTACTGCATTTTCATTCCGCCGCTGACATCGACCCGTGGGACACTAATAAATTGCGGTTCCTCGGACGGCTTTCAAACATTCCTATTGCCTTTAGCCTGGGCCGTTCGGAAGGATCGTCGCAAGGCCCCTTGGACCTCGCGAATGCGACTCTGGACTGATCTCCGACGCAAAGGCGCGCTCAACAAGATCGGCACAACCGGCCGCGGCACCTTTTACGTCCTCGCACGGCATCGGGACAAAAAGGAGACAAAGGAGACACCAAACCGTTCCGGAACAAAGGGGACAAAGCAGTATGCCTATGTGCGAGCTGAATGAGGAGGCGAAGAGGCGGCCCGGCGCAAGGGCGGAGCGCTCGGTTTGCGGCCCAGGGGTATCGCGATACAAGTTCACATGCGCGCTGACGGGGCTAAGTTGGCCGCGGAGAAATGCAGAACAATCCGTGACAAGCCCGATAAGAATTGCGAATTTGGGGTAGAAATGCGCCGTTTTTGAGAACATTCCGAAGTGGTTTCCAAGCCCCTTTTACCGAGGTTTTTTGAAGTGGCGCACCCATCAGGAGTTGAACCTGAAACCTTCTGATCCGTAGTAAAACCTCGTCAGTTTCGGCCTGGTTCCAAATGTTTCCCGCTGTGTCGGCAACGCGGTTGTAGTCAACATATTATGGCAGCCATGCCACACGAAGGCACACGTTGAACCATGGTGAAACAACGCGCACCCTTGTACTACTATCTGTACTACCATCAGCACGCATTAGAAATCTCCGTTTGCGTGCGATAAACGAATCAACGCTGCGGAACGATAAAAGCCAAGCGCGTCTTGCGACACCTACTCCACCATGAAACTTACGATTCAGAATCCGTTTTCAGCCGCTACGCCGTGTCGAGATTAAGCCGTATACGCCAATGGACCGAGACCTTCTCGATTCAATTTGGGATGACTCAATAAAACTTCGAGACGGCTACCCCAACAACTAGCGACAAAAGGTCCACAGCATGAGTTAATTCAAGGTGGAAGACACCGGACTGGCGAGAACCGCCTGAAGCGTTCATTATTCTGGTCCAGGAACTCGGTATCGGCTTGAGGCGCGAGGAAGCCGACATGAGTCAATGGGACTGGTTTTTCACTAGCGCGAAGGGGCGGCGCTACATCGAAATAAAGAAAACACCGTATTTCACGCCTAAGAGTAAACGCAGAAGAGTCCTTCCGGTCGAACCAGTGATATGGGACACCGTTCATAAATACCACAAGGAAGGAGATGTCTTCATAGTTCCAGGCAATCCGCCGAAGGTTTATACGCCCGAAACAGAACCTAATAATTTGCACTATAGATGCGAGTGTCATCATCGGACATTGGTCGCCTGGCTGCGGATGAAGGGCATCGAGGACGACAAACCTTGCCACCTCCTGCGCAAGGAATTCGGTTCCTATGTTGCAACATCTTTCGGAATTTTTGTAGCGCAGCGTTTGCTAGGGCACTCCTCCCCAGCTGTTACTGATGCGTTTTATGCAGGCTTGATTGATCTTCCAGAGCTTAGTCACGCTAAAGTCCCAAATACGAAGGCCGAGCCTGATAGCGGTGCCTGAGTATGCATGCGAATTGCTCCTGGAATCGCCGTGCGAGCTCGAATCGCATGTCTTGCGCTTTCTCGACCTCGGCGAGCAGCGTGCGAAGGGTGGGTCATTCCCTCGGCTGGCTTACAGGTTCCTTGAACTGTTCGTCATCGAAGCCTTCCCAAACGTGATTACAGGTGACCAAAAGCTTTTTTGTGCCGGTGTCCACAAGGTCGAAACTTCCATTTCGCAATGACGTTTTTTTGGAGGCATTAACCAATGAACGCATGAAGAAAATCGGGCGATAGTGCCTCCGAGCCTCGGGCTCGGAGAGCGCAGTCATCTCTTTTCGAGTTGGTCTAGCCATGATGCCAAACTTTACGACAACCAGATCAAACCGGTGCATCAGGATTTGGGTGGACTCTGTACTTAATGGCGAAATCAAGCGCGGCGCGGTCAGTACCTCCGATGGTAGTTCCGTCGCGGGATCTCCGGCAACCTTGGATTTTGCTAGCGGGGAAGGCGATAATTCTTGTCGCAGTCTCCATCAATCACGGAGTGGCACGATTGACAAGCGCATTGGCTTCCTTTTGTAACGCGTGGGCAATGATCCAATCGCGCCAATCCTGACCTAGACTCAGATTACCGGCGCTTAATTTTGGCAGCTGTTCTTCGATGACCTTGCCGCAGTCGGCCAGGGCCATGAACGCCTCGTTGGTCTGTCCCGACTTGAACCGGGCCATGGAGAGGATTGCGTAGCCTTCAGCCTTTGAGTAAGAAAAGAGGTCTTTCGTGGCCGAATCAGCCCATTTCACGGCTTCCGAAAAACGCTGCTGGCGATACTCCGCTAACGCTTTGCAGCATTGGAAGGGAGCGTAGCTTGGATTTTTGCTCGCCGCAACGTCGGCAAGAGCGCCGACTACGTTCAAGTCAGCCCCCGAGGAGGTCAATATGAGGCAGTCTTTGGCCATTCGCTCGGCGATATATGGATCCTGAGTTCCGCGAAAACGCACGACAATCTGCTGGCAAAGCCGGCGGTATTCCGGAACGTCCCCGCAAGCGACCAGCAATGGGGCGAGCGTGTGATAACCATTGGGAGAGTCCGGCTCGGTTTTGACCAGATTGGTTACATCGTTGGTCGCCTTTCTCCATCGGCCTTGCATCGCCATACTTTCTCCAATCGTGGCAAACAGACCCGCATAACCAGGCGAAGCCAGGAGTTGTGATTTCGAAAACCCGTCAAACAACTGGTCCGTGTCGTCATACTTGTTTTCCTGTTGCAGCAGGATCACTAAGTGTGTGGCGACGAGCGCATTGGGAGAGCTGTTATCAAGAAATTGGCGGCGAATGGCCAACGAATGGCGAAAGCACTTTTCCGCCTCACCATAGTTCCCCTGGTACCAGTACTTAATTCCAAAACCTTCCAACCGATCAACCTCCTGCTGATGTTGCGCCCTTACCCGTGCCCGGTTTCCGACTACCAGCAAACGAGTCACGACGGCCAAGCCAGCAGCCAGCAGAACGAGAATGGCCGCAAGGCTCGCACACGCCAGTTTGTTTCGAGCGACGAATTTGTGCGCCTTGTACAGTCTGCTGGGCGGACGAGCCGAAATCGGCTCCCCCGAAAGGTAGCGGCCGACGTCCAGGCCGAGGCCGTGGGCCGTTGCGTAACGGCGGGCGCGGTCCTTTTCGAGCGCTCGCATGACGATCCAATCGAGTTCGCCCTCCAATTCGCGAATCAGCCGCGGGGGCGCAGCTCCATGGCGTTTCGAAAAATTCTCCGCGTCCGCCTTCATCAACGTGCTCAACCGCGTCGAAGGGCGGGCCGGTTCCTTGTCCCGAATGACCCGGCGCACTTCGTCGAAGCCCGCTTTGAGAAGTTCGCGCGTGTCAAAAGGCGTTGTGCCCGTCAAAAGTTCGTAGAGCAACACGCCCAGACTGTAGATGTCGGTCCGCGTATCTATGTCCGCGTTCATGGGGGACATCTGCTCGGGACTCATGTACGCCGGCGTCCCAATTAGCATATCGTGAGCGGTGAAGATCGTTTTGTCCGTCAACTGCTGTCCCCCGGTGGCCTTCGCTACCCCGAAATCAATCACTTTGGGCGCCGGCCTCCCGTCGGTTCTTGTAGTGACGAGAATGTTTGAAGGCTTGATGTCCCGGTGAATGATCCCTTTCTGGTGCGCGTGCTGGATTGCGTCGCAGACTTGGGTGAATAACTCCAAACGGGAGCTGGTTGGCAGAGAGTGCTGATCGCAATAATCGGTGATTTTTATACCCTCGACCAATTCCATTACAAAGAAGGGTCGTCCGCCATCGGTCATGCCGGCGTCGATGACGCGGGCGATATTGGGATGGTCCATCAACGCCAGCGCCTGCCGCTCCGCCTCAAAGCGCGCAACCACGCTTTTGCTGTCCATGCCCGGTTTGACGATTTTCAGCGCAACTTTGCGGCGGACAGGTTCTTTTTGTTCGGCAAGGAAAACGATGCCCCACCCTCCTTCGCCTATCTGTTTTAGCAATTGGTATCGTCCAATCCGATCACCCGGTTTTTCGATGGCGCCAACCTGCTGAACCCGTTCGCTTGCGAATGCGCTCGGCAATTCATCTAAGAACCGTCCCGCTCTGTCGTTGGCACGGAGCAGTGCTTGGACTTTGCGACGCAGATTCTCGTCTCCGGAGCAGGTGCGGTCGAGGTAATCCTGGCGAGCTTCGGGAGGAAGCCGCAAAGCTTCCGTAAAAATCTGCATGGCGCTGTTTGATTCGGCGCTCATTGGCACAAGGCGGAAATGTCGGGAGATTTAAACGCTTATCCGTTTTCAATTTCGTTCAAAAGCCAGGCGCGAGAAAACGTCCAGTAATTCTTGACGGTGGTAACGGAAATCGCCATCACCTCGGCGACTTCCTCATTGGTCATGCCGGCGAAGTACTTGAGCTTTACCAATTGGGCTTCAGCCGGGTGCTCAGCGGCCATTTTGTCCAAGACCTCATGCACCGCCAGCAAGTGTTCGTCAGCGTTCGGTGCCGCAGGGTCGAATCCATCCAAATCCACACGCCGGTAACGTCCACCATGGCGCTCGGTTCGTTTGCGCCGGGCTCTTTCTATCAAAATGCGTCGCATCGCCTCGCTGGCAGCATGAAAGAAGTGCGCGCGACTGCTAAAAGTGGGGTTCTGATCTCCGACTAATCGAATCCACGCTTCGTGAACCAGCGCCGTGGGTTGAAGCGTCTGACCGGGAAGTTCCCGAGCCAGCTTGACGGCCGCATTGCGCCGCAATTCCGCGTACAGGAGGACAAACAAATCCTCCGCAGCCCCGGGTTCGCCGCGCTCCACGGCCTCTAATTTGACGGTGGCATCGTTCACATTTGTTTCGGACCACTCGATTATAAAGAAACAATTAGTCTGGTTTGCGTGGAAATCAACTTGAGAATTGGCCACTCGGACGGCTTCAGCCAAGCAGATAGAGATTGGCACGACCAACGTTCCGTTGCTTCGGGCCTCGCACTAACCGGTTCGTTCGGAGCCATTCTTAATTGCCTTTAGGATCACCGTCCTTGGAGTCTGGCTCCAGCGGTTCTTCATCAATTTCCGGGTCCAAGACAGACGAGCCGGGTTTGAGCGGAGGTGTTTCCAAGAAATCTCCCAGCCGCTCGTAGGCGCGAAGCAGCGCCTCAACCTTGCGCCGTAATTCAGCATCGCCAGCGCAGGCTCGATCCAGAAAGGCCTTGCGTTCCGCCACCGGGTGCTTGAGGGCCTCGGTAAATATGGGCTCATCCTGACTGGAATCAGCGCTCATATACAAGTCGCTCCGGTTTTCAGCAGACGCTGGCGCACAGCTATTCCCAAACAGGCATTGATTTCATAATTCGTGCTCAGCTTCCTCTCTTTTAGTGCGAGAAATCGGAAAAAAAAGGCCATCGGAATACTCAAATTGTCCTTTTTTCTGCAAATTTTCGCACTTAGTGGGGTGTAGCAATAGCAGGGCATTCAACCGGGAAAGCCCGGCGACGGGAACGAGCCGAATTGCAAAAAAGAAAGGCAAAGTATGAAAACATCGTTAGAAGACAAAGTCGCGGTCGTCACATTTCGCGGCGAGTGGCCGACGCAGCGCCGGCTTTAACGGACGGCGGACGGAGTTGAAGGATGCGGCGTCAGAACTTCACATCTCGCGAGAAAAGGCCGAAACAGTGACGATGGTGATCTGTACGTAATTGTCAGCGTGCAGCTTCCCAAAGAAATCAGCAATGAGGAGCGGGCGGCGTGGGAGAAACTAAGCCAGGTGTCCGGTTTCAACCCAAGGAAACTGACCTGATTGCGTGAGTCCAAAGACTCCAATTAGATTTATGTTGAGCGCAGGTTTTGGCGACCGCCAGTGGCTTGGGCGACTTGCCATCAGACGCCTGAGTTCAATGACATAATTTTGTTATGAACAACATTTCCGAACTCGACAACCGTGGACTTGTGCTGATTTGCCCACATTGTGGCAGACGCAATCGACTGGCTTACGAAAGGCTGGGACAAACGTTCCGTTGCGGCAACTGTCAGACCGAACTGAACCCGCCCGGTGAACCCATGGAGGTCAAGAGCGAAGCTATCTTCGACGCTCTGGCCAGTCATTCTGCGCTAACCGTGGTGGTGGATTTTTGGGCGGCTTGGTGTGGGCCTTGCAAAATGGTCGCACCGGAGCTCGCGAAGGTTGCGGCTGAGGGGGCGAAACAATGGCTCGTGGTCAAGGTGAACACCGAGGAGTTGCCGGGTCTCGCGCAACGATTTCGCATTAGCGGAATTCCCACGCTCGCACTCCTCCAGGGCGGAAGAGAAGCTGCGCGTAAATCCGGAGCGATGCCCGCCGCGGCGATTCTGCAATTCATCCGGCAAAATTCAATCTGCAGGAGCAAGTTATGACACTCGCAGCTGAGCATCAGCTTCACGCCATTCAACTCTTTGAGCCAGACGGGGAAACGGTCTATAGCATCGAAGCGGCAGCGCATATCGCTCAGGTGACGCGTCGGTCAATCCTCGTGTATTACAAACACGGCCTGGTTTCACCGGTCGGTGATCCGGAGGGTGGGGGATACTACTTCAACGACGAGGCCATCCGCACCCTGCGCCGTATCGAATACCTCCGCAGCCAATGTAGCATTAGCCTGGTTGGCATTAGAATGATTCTGCATTTGATGAACGAAGTGGAGGGTCTGCGGGCTGAGGCGCGATTTTCCCGTCAGTAATTCGGGCGGGTAAACGGTTCCTGCACTTTAGACACTGGAATACCCTCAGACCGACGGGGCAAGTCCTCACAGCCAGAGCCCTTAGTTCTGAAACTCATCAAACCCATTTTGTTGGGGAAAGAATCCGACTAAAACCGGCGTCGGGTCTACCAAGCCCGACCGTATTGCACTGGAGGCAGCACCGCATCTTTTTGACGCAGAGTGTTTGCCGCAACGCGTGGCCAATAAGGTTCGCGTAAAAACTCCCGGGCCATCAAAACGATGTCCGCACGACCGTTGCGAATAATCTCGTCGGCGTGGGTTGGCTCTGTAATGGAACCGACTGCCGCTGTCGCGATGCGGGCCTCGCGCCGGATGCACTCGGAAAAAGGGACTTGGTAACCAGGGCCGACAGGAATCTTCGCATGTGGCGCGGCTCCGCCCGAACTGCAATCAATCAAGTCCACCGCCTCGGCTTTCAATAGTTTAGCCAACTGGATGCTTTGCTCGAGGTCCCAGCCTCCTGGCACCCAATCTGTGCAAGACAGGCGCACCGCAAGCGGAAGCCTTTCAGGCCATACCGCCCGCACGGCACGAGCGGTTTCCAGCGGGAAACGGATGCGGTTCTCGAACGCGCCGCCATAACGATCCGTGCGATGGTTGCTCAATGGCGAGAGAAATTCATGAGCGAGATATCCGTGGGCGAAATGTAACTCCAGCCATTCCACGCTCGCTGTCAGTGCTCGTTTGGCCGCGGCCACAAATTCAGACTGTACGCGCGCAATATCGGACTCTCTCATCGCGCCCGGAACTTTTGTCAGGTTACCCCCGAATGCCAAGGCGCTTGGCGCAATCGTTGGCCAACCACCAGCGTCGTCTGCGAGGGAAGCGTCGCCCGCCCACGGCGGCGACGTCGATGCCTTGCGACCGGCATGTGCGAGTTGAATCCCCGGCACCGCCCCATGCTGTTTGATAAAGCGGTTGATGCGAGCAATCGGTTCCAGGTGTTTGTCCGCCCAGATTCCTGCGTCGGCAGGGGAAATTCGGCCCTCGGGCGATACAGCGGTGGCCTCCGCCACGACAAGGCCAGCGCCTCCCACAGCGCGCGAACCCAGGTGCACCAGATGCCAATCGGTCGCCACACCATCCTCCGACGAATACTCGCACATGGGCGAAACGCCGATGCGATTACGTAAGGTGATCGACTTAATGGTGAATGGTTGAAAAAGATGTGCTGGGCTGCTTGAATGACTTGTCATCGCAATGCCATTATAGGCGTGTTTTCCGTTACGACCGAGATCAAAGCTGGCGACAATGCGAGCGGATTAGCGAGTTAAACCGCACGCTCCCCCTCTCGACGGCTATGAAGCTTTGATTTTCATTTGGTTGAGGTATCGGAACCACGAAGACTAGACCATTTTTTCAGTTCGTGGCCTGGCTCGGCTGTAATCAAGTGCGTGACTCTTGGTTCTTCGAGAACGAATTGATGGACTCGCTCCTCCAGCTTACGGTCGGCCCGAGTTACACGGTCGTGCTGCCGCAAGTGTTCCAGCCACGATTCGACGAGGAACAAGTTAGCGTTTTCCTCGATCCTGACTCAGTGTTTTGCTTTGCCCTTCGTGGCCGCGGGCCGGGTGGCTTGATCCATCTGATCGAGCTCGGCCTCCTCGACACCTTCTTCAACGAGCCTTTCATTGTCGCTTCGCCCCTCGTCGTCCTCATCCTCGCCAGGACTGACCGGAACTTTGCGGCCTTGTGATCCAGGCACCGGATCCCAGCGTTCAGATTCTGGTGCGGCTTCCAGGGCGGCTTGCTTAGGGTCCAATTCTGCCTCGCCGGTTAATTCCCTTCTGGCCGTCGCCAAATCGGATTTAGACACTTCCCGAGCCGAACGACCAGCGAGTCTGGCCAGTTCCGCGGCACGCTTCCGCACCATCTTCCTGGTTACTGTGCCAATGCCGGCGGAGTTGATCATTACTTCACCCTTCTTTAAAGGATTGCTCTTCATATACATTTTGCATTTCGGCGTGATTCCGTGCTTCGACAAACTACAATTATAAGTGCCACACAAACCCTCGGGGGACAAACCTTCAGGAATGGTTTCGTCTTCAGGCGAATCATTCATTTGATGCGCCTGTGTCAGCATTTAGCTTGATGGACTTTTTCGCGAAACGTCGCGAATTCTCGAAGCTTCGCAAGTTAACTTACGAAGCTCGTCTCAGGCATTTGGTTTTTTTCAGGCTGATATGGCAGATTTTCTGCAACTCCACTTGGCACAACTCTAGCATCAGCGAACTAAACCCAGAGGCGTTGGTAAATTCACAAAGCCTCAGAAGGGAAGAGACGAATGGTGCAAAACAATAATCGACGAAACAGTTTAGAAAACATGTGTTGACTGATGTAACTAAAGCCAAAAACTTGAAAACGAGGTATGAAACAAACAATTCGCAGCACAGTATCAGCCGCCCTCTTGCTAGCTGCGGTCAATCCCGCACTGACCGCGATAGCCGGCGACGATCTTCGGATGGAAGCAGAGCGGGCAATTAAGGCTCTCACGAGTGCCGATTCGGGATTAACAAACTTCTTCAACGGCTCGGTTGGTTTCGTCGTATTCCCTAGCGTCGGCAAGGGAGGCCTTATTAGTGAGCGTGGGAAAGGGGTCCTCTACGAAAAAGGAAAGCCTATAGGGGAAGCCACACTCACAGAGGTCAACGTTGGACCGCAGGCCGGAGGCCAATCCTTCTACGAAGTTATTTTCTTCGAGACCCCCGAGGCGTTGTCAAACTTCAAACAAAGCAATTTTGAAATGAGCGCGGAAGTGAGTGCCGTTGCCGCTGCGGACGGTGCAGCGGCAAATACCAGGTATAAGAGCGGTGTGACGGTGTTCACCCTTCCAAGAACAGGGCTGATGGTCCAGGCGACAATCGGTGGCCAAAAGTTCAAATATAAGCCGTTAGACTGATCTGCTTCCGGTCGCTCGCAGGACACGCGAAATTGATGTCCAAGAGTTTGTGAGACTTTTTCGTTCCAACGAGGTGCCCAATTTCTCGAGGAGACAGTTGAGTTCAAGATCCCTTATCCGTTGCCTGTCGCCAAGGACGCCGGGATAACAGACTCGCGCAATGGAGCGCGGCCTGGGAAGAGCCCTTGGCCGCGCTTCCCTTAAAACTCAATCGACTCTGGCCATTGCTGGCCGAGTCATTCGTGTCTCACCGGGAACGGTATGGCCGAGATGAGGCTCGTTCGATAACTTTTTTGCGAAACGTCGCGAATCCTCGAAGTATCGCAAGTTGACTCACGAAGCGCTTCTCAGGCATTGGATTTTTCAGGCTGATCCATCTGATTCCCTGCAGCTCCGCTTTGGCACGGGTCTAGCATCAGCGAACTAGACCCAGAGGCGTCGGGAAATTCACAAAGGCTTAAAGAAGCAAAAAGACGAATCGTTCAAAACAACAGTGGACGGAATAGTTCAAACAGAATGTGTTCACGGATGTAATTAAACCAAAAAACTGGAAAACCAGAGTGTGAAACAAACAATTTGTAGAACAATATCAGCCGCCCTCTTGCTAGCCGCGGTCAATCCATCACTGAGTGCCATAGCCGGCGGTGACCTTCGGACGGAACAACAGCAGGCAAGTACGGCTCTCACAAGTGCCGATTCGGGATTAATAAACTTCTTCAACGACTCGGTTTTGTGCGCCGGGGCGGCGGCCCCGTTGGAGGCCCGCGCACACCCAATGCTACCGCTCACCAACAGTGTATCGACGGAGGAGTTCAATCTTGGATCCGAGAAGGCAAGCATATGGGAGCATAGCATTGGCGAAGGCTTTCGGTCCACGACGCATTCGTTTGGTCTAAGCGCCGGGGCCACCTATGGCTTTTCAAGCTTTGGCAGCGTGCAAGCTCACGACTTGGCGCTCATCACTCTCTCGTATGGTCACATGTTGAGCCATGTTTGGGGTGAGGGCCATTGGTATCGGGGCAACCTGGAATTCCGGCTCGAATTATTCACCGGCGCCCAATTCTCCCCCAGCAGGGAATGGCTCGTGGGTCTGACGCCGCACCTGCGCTACGACTTTGCAACGGGAACACGGTGGATCCCATTTGTTGACGGCGGAGCTGGTGTGACAGCCACGAGCATCGGGCCTCCTGATTTGAGCGGGACGTTCGAGTTCAACCTCCAGGCGGGAGCGGGAGTCCAATGGTTCGTGAAAGACAACATGGCCATCAGCCTGGAGGCGCGTTATGTCCATTGGTCCTGCGCTGGAATCAGCAACCCGAACCTCGGTCTCAACGGCGTAACAGGGTTGCTGGGTATAACGTTCTTCTTTTGAAACGCCGTTACGAGCAAAGACTATGCGTCAATCCTCGTTGTTTCATTGCAAGCTGGCTCTTGTCCGAGTTCGTTCGTGGTGATCAACGCGGAATTAACATCCTGATAGGAGGAATATATGCTTAAAATTGCCATAATCATCGGAAGTACACGCCCTGGTCGCAACGGGGAAGCCGTGGCCAGGTGGGTCCACGAAATCGCCAAAAAGCGCACCGACGCCGAGTTCGAACTGGTGGACATCAAAGACTACAACCTGCCCCTGCTGGACGAGCCAATTCCATCCATAATGGGCCAGTATTCCAAACCGCACACCAAGGTATGGGCCGCTAAGATCGGCTCTTTTGACGGCTATGTCTTCGTCACGCCCGAGTATAACCATGGCATCTCTGGCGCGCTCAAGAATGCGATTGATTTTCTATTCCGCGAGTGGAACGACAAGGCGGCTGGCTTCATCAGCTACGGCGGGGCCGGCGGAGCACGCGGGGTCGAGCAGCTACGGTTGGTGTTGGCCGAGGTCCGAATTGCTACGGTGCGCAACCAAGTGCTGCTCTCCATGTTTACCGACTTTGAAAATTTCAGCGTCTTCAAGCCGGCTCCACAGCACGAGAAATCGGTTAACGAGGTATTTGATCAGGTCATCGCTTGGGGCGGCGCGTTGAAAACGATGCGCGAGAAATGAGCACAAGGTGCTTTACAGTCAACTCCTTCAAGGGATCGTGCGCAGCGGGAAACACCAAAAACCAGTTACCAACAGCTTTGGGAGAGCCCACAACAAATTTGTGCTCATTGCTTGGGGAGGGGAGGAGCCCCTTTCGCCGCTTCTTTCCCCCCATCTTCCCACCCGCCGGCAAGGGCCTTGTAGAGAGCGACGACGTCAAGGCTGACAGCGAGATCGCTTTGCACCAGTGCGTCCTGGGTTTGATAGAGGGAACGTTCGGAGTCCAGCACGTTGATGAAATCGGCCAGACCGCTGCCATAACTCTGCCGTGATATTTCCAATGCCTGCTGATTGGATTGCACCGCGGCCATCAGAGATTGGCGGCGAATCTGTTCCTTTGCATAACTAGTCAGCGCATTTTCCACATCCTCGAATGAAACGAGCACTGTCTGTTCGTAATTGGCCAGTGCCTGTTCCTGGCGCGCGTTTTGAACCCGGATATTTGACCGGATGCGGCCGGCAGCAAAAATGCGCCATTGTACGGTGGGGCCGACGGACCAGAACGAACTCGCGCCGGTGAACCATGTCGCCGCACTGACGCTTTGGGCGCCAATGTTGCCGGTGAGCGAGAATTTTGGGAAAAGATCGGCTACGGCCACGCCGATGCGGGCGGTACCGGCGGCCAACGCGCGCTCGGCCTGCCGGATGTCGGGCCGCCGCCGCAGCAAATCGGAAGGTAGCCCAACCGGCACTTCCGGCGGAGAGGCGGGGATGGGTGCCTCCTTCGACAATTCTTCCAGTACCGCGCCTGGAGGTTGACCGAGCAGGACACCAAGATGGTAGGCGGAAGCTTTGAAGCCGCTCTCGAGAACAGGGACTTGCGCCTCGGTGGTGGCAAGGAGCGCGGCGGCCTGGTCAATATCGAGTTGGCTGCTGAGGCCTACCCGGAAACGGTCTCGAGTGAGGGCCAGCACATCCCGCTGAGCTCGAATGTTCAAGTCGGCGATGGCGAGCCGACGTTGAAAGCCCCGGGTTTGCACGTAATTGCGGGCCACCTCGCTCAGCAGCGACAGTAGCACATTGCGCCGGCCATACTCCGCGCTGGCAATGTCCGCATTGGCCGCCTCGACGGCGCGACGTGTGCCGCCAAAGACGTCAAGTTCCCATGCCGCGTCGAAGCCAGCCTGATAAACGTTGTTTACGAAGGGAAAATTCGGGGGCAACGGCAATGAGCTGAGTTGCGGGCTGTTCTTACTAACCCTCTGGTTCGCGTATGAGGCGGAAGCGTTTAGGGAGGGCCATAGGTCCGCGGCTACGACGCCCCGCGCGGCCCGGGCCTCCCGCACCCGCGCTGCAACCACCCGGAGATCAAGGTTTGACCTTACCGAGCGCGCTATTAACGAATCCAACTCGGCGTCGCGAAAGTTCTTCCACCACTCCGCTTCTGCGGCCGGCTGATTAGTCTCACCCCCGGCCAGCGCCGAGGCCCATTGAGCAGGAACAGCGGCCCGGGGTGGGTGGTAATCAGGTCCGACTTTGCAGCCGGCCAGGGCCACAAGACAGATAAATGCAAACGATTGAAATCCTTGCTTCACGATTTGCTGTCCTCCCCGCGCCTATTTGCGGCACCGAGCAAATTCAGGATGTTGTCCACTGTGGCATCGATGCCGACCGCGGTGTTGAGCATGGCGTGATAGAATTGGCGGCCAGGCCATTCTGCGTCGAAATAATGCCTGATAAATTCCCTGCGCTCCCGGTCCACAGTGTCAACTAGGTCAATGGCTTTGGCCTTGTCCTTGACGACTTGCAGCACGCGATGGAACCTGACGTCGCGCGGAGCGTACAGGAACACACAGAAGGTATCGGCACGGTTGCGCAGGAACCAGGCCGCGGCGCGTCCCACAATGACACACTGGCCGACCGCGGCCGATTGCTCGATCACCTGTTGCGACAGACAAACCAGCCGGTCGGCATCCAGCAGATCTTCATCCTCGAAACGGGCGCTGCGCTCGGAACTGCCGCGCCAGAACACCTTGGCCAGCCGATAAAGCGTCGAGTCCTTGCGCTCCTCTCGGCGTTTGCAGACCTCGGGATGAACTTTTGCTATACGGGCGATCTCCTCGGTCAGCGCGTGGTCGAGCAGCTTCCAGCCGAGCTGTTGCGCCACTTTTTCGGCGATCTCGCTGGCCCCCGCGCCGTATTCGCGTTCGATGACCAAAACTCGTTTCATGGCTCCCCGCGTCTTTAAATGCATTTACCCCCATCCTTAATGCACCACGACGGGGCCGGCGGATTTTACGCTGCGGAATAGCAGCACGCCCAGGATGCAGATCGCACAAACCCACGCGATGACATAGAATAGTTGAACAAAAGCCCAGTAATTTACCTGCTGGACCACAGTGTTGTTGATTGAAGCCTGCGCCCGCAGCAAAGCGTCCGGCGGGCCGAAGTTCCCTTGGAACACGCCCTGCAGGACTCCTAATCGCTGCTGGAACACCGGGTTCAGCTCGGATACATGCCCCACCAGGAAGACCTGGTGCGCCTGGGAGTAACGGGAGAGCATGGTCGTCACGAAGGAAATGCCTATGCTGCCGCCGATATTGCGCAGAAGGTTTTGAATTCCAGTGGCGCTGCCGATTTGGTCGTTGGGCAACGTGCCCAGGGCCATGGTGGTCAAAGGTACAAAAATTAACCCTATTCCAAACCCGTTCAGGATGTTCGGCGCCAGGATGTTGCTCATGGCCACCTGGAGGTCGAACCGGCTGAATAGCAGGCTGGAAAATCCGAACACCAGGAAACCGAACCCCACAAGGAAGCGGGGGCTGATCCGGCGAATCAGTAACCCCACAAGGAAAAGGGCCGGGAGCGAGCCCAGGCCTCGCGGGCTGACGGTCAATCCGGCGTCCAAGGCGCTATAACCCAAAAGGGTCTGCAGGAATAATGGCTGCAACGTGATCATGGCGTAGAGCACGGCGCCGAAGCAGGCGTACAATCCGCAGCCCACGGCGAAGTTGCGGTTCTTGAGGACCCGCAAATTCACAATCGGCGCGGGCGTCCAGAGTTCCCAGGCAATGAAGCCTATCATCGAGACAAGCGAAATGCCGGTGAACCAGCGCAACCAGACCGCGCCAAACCAATCCACCTCCTGGCCTTTGTCCAGGGTGATCTGCAGCGTGGCCAACCATAAACTCACCAGGCCAAAACCGATCAAGTCGAGCCGGCCGCGCCGAGCAGCGCGAATATAAGGGGGATCTTCGACGAGCAGAGAAATGAGGAACACCGCCAGCGCCCCGACCGGGATGTTGATGTAAAAAGCCCAGCGCCATGAATAACTGTCCGTGAGCCAACCCCCCAGCGTCGGGCCGATGATTGGAGCGAATATGACACCGACCCCGAAAACCGCCGTGGCCACACCGCGCCGCTCTGGCGGAAAGCTCTCGAGCAGGATTGCCTGCGAGAGGGGTTGAAGCGCCCCGCCCCCGGCGCCCTGCGCTATCCGAGCCACGATCAGCATTCCTAAACTGGTGGCGGCCCCGCAAATAAAGGAGGAACAGGTGAAGATAATGATGCAGGTGATCAAAAATCGTTTGCGCCCGAAGACGCTCGAAAACCAGGCGCTCGCCGGCAACACAATCGCGTTCGACACGAGATAGCTTGTCAGCACCCACGTGGCTTCTTCCCGGGTGGCTCCCAGGTTGCCCGCAATGTAAGGCAGAGCCACTGAAGCGATTGACGTGTCGAGCACCTCCATGAACGTGGCCAGCATCACCGCCAGCGCGATGAGCCACGGATTGGCGCGCGGCCGCCACATCTCCGCAGCAGACGCTTGCCCTGGATCTCCGGCAGGGCTCATTTTACCCTCACCTTCGGCTCGACCGACAGGCCGGGCTCGATGTCAAGCTGCGGATCCAACGGTTCATCGAATACGATCTTGACCGGAACTCGCTGCACCACTTTCACATAGTTGCCTACCGCGTTTTCCGGCGGCAGAAGGCTGAAGCGGGCTCCGGTCCCGGGCTGCAAGCTGTCCACCTTGCCTTTATACTCCCGCTGGGGATAGGCATCGATGTGGATCCTGACTGGCTGGCCCGGACGCATGTGGGTCAATTGGGTTTCCTTGAAATTGGCCAGTATCCATACATCCTCCGGCACAATGGCTAACATAGACTGCCCAGTCTGCAGGTATGCGCCTTGCTCGACCGTGCGGCGGCCCACACGGCCAGCCGCAGGGGCCACGATTTTCGTCCAGAAAAGATTGAGTTCGGCCAACTCCAGACTGGCCTCAGCCTGTTTGATCCCGGCGGCGGCCGTCTCGACGCTCGCGCGGCTGAGCGAGACCTGCGCTTGCGCGGCTTTCACCTGTTGGCGAGCGGCCTCAACGTTGGCGCCACTAGAACGGGCTTGCGCTTGCGCGAGATCACGCTGACTCTGCGAAACCGCCAGGCCTTGCACGTCCAGGTAACGTTTCCGGTCTGCTTCCGCCCGGAGAGCCTCGGCTTCGAGGGCCGTCGCAGCGGCCTTTTGCTGTTCTACCTTGGCCTCATCCACCACCACCTGGGCCTTGGCCTGCTCCGACTGGCTTTGCGCAGACGCCAAATTGGCACGTGCTTGTTCCACTCTCGCCCGGAAATCGCTCGGATCGATCTCCACCAGGAGGTCACCCTCCTTAACCCGCTGGTTGTCGCGGACCAGCAAGCGAACCACCTGCCCCGACACCCGCGGACTCACGAACGTGACGTGGCCTTCAATAAACGCGTCATCGGTGTTCTCGTAAGGAGCGATAAACAGCAAATAGTAGACGATGGCGCCCGCGACCAGAATGGTGGCGCCCACGCCAAGGAGAATCTGCAGCCGGCGCCTGCGTTTGCTGGGCGGCGGTAAACCCGGTTTGGCCGGTGGGGCTCCAACGTCGGCAGGCTGGTTGGCGGTCTTCTCGGTTTGTGTGGTAATCCCTTCCATCATCTTTAAACCCGTTTGCCACGGAGAGTGCCTTCTGAATACGGAGAGCGACAATTTGCATTCTATCACCAAGATTCCGCAGTCGGTGGGTAGCACTTCTCCCACCGTTGCTGGGGATTAAGGAACGGAACTCGACTGCTTTGCTATCGGCTTAAAGTCCGCGCCGCCAATGCCGGAAATGAGGACAAGAACAAAAAGATCAAATCCAGGTCCAACGAAAACCCGACCGCAGAATCGGCAAGCTGAGTGGCTCCGCCTGTGTTTCCCCTGCAGCCCGCAACTTGATTTTTTCTTTCTATGTTTCCGGTAGTCATTTTTTCGATTTCACAAGATCGGCTGCCGATGCTCCTTCGAGCGACAGACCGTAGCCAACCTCTCGTACGATGCGCTCTTTCAAAGGCTGAATGAAATGGACACGCGTATTGCGGCGCGTCACTTCAGGAGCTTTCAAGTATAATTCAGCCAACTCCCGCGCCCGACTGAGAGCCTTTCCGTTTTGAACAACCTCAGCAACCACTCCCCATTCTTGCGCGATCCGCGCGGGCAATGGCTGAGGATTCATCAGGAAAGCCTCCGCGCGTCCCGGCCCCCCGCGATAACTCCAAGTGGTAAAGACTCCATCACCGGGCGCAATGCCTGCGACAAAGTGGGCCACGTCTTGGAAGGTCGCACCTTCCGCGGCCACGATGACGCTGGCCAGCAGTGCGTAGTCTGAGTGAACATGGGCACGTCCCTCGATAGCCGCGATGACCGGCACGCGTATGTTGGCTATATTCTCCAAAACCTGAACACCTTCGTCGTGAACTTGGCTCCAAACGCCAGGATCGGAGGCATCGCCGAAGGAGGACCAATCAACATCAGTAATGAACTGCCCACCGGCGCCCGAGAGGATTACGATCTTGTTGGCTCGGTCTTGCGAAATCCGGTAGAAGGCATCAACAAATTCCGTGTGAGATTGCGCGGTCATGACGAACGGCCCGCCGTCGCTGTGGAATTGGGCGACCAGTATGCCTTTAGGGTCACGTGTCAGCTTCAAATTACCGTAGGAAGCGAAATAATCTTCTTGATGTGCTTGCATTGCGTTTTTCCTTTCTTTGTTCGAAATAAAACCGACATCTTCATTAGTTCGTGTGTGTAAAACATGTTCCTCAGGCCAGCGGGACCCGGAACCTATCACACGCCCCGACAGTTTGAGCATTGCTAGACCCATGCCAACCTGATCGAAGGAAGTTTTCGCCTTGAAATTCGCCCGTTAACCTAATGGAACTGGGAGTTTTCTCCGCCAATTCAAGGGCATTTTGAAAGAAAGCTCGCAACAGCGGTGCTGGAACCGACGTGAATTGATCTCGAAGCGCTGAAATTAAAATCGCGAAAATCGCGAAATCGCGAAGAACCGCAAATCAAGTCGAAGCGGGGGTAGAACGGAATGGAGACGGCTTCAAGAATTGTCCCTCGGAGCCTTGACTTGATGTTTAGCGATTTTTAAGTCCTCGGATCTTCGACTCGAGCGTCGAGGCTGGCAAGCCAAACATTATTCCAAAATCAGACCGAATCGGTTCGCGTCGCGCTGATCCCGCGCTTCGAGGAGTCGAAGCAATCCTTTTTGGTTTGAACGGTCGTATCGTGAACTCAAATGTCTTTGAATGTGCTCCGGCGAGGCAAATCCATTCCTTCACCTTCGACAGTCTGATTTGACCATCCGGCCTGGCCCAAAGCTTCCAGCCGCGCAGCCTGTTCCAGACGGTCCACATCGAAGGCGGCTTCCGGCGCAGGAATGCGTGACAGGTTCTTGTTATGTTTGAGAATGATTTTGCGGGCGCCCTCGTCTCCCGCCAACCCGGCCAATTCGGAGAAATATTCTCGGCTGAAGAGAGCGGGGACTCCGAGCGTGTCCTCATACTCGCAGGCGACGATGCCTTGGTTCTCCTTGCGGTGGACTTTGACCAGTTCGTCCAGCGTCTCGGCGGTGATCAAAGGTTGATCGCAAAGCATGATGACTACGCAGTCCGGGTCGTTTGCCTCCGATGTCACCGTGCCAAGCCCGGCACGGATGGACGAAGCCATGCCCTCGGCCCACGCCGGATTCAAGGTGACGGTGACGGGCAGCCCCGATAACTCGGTTCTAAGCTGCTGTTCGCCCGCGCCCAGAACCACCACCGCCGGACGACAAACCGACGCCAGAGCAGTCTCGGCGGCGTGACGCAGCAGGCTTCGTCCGCGGAACGGCAGCAATTGTTTGGGCTTGCCCAGGCGGGTTGATGTGCCTGCAGCGAGAATGATGAGAGCGGTTCCCGCAGGGCTTGGCGGGTTCGAGTTTTTAGTGGGTTGGCGCATGGATCGGCCCCTTTTTTTCCCGCAGCAAACCCCCGGGGCGACCAGTGATAACAGCCTGGATTTCCGCGAGAATCGACAGCGCGATTTGTTCCGGGTTCTCCGCCCCGATGTCCAGACCGACCGGATTGTGAATTTTTCGCAGCAGATCCTCGCTCGTCTCCAATCCCGCCTCTTGCAATTCCTGCAACATTTTGAGGGTGCGCTCCCTTGGCCCCATCAAACCCAGGTAGCGCAAATTCAGCGGCAGCACGGCTTGGAGAAAACCCAAATCCGTCAAAAAATTGTGCGACATGATGACGACCGCAGTGCGCTGGTTTAGCCCGAGCGTGGCAATTTCCTCCGGCCGGACCACCACCACGGAGTCTGCCTCCGGAAACCGAACAGCCTGCGCATAAGCCGGACGGGCATCCGCCACGGTCACATGAAAGCCAACCTCCTTGGCTAGGCGAACCAGGGGATGCGCGTCGTATCCAGCCCCAAAAACCACCATTGGTGCCGGAGGGTGCATCACCTCCACAAATACTTCGACCTCGCCGCCGGGCAGTTCGAATTCCATTGTCCTTGAACGGTTCGACGAAAGTGCTTCAACCGTGGCGGCGTTTATTTTGGCACGCAGAACTTCGTCATCCACGCGTCCCGACACTTTGCCATCCGAGTCCAACATCCATCGGTCACCCAACCGGACTTGAACATGGCCTCGGATTTGAAAGATCGTCGCTACCGCGCCGGAATGCCGTCGGTGGAAAATATTTCCGATGAAGCAAATCAATTCCTCCGCCGCCGAACCGGGCCGCAGCGGTTCCACCAGAATATGCACCGCCCCCTTGCATCCCAGGCCCACGCCAAAAATGATGTCCTCCTCCGCCGAAGTGTCGTACGTCACCAGGATGCTTTCCCCCTTCCGGGCGGCAACCTGCCCCTTCTCGATTAAATCGCGCTCCAGACAGCCGCCGCTGACGGAGCCAGCCGACCCGCCATCTTCCAATATCAACATCCGCGCGCCCGGACGGCGGTAAGTGGAACCGGAAGCCTTGACCAATGTTGCCAGCGCCAGCGCGTTCTCCGGGTGGAGCGAGCAAATGCTGAGAATAGCGGCGAGTTCTTTCACGGACAGTTCCCGATGCCTTTGCGCTAGACGTTCAGTCCATCCGGCGCCGGCGGCATCGAGCGCCGGCGGCTCCGCTGCCCAGCACGAGGCCGTGCTCTGGTTGCGAAGCTGTTCCTTTCATAGGAGATGCGATTTCCTTGTGGTTCTAACGCCCGTTTACATTTTTCGCCCGAAACCTGAAAACTGGTCTTTTCGGGCAATAGGGAGTCAGGAGAAGTTTTTAAGCTCATGACATTTTCCTTTGTTAGGAGCGCAACCAATTGTGAAGGACCCGCGTCATGATTGGCATGATGGCCCAGGTCAGGAGCGCGATCATGCAGCCATTAAAGACCGCAGTCCTCAGAAGAAAATTCCACGGCAAAATTACCGGGCCAAGAGTCACATTCAGAACTGTGACGACCGGCAAGACCCCCAAGAATGTAGCGATGAACATTTTCCATCGGGGTGGTGGACTCGAGGAACGAAACCACGCTTCGAGTCCATGCAATTCCCGATGGATCGGTTCACCTTCTGTCAACGTTCTCACCTTCGCCTCCCAAGCTTTGAACATTTCGGACTCGAAAAATGCGTCACGTGCTTTCTCGTCGGCGAACGTCCGCAGGAGGCCGAATTCGCGAGAGTTTGAGCCTGGCGGCGGTGTGAGCATGTCGGCCCCCAAAACGCCGTCCTGGGAAAACGACTTTTGGAAAAAATCCAGCAAAGCCGCTTGGAACTCGCCTTCGCGACCAATTTTAACACGACGAGTGATCACGACGTGAATTGGCATAAATCGGCTTCTCCCGTTAAGGACCTTAATAACGTAACTGACTCACAGTAGCTTCTCGATCGTGATCGGCAGATCGCGCACGCGCTTGCCGGTGGCATGATAGACGGCATTAGCGATTGCTGGCGCAACTGATACCGCAGTAAGTTCGCCCAAGCCCTTGGCCCCTATTGGGCTTGCTTCCTCGTCGAACTGTCCAACGAAGACAACGTCGAGCTTTGGAACATCTGCCGAAGTCGGCACGAGGTAGCCGGAATAGTTTCGGTGAAGAAATCGACCCAGCGCGGGGTCAGTTTCGGACTGTTCAAGCAGGGCTTGTCCGATACCCCAAATTATTCCTCCGATGGCTTGGCTGCGCGCTGTCTTTGGATTGATGACCTGGCCGCAGTCGTAAGCTCCGACAAATCTGCTCAGGCGCACGACACCGAAGTCGGGATCGACGATTACTTCGGCGAACACCGCAGAAAAGCTAAAAACCGCCTTCGCTCCTTCGGGGCTTGGCTCGTAGTTTCCATCGCCCGTCAGTGAAGGAAGGTTGTTCCGCGCCAGCAGATCGACATAGGTGACTTCCAGGTTCTTTTTCGCATGCACAAGCCTGCCATCTCTAACGATTACGTCGTCAATATTGGCGTCACCGAAAAGCGCGCCACGCCCGGAGCAAGCCAGCTCGATTGCTTTGTCACGCGCGGCCTTTGCCGCCAGCATAACGGACGCGCCGGCGTTAGCCATTGTAGCTGAGCCGATACTTGCGTGCGACTGTGGTAACCTGGCGTCACCAATCCGCACGGTCACTTTTTGCGACGGCAGTCCAAGCGCGTCAGCAGCGACTTGCTGCATTACGGTGTAGGTGCCGGTACCTATCTCATGCGTCCCCAACTCAACCAACGCTGAACCATCTCTGTTCAGCGTGACTCGCGCACGTCCAGGCCAGCGCCAATGGGTGTAGATTGCGCCTGCCATGCCTTGCCCAAGAAGGTAACGACCGCGGCGCATTGAGCCCGGCTCGGGTGTCCGCTTTTCCCAGCCGAATCTCGCCGCTCCATCTATCAGACACCTACGCATAGCACGCGAAGAGAAAGGACGACCGGTGTCTGGATCGACCTCAGTATCGTTGAGCATGCGCAACTGAACCGGATCGACACCAGTGGCATACGCGAGTTCGTCCATCGCGCTTTCGAGCGCAAAATGTCCGAGCGCCTCATGCGGGGCCCGGAGCGCTGTCGGAGTGTTTCGGTTGACGTGGACGATTTTATGATTTGTGGCGATGCCGCCAGTGGCGCTCCACAGGGAGCGCGCGCAAAGGGCCGCATACTCGATGTAGTTGTCGGACACGGCGGTCGGCGAAATGCTGTCGTGGCGGATGCCGTTCAGCCTGCCTTCGATAGTGGCGCCCAGCGCGATTGTCTGCACACTCGCGGCCTGGTGGCCCGCCATTGAATACATTTGCGCGCGTGTGAGCTGGAAGCGCACCGGCCGCCTAAGCACCTTTGCGGCGAGAATCGTCAGCAGGGTGTGCGGCCACACGTAAGCCTTGCCGCCGAAACCTCCGCCGAGGAACTGCGACACGACATTAATCTTTTCCGGTGGTATGCCGAGCACGATCGACACCAGATCCCGACAACCAAAGATGTGCTGGGTCGTTTCATACAGCGTCAATGTGCCGTCGCCATCCCAAATCGCAGTCGTTGCGTGCGGTTCCATTTGATTGTGGTGGCGATCTGAAGTGCTGTAAGTCTGCTTCATTCTAACAGGGCTCGCCGAAATTGCGGCATCGGCATTTCCGACTGACGAGGAGACGGGCCACAGGAATTGCGGAGGCTGAACGGCGTCCTTCAGCGTCTGCGAACCGAACACCACTGGGGGCTGAACTTCGTAATCAGTCCTGACCAACGTGCCGGCATAGGCTGCCTGGGCAAGCGTTCCGGCGACAACCAAAGCAATCGGCTGGTCAGCGTATAGGATTTTGTCGTCCTGAAGGGGCAGATACGACTGCCCGTGCGGATGTAGGTGACTCCAAGGTTTTGGTGTCGGATTCATGAGCAGCATATTGCGATGCGTGAATACGGCGAGCACGCCAGGAGCTTTTTCGGCGGCAGTGGTGTCGATCGCAGTTGTCCGGCCGTGAGCTATCGAACTTGAGACAAACGAGGCGTGAACCGCGCCTTGAATCGAAATGTCTGCTGTATAGCGTGCTGCGCCAGTCACCTTAAGGCGTCCGTCGAAACGTGAGAGAGGTTGTCCGACTGCATTCATGCGCGTGCTCCTGCGATTTGCACCGCGCGGAGTGCGACGCGCTGAGCAAGCTCAATCTTAAAGGAATTGTGTGCGAGCGGGCGAGCGTCTACAAACGACGTGGCGATCGCTGTTCTGAGTGCCTGGACATCATCGAGCGATACACCCCGCAGGGCCGATTCGGCCGCGGTCAGCCGCCAAGGTTTATGTGCGACACCGCCCATCGCGAGCCGCACCGATCCGATCCGCGAACCATTGGTGGCGACTGCGACCGCGGCAGATACCAGAGCGAACTCGTAGGACTCCCGATCACGAAGCTTGAGGTAATGCGATGCGCGACCCTCGATCCTATGGGGCACTTCAATCGCCACAATTAGATCTCCGCGATCAAGCACGTTGTCACGGTTCGGTGTGTTCCCCGGCAAGCGATGAAATTCAGTGAACGAAATCGTCCGATCGCCGTTCCGCCCGCGAACCACGACTTCTGCGTCCAGGGCCGAAAGTGCTACTGCCAAGTCCGACGGATGTGTAGCGACGCATTCGTCAGACCATCCAAAGATCGCGTGAAGCCGATTGAGACCATACCGGGCGGCGCAGCCGGAACCCGGTTTCCTTTTGTTGCAAGGAAGGTCATCTTCGTCGCGGAAGTAGGCACAACGCGTGCGCTGCATGATGTTGCCGCCCATTGACGCCATGTTTCGAAGCTGGCCGGATGCGGCGAACAACAAGCTTTCGGCGATCACCGGGAATCGACGGCGAATCTCTTCATCAGCGGCCACATCACTCATTCGAGCCAATGCTCCGATCCGCACGCCGCCATCGCGTAATACTTCGATGCGCGCCATATGAGGCAAACCATTGATGTCCAAGAGGCGATCGGGAATCGCCTCGCGGTCTTTCATCAGGCCGAGCAGATCGGTTCCGCCCGCAATGAATGCGAGGCGAGGATCTTGAGCGTGCGCAGCAATTGCTGCGGCCGGATCCGCCGCTCTGGAATAGGTAAAAGGATGCATCGTTCAACTCCCTCGCGTCGCGTCAACCACGGCATCAACGATGTTGGGATAGCAAGAGCAGCGACAAAGATTACCGCTCATGCGCTCACGAATTTCGGCTTCGGAAAGATCGGCCGTCGTGAAGGGCTTGGTAACGTCCGGTGTGGCAGCACTCGGCCAACCTGCTTTTGCCTCTTGGATCATCGCCACCCCCGACATGATTTGGCCCGAGGTGCAGAAGCCACATTGAAATCCATCATGCTCGATGAATGCCTCCTGAAGCGGGTGGAGCCGACCTTCCCTCTCCAACCCTTCTATAGTGGTGATCTGCTTTCCTTCGTGCATCACCGCCAGAGTCATACAAGAAAGAATGCGCCGGCCTTCGATGTGCACCGTACATGCTCCGCACTCGCCGCGGTCGCATGATTTCTTTGGACCAGTCAGACCCAATTCCTCACGTAATGCATCCAGCAGTGTCATACGCGGCTCGACTTTTAATGAGCGAAGCGCACCGTTGACCATCATGCTCAAATGCACGCGCCAGTCGCCTTGCCTTTCTTCTGTTTTGCTCTCGTTCATATCGTGGGCCGAAGCTCGACTTCGGCGTGAAAGTTTTTGGTTCCACCTATGCAGCCGAGAGACTGCACAAATAAATACACCACACTAAAATCCAGCTTCAGTGGACCCCGGAGCCTTTCACGTGCCCGACGATGTCACTATTGCTAGAACAGTGCCAATCTGGTCGAAGAGAGCCTTCGCCTTGGAATTGTTCCGTTAATTCAATGGAGCTGGCCTTTTTTCCTGCGATTTCACTATGATTTTGGAAGACAGCCACAAGAGCGGTGCTGGGAACTGGCGCGAATTATCTCGAAGCGACGGAATTAAAATCGCGAAAATCGTTAAATCGCGAAACTTCGCGAATCAAGCTTGCCCCTTGCCTCAGGTGAGAGGATATGAAAGCGGTCCGGGATATGCCGCGAGCTTGAACTGGTGTTTGTTAATTCTGAGCGCTCGGATTTTCGATTCCAGTGTGGAGGCTGGTATGCCGAGCTTTACCGCCGCGCCGGCTGGGCCGGAAACTCTGCCGTGTGTTTCAGCCATGGCGCCTTCGATCAATGCCCTTTCGTCTGTCGCAAGCCTCTGAGACAGCGGACGGACAGTGGTTTCGGTCGGCGGGCCTTGTCGCGCGAGCCAGCTTTCATCTACTGAGAACGTTTCGGTCTCGCAAACGATGACGGATCTCTCCACGACGTTTTGCAGTTCCCTAATGTTGCCGGGCCAACGGTAGGATTGAAATAACTCCAATGTCTTCCGGCCGATACCCGAGAGTCTCTTCCCCATGCGGCCGGCGAAACGGTGAATAAAATACTCGGTTAAAATCGGGATATCTTCTTTGCGCTCGCGCAGGGGCGGCACTTCGATCGGAAAAACGTTCAGCCGGTAGAACAAGTCGCTGCGAAATGCGCCGGACGCAATTGCCTCCTTGAGGTCGCGATTTGTCGCTGCGATCAGCCGCACGTCCGCTCGGATAGGCTGTGTTCCGCCTACCCGCTCGAATTCATTTTCCTGCAATACCCGTAATAACGCGACTTGCGTCTCCGCTGTGAGCTCACCGACCTCGTCGAGAAAAAAGGTGCCTCCCCGCGCCAGTTCGAAGCGGCCAAGTTTCCGTTGCATTGCTCCGGTGAAAGCACCCCTTTCGTGGCCGAACAATTCCGAATGGATTAGAGAAGGTGGTATAGCTGCGCAATTCACGCTGACAAAGGCCTGCCCCGCACGCGCGGACCGTTTATGGATGGCCCGGGCGATTAGCTCCTTACCCGTGCCGGTCTCGCCAGTGATCAAAACGGTGGAATCGGTGGGGGCGACCTTGGAGATGCGAGACAACACCGCCCTTAACGGAGCCGAAGTGCCGATAATTTCCTCGAACATGGACGCTGCATCAACCTCTTCGCGGAGCGCCACATTCTCTCTTTGGAGCTGATCTTTCAATCCTTCAATCTGCCGGAACGCATTTTTCGTCGCGGTCACGTCCGTCAGCGCACCGATGTACTCGAGATTGCCGTTTTGGTTCTTGACTGCGTGCATGACAAGGTGGACATCCTTAAATGACCCATCAGACATCACAATACGGTGCTCTGAATCTATGTCTGCACTGATTCTCGCGGCGTCATCTATTGCCCGCTGCACTATGTCGCGGTCTTCTGGATGGACGATTTGCCATACCAACTCGAGCGTCGGCTTGGTGGTTGGAGCGATACCCACAATTCGGTAAGTTTCCTCCGACCAGAAAAGTTCTCCGTTGGAAACATTCCAGCCACAGCTTCCCGTGTGGCTCAATTTTTGTGATTCAGCCAAATAGGCTTCGCTTCGCCGCAAGGCCTTCTCGGCGCACTTTTGTTCTGTGAGATCGAACACGAAAGCTACACCCTCGTTTCCTCCTTTCTGGAACAATGCGCCACCGACTAGCACCGGTACCCGGTTGCCTTGTTTCCCCAAGAACTCTTTCTCATACGGCTGGGCGGTGCCCGCCTTCTTTAAGTCGTTTAAGGCGCGTGCATCGCGATCACGCCATTCGGCAGGTGTCAGATCTGTCCAACGCACGCGACCTTTGACGAGGTCTTCACGGTCGTATTGCACCATTTTCAGAAACGAATCATTGGCCTCGACAATCTCACCTTCGAAATTCCAGATGAGAACCCCCATTTCTACCGTGCCGAAGGCCACGGCGTTCACGCGGATTCCTTGCTTAAAGCCAAAATCGAAACGACTGAACGCCGCCACGGTCCGGTCCACCATCGCCTTCACATCGACCTCACGGCCGACATCCTTTTTGACTAACGTCCCTTCGCCGCCGGACTTTTTGATGGCATCCAGCACCGCCTGGCCCTCGCTTTCGCCCCGGCCGGCTACAACCACTTTCGCTCCCACCCGGCCCAGCGCCAGGGCTGCGGCTGCGCCAATTCCGCAAGTGCCACTCGTCACAAGGGCCACTTTGTGTTTAAATGAAGTATCCTTGTCCATTCCTTTTCATCAAATATTCAGTTTTTTGCTTTCCGGCAGCGGCCGATCAGATCGGCTGCCGACGCACCTTCGAGCGACAGCCCGTAACCATCACCCTGAAGGGCGCGCTGTTTCTTTCATTCGTGTCCTCTCTTGTCACCTCAGTAGTGCGATATTTTTAATAAAATAGGCCAATGCTCGGGCATGAGGAAAAGCGATCTAGATCTAACTGCCAGAATTCAGCCGAAAAATGGTCAAGAGAAAATGGGATTCCTCTTCAGGCTTTTATCCCAGTTTAAGGAACCTGGTTCAGGTGGATAGCGGCGGCTGGCGAGAAGACCTGCGACCTGTCACATTAGGTGCGTGGCAGCGTTTGCCGGTAGGGGATCAGGGTACACATTCATACCGCATTGACGTTTTGTCGAGGATTTCTGGAGGATGCGAAAATTGGTGGCCCAAACGAATCGAAATGACCAGCCCGTGGAGGCCGCTATTTAACTGCCCATGTCAGATTACTCGCCCAAGAAGTTCAGATGTTGGTCGAGATTTCAGGGCTCACGAAGCACCCCGTTCTCGAGAAATCCACTCGCGAATGTAAGCCGGGCAGTTTTGGATTCTTATGCCCGATTCCTCGCATTGCGCCAGGAATCGGACCCCAGACCGCCCCGCAATGGTCACTTCTGCCAAGTCCAGGGCGACTCGCCGTTTTTCAGCCCTTATCAGGCTTTCTAAGTCGGATATATTGTTGTCTTCAATCCGACCACTCAAAAGGAAAACGGCATAGTCTCCCTGAATGGTTAGCGTGATTTTTAACATCCAATCACATGCCCGGAACCATAATTGGTTCTGGAACAATTCTGATGTGGGCCTCGATCCAGGAGCTTTGGCGCTTTTCGATCAAATGGCGGGTCCCTGCTCCAGGAGAGAATTCGCGGACGGCTTGGTATTAATTTTTGCCTTCGTTGCACCATTAGCGCGCGGACTCTCCCGTGTAGCGGAAGGAGCTGCCTGGGCAGAGAGCTCCCGCTCAGCTTGAAGCCAATGGCTTAGTGCCAAGCCATCGGGCCGACCGCCTTCGACCCAGAGATCGTAGGCGCGTTGTTCAATACGCCTTCTTAATTCGAGTTGGGCGCCCCCATCCAGATCAATTATCGTTGCAGTTTTTACGATTTTTGTTCGCATTGTGGTCTTAGTGATCCCTTTCATTTCGCTGCTTTTGTGGCCGGGTTAGCAAATCGACTTTTTTCGGCAATTTGGTTGCCAGAGCAGGACCGCAGGTGGTTGGCTTTGATAAACCAACCGCAAGGACTTAGCGACTGCAACAGCAGATCGTCGCCTCGAACATCTAGCGGCGTAACAAACGCGGCTACTATTTCCAAGCAAACCAGGAGCACTTTTGCCATTTTCATTTTGGTACCGGTCGCGGTGCCCGAGTTTTGGTGCTCGTCTTTTCACTTCTTTAAGGCCTGTTGAACTCTCCCAACGCCTCTGGGTGCAGCTCCCTAATGCTAGAGCTGTGCCAACATGGAGTTGCAGGAAATCGGCTAAATTCAGCCAAAAACGCCCAATGCCTGAAACGAACGTTGGCGAGATCACTCTCGAACCTTCGAGAATTCGCGACTTTCGCGAAAAAGTTCCTAGCGAATCCCCTCACACAGAATTCCTAAGGAGGTCGTGAAACGTCACTCGTTAATGCCCCAATTTCGATATGAATAATGGGGCGTAACGGCCGCACCCATCGTTGCTTCATCCATGGCGGCCTGCGGAAGCGACATTTTGGGTTGGACGAGCTCATCGGCCAGACGATCCCCAACTGGCGGGTTCGCTTCAACGATCAAGTCCAGCTCATTTTGTGCGGCAAAACTCAGCAATTCATGATCAAATCCGCTGCGCCTGGCATCATAATATGCGCGAGTAATCACAACGGCCGGTTCCCTTGACTGACGGCGAAGATTCCACCATTGCAGCCATTCCTTGAGAGATTTGGGGAGTGTAGGCGCACGAAGAGCTGCAAACACGATTACGTCGGCATCAATCGATTCAATAAGCGCCTCGTCGGCGGCCAAGGGCAATTTCAGAACCCCGACACACCATGGCTTGATATCCCATCGGGCACCGCCTCTGGCCAAAGACATGCAACGGCGTAGTATAACGACCGCTCTGGCTGCGGAGGCGACATCGTCGTAGAAAATAATCGCCTTCATGGTTCCACGCCGACGAGTAAATCCTTTCTTGTAGGCCATCGCAGGGGTTCCTCCGTTTGTCGCCACGAGGCGGCCTGGTTCGTTGCAGAGCGCTTGCTGTTTGGTGGTGACCTCGGGCTGCCAAGCGCACTCTACCCAACCCAAGGGCAACTTGTGACCACTCGGGATGTCTGTGAAAAAATCGTTATCACGCATTTCAGGTGGCTGATCAATACCATTAGATGAAGTGCTCATAATAGACCATCCCCTCGCTAGAGTTGTACCAACTTGCCCACAGCACCAACCCTGCAAGCGACGCTGCCGGAGTTGAAAGCACGCGGCATGACCGCCCCCAATTTCGTGAAACTTCGCGAATTCTTGAAGAGTCGCGAGTTAATGGTTCGTAAAAAACCTCTCAGGCACGAGGCTTTCTGGGTGAATCGCGCTAATTGCGGCCATTCCACGCTGTGGCATGGCTCTAGCATTCGGTGATCAGACCTAGGGGCGTTGGAGAATTGCCGACAAGCCTCAGTAAAACAATGGAACACGCATGGATTCAACTCATCGAAGGAGATTTGGACGTGAATGGCGAAAAGCTTTCCCCCGGCGACGGAGTGTCAACCGATGAAGTAAAGGAAGCCTCATTTTGCGTCCGAAAGGGACGCGCATTTTCTGTTGTTCGACCTCAACTAACATTCAAACAAATAAAAACAAAAAGAAAGGAAACGTAATATGAATCAATACCACAGACCCTACACGCCCGAAGATTCTGCAATTGTATTCATCGACTTTCAGCCGCAGATGCTCTTCGGCGTTGCCAACGCAGATCGCGCCACGATGATCAACAACGTAACCTTGTTGGCTAAAGTCGCCAAGGAATTCAAGGTGCCCACAGTGCTCACTTCTGTGGAGACCGAATCCTTCAGCGGTTATGTCTGGCCGCAGTTGTTGGACATTTTTCCGGGCCAACCTGTGATTGAACGCAGCTCGATGAACTCGTGGGACTCAATGGAGTTCCGCAAAGCCATCGAGGCCACCGGGCGCAAGAACATCATCATGACCGGCCTCTGGACCGAGGTTTGCGTCACCTGGCCTACGATCGAAATGCTCGGAGCAGGTTATAACGTTTATGTCGTTCAGGATTGCTGTGGTGCGACTTCACCTGACGCACAAGAGGCGGCCCTTTCGCGCATGGTGCAAGCCGGCGCAGTGCGGTTGACCACGATTGGCGCCTTACTTGAATGGCAGCGCGATTGGAAGAACAAGGAGCATTACGACGCGCTTATGAAACTCCTCCGACCCCAAGCGGGCGCTTACGGCGTTGGCGTTGAATACGCCTATACGATGGTCCACCACGCACCCCAAACCGCTCAAAAGCCACAGATCGTGCCAAAGAAAGTTACCGGCGACGGACACACTTCGAATCGCGGCATGACTCCTGTCGCCGCTCACTGAAACCACCAAGTTAAACAGGAGTTAACGGAGTTAAGTCTTCGTAACTCCTGTTGCTTTCATTTTTCGTATGAAAAACAAATTTCATTTTTTCAGCGTCGTCTGCGCCGGACTGGTGATCAACGCCTCGGCTGCCGACACCACGACCACGCCAAAGGAAAACGTTTTTCCCGCCAAACCACTTGGCATCACGCTTTCCATCAAAATGGTCGGCCCATATATGGAGCCAACAGACCTCCAAATCATCTGCCTTTTCAAACATAAACAGACCGGCGACACCTACCAGGGCGCTGCCAAGGAAACGGACGAAAAGCTTGGCGGCATTCTCTCCTCGTTGCGCAATCGCGGAGAGTTTGCAGGTGAAACGGGCGAAACATTCCTATTGAACCCTCCCAAGGGTTCAATCCCCGCGAGGCAGTTCATGGTGATTGGCCTGGGCGAGGAAAATGACTTGTCGCTCGACACGCTGCGAATCGTCGGACGCATTGCGGCACGCGAAGCCGTCCGGCTCAAAGCAAAGCACGTTGCCTGGGCACCGGTCATCCGGGACGAAGGCAACACTGCGATTGATGTGGGAGAGGGCGATCGCGCCTTTGCCGAGGAGATGCTTGAAGCCTACGACACCGAGAAACGTCTCCAGGCGCAGGGCCTTGCCCCAAAATTCAGCATCGAATCAGTGGTGATTGAAGCTGGACCGTCCTTTTTCGATGAGGCCGTGAAGCAGGTGGGCCAAGGCATTGATTCGGCAACCGTAGAACTGCAGAAAAGGGACACAACCCCTTTCGCATCTCTCGCAAAATGAACGATGCGTCCCGCCCTGCTCATTTCCGTATTCGCCGTGATGCCGGTGGTTCTATCGGCTCAGGAATTGAAGCCGGGCGCGGAAATTCCCTTGCAATCCCCTACTTACAAAATGGTGCGATTTGACGAGGATTATTCCTGTTTGACGAACCCGGCCAACCGCTCGGATTGGTTTGACCTCGCCAAATATATCCCTCTTCGAGAGGACGACCCTTTATGGTATGTGAGCCTTGGGGGTGAGTTACGGGAACGCTTCGAGGGTAATTACGATCCTAATTTTGGAATCCATGGCTTGGGCCCCGACTCCTATTTGTTGCAACGCGTCACGCTGCTGACCGATGTGCATTTAGGGGAGCGAGTCCGCTTCTTCGCCGAGGGTATCTCCGGGATCGTTGCAGGCGAGTCCCATCCACCTCCCCCCGTTCAGCAGAACCCCATCGATCTGCAGTTCGCGTTTGTTGATGTCGTCCCCTACCTGACGGACGACGAGCGTCTTACGTTGCGGGTGGGACGCTTCGGCATGAGTTTCGGCGCAGGACGACTCGTTGCAACACGCTCCGCTCCAAACATTCCATTCCGATTTGACGGACTTGAGGCGCTTTACTCGCGGCCATTTTGGAATTTCACCGCTTTTCTGACGCGGCCCGTTAAGGATTCGGGCCATATTGACGCGGAGGATCATTCAACCACGTTTTGGGGGCTTTACGCTACGCATTACTTTGACGCCCCGCACAGCGCGGGTTTGGATCTCTACTACTTCGGCATTCGCAACGAACATGCCACTTACGCCTCCGGTTCGGGGGACGAACTTAGGCATTCGTTTGGCGCACGAGAGTTCGGCGCCTGGCATCATTGGGATTGGGACGCGGAGCAAGTCCTGCAGGTGGGAAGCTTCGGACGTGATTCGATTCTGGCGTGGACAGCGGCAATTGATGGTGGTTACACGTTCGATGCAACCTGGCAGCCAAGACTAGGGCTCAAGACGGGAATCACCAGCGGCGACCATGACCAAAAGGATGGACAACTGGAAACTTTCGACGCGCTCTACTTCAAATCGGGGTATTTCAACGACGCCAGCCTCATCCGACCACAGAACATTATTGGCGTCCATCCGAACCTCAGCGTTAAGCCGACCAAGACCCTGACGATTGACGGAGGCGCTAACTGGTTTTGGAGGTATTCCCGACACGATGCGGTTTATGGGGTGCCTGGGTTCGTGGCGATCCCGGCGCGGAGCGACTCGCCTAGTTATGTCGGCACAGCCCTGGACGCGAACGTAACGTGGCAGCTTCAACGCCATATTACTGTCCAGGCCTCTTACGTCCATTTCCTCACCGGGACCTATGTTCACGAAGCCGGCGGCAAGGACGTCGATTACGTCTCAGCAACAATCAGTTTTCTGTTCTGAATATGATTGCGAGCGCTGGTCCACAACCCATTCACGTTGCCATAACCCGGCGTATCAAGCCTGGCTACGAGCAGGAGTTCCAAGCCGCGTTAAAGGAATTTTTTGCCCACTCCCTGACTCGCCGTGGCGTGCAGGGCGCGGCCATGCTGGTTCCGCCACCTGGCTCAAGCTCGACGGAATATGGAATCCTTCGCTCGTTTGCCAATGCGGCTGAGCGGGATGCCTTCTATGCTTCGCCATTATACCTCGACTGGAAAAAGCGAGTGGCCCCGCTCTCGGACGGCGAGCCTGAGGCTCGCGAACTCCACGGCCTCGAAGCGTTCTTTCGCCAGAACAACCATGCGCCTCCACCCCGGTGGAAAATGGCAATCGCAACTTACCTCGGAGTAGTTCCAGTGGTCATGCTCCTGGCATTGACGCTCGGTCGCTTGCTTCACAATTGGAATTTTCTCCTGAACAACATTGTCTTCAACGCCTTCGTGGTGGCGCTCCTGACGTGGGTCGTCATGCCACTTATCACGAGAGCCCTCCAAGGTTGGTTACATTCCGAAAAAGAAAGGACATCTATATGAATACATCACTTGTTCCCGATCTCATACTCCGCAACGGACGCATCACCACGCTAGATGCGAAAAACCGCGAAGCAAGTAATCTTGCCATCAAAGACGGACGTATCGTTGGCGTGGACGACGCTGAGGAATATCAACGAGGACCGAACACGAAGGTCATCGATTTACAAGGTCGGCGCGTGATTCCCGGACTCAACGATTCCCACATGCATATCATCCGCGGGGGCCTTAGCTACAACCTCGAGCTTCGCTGGGACGGTGTTCCCTCCCTCGCGGACGGTTTGCGCATGCTCAAAGAGCAGGCGCAGCGGACACCGCCCGGCCAATGGGTCCGCGTCATCGGCGGTTGGAGCGAGTTCCAATTCGCCGAACGGCGTATGCCCACGCTTGATGAAATCAACGCCGTCTCCCCCGAAACGCCTGTCTTCATCCTGCACTTGTATTGCCGCGGCATGTTGAACAAAGCCGCGCTGCGGGCCTGCGGCTACACCAAAGACACTCCCAATCCACCGGCGGGTGAAATCCAGCGCGACGGAAAAGGCAACCCCACCGGACTCCTCATCGCCCGCCCCAATGCCGGAATTCTTTACGCTACCGTCGGCAAGCAACCCAAGCTGCCGCCTGAACAGCAGATGAACTCTTCCCGCCATTTCATGCGCGAGCTCAACCGCCTTGGCCTCACCAGCTTGGTGGACGCGGGCGGCGGCTCTCAAATCTACCCGGACGACTATGCGATCATCGAAGAACTGCACGAGCGAGGAGAGATGACCGTTCGCATGGCTTATAATATTTTCACGCAAAAACCCAACCAGGAGAAGGATGATTTCCTGCGTTGCATGAAACTGACGAAGCCGGGCAAGGGCGACGATTTCTATCGCTGCAATGGGGCGGGAGAAATGCTGGTTTATTCGGCGGCAGATTTCGAGGATTTCCTGGAACCCCGGCCCGACCTTCCGTCCAACCTGGAAAAGGACTTGAAGGAGGTCGTTTCGCTCTTGGCTACAAATAGATGGCCGTTCCGTATTCACGCCACCTATGACGAAAGCATCTCCCGGATGTTAAACGTGTTCGAGGAGGTCAATCGTGAAATCCCTTTCAAAGGAACCAATTGGTTCTTCGATCATTGCGAAACCATCTCGGACCGCAGCCTCGAACGAGTCAAAGCGTTGGGAGGCGGGATTGCGATCCAGGACCGCATGGCCTTCCAAGGAGAGTACTTTCTGGATCGCTATGGCAGTAAGGCTGCGGAACGGACGCCGCCAGTTCGGAGAATGCTCGATTTGGGCATTCCCGTGGGGGCGGGCACAGATGCAACACGCGTGGCCAGCTACAACCCCTGGCTTTCCCTGTTCTGGCTCGTGGCCGGGAAAACCGTTGGCGGCGCTGCGCTCTATTCCGAGGCAAATTGTCTGAGCCGGGAAGAAGCGTTGATGCTTTACACCAAAGGCAGCAGTTGGTTTTCCGGCGAAAGCGGCAAGAAAGGCGCGCTTGCTCCGGGGCAATTGGCGGACCTGGTTGTGCTCACTGACGACTATCTGTCAGTGCCCGAGGAGCAGATCAAGAGCATTGAGTCCGTGCTTACGATTGTTGATGGAAAGATCGTTCACGCGACCGAGGAATTCGCTTCGCACACGCCACCCCCAATTCCGGTTTTGCCGGAATGGTCGCCGGTGAAGGTGTTCGGCGGTTACGGCGCGCCGTTGGACGTTCGCAAGGCTGCGCGAGCAGGTGTACCGATGCCGCAGCATCAGCACGATGCCAAATGCCATCATCATGGCTGCGTCCATGCGGGCCATCAACTTCTCGCGGGCATCGAGGCCGCTCGCAATCGCTATGCCGGCTTCTTCGGATCGGGCTGCGACTGCTTCGCTTTCTGAGCACCGCGAAACATTCGCGCACCAATTATGGATCTCTTCAGAAAATCGCTTAGCGTGGAACCGGGCAATAAGCTCGAAACGTGGGGACATTTTCTGCTTCGTGTGTCGGCGGGCTTGATGATTTTCTACATTCACGGCTGGCACAAATTGGAGGGATGGATTGCCTATCTCCAGAACGGAACACCGTGGAAATTGGCCGAGGAAGTTGCTGGAATGCATTTCCCCGCACCCCTCGCTTCGGCAGTTGCGGCAACGCTGGTGCAGTTCATCTGCTCCTTGTTCATCATCATTGGATTGTTCACGCGGATTAACGCAATATTGCTATTTGGCGCGCTGAGTGGCGCCATTCTTCAAAACCTTCTGGCAGGCCGCGATCCGCAACTTGCGATTTTGTATACGCTCGTGGTCTTGACGCTCGCGTTCATGGGTGGCGGCAGAATATCCCTCGATGCCAAGTTATTTGCAAAAGCGGAGCAATCAACCTCGCGAAATGCCGGAATGGGAAGCGAGTTGAGGTCAGCCTGAAAGCGAATCCAACCGAACAAGAGCCCGAAACCAAAATAACCCGGCAAAAAGCTAAACAGGGATGAAATCCACGATTAACAAAGCCAGACCTCAGCCCAAGATTTATGAAACTGAAGTAGGAGGACCGTTATGAATAATGAAACCACACCACGACAACAGCCGGGAAGCCTCAAATCTGCGGCGCTACCAGCTGGGGCTGTGGCTCCAGATTTCAGCCTGAAGAGCACGCCGGATCAAGCGGTCAAATTGAGCGATTTCCGTGGACAACCGGTCGTGCTCGCGTTTTACCCGGCCGATTGGAGTCCTGTTTGCGGTGACCAGATGGGGCTCTACAATGAAATTCTCCCGGAGTTCAAGAAGTTGGGAGCGGAACTGCTTGGCATCTCCGTTGACGGTGCCTGGTGTCATACGGCCTTCAGCCGGGATCGCAAGTTGCATTTCCCGCTGCTCGCCGACTTCGAACCGAAGGGCGCGGTGGCGCGTCTTTATGGTGTGTATCGTGAACCTGACGGAACCACCGAGCGGGCGCTATTCGTGATCAATGAGTCGGGTGTTATCTATTGGAGTTACGTTTCTCCCGTGGGGATCAACCCCGGCGCGAACGGAATTCTCACAGCACTGGAAGAACTTAATAAGGACCAAAATGAAAAATGATCCCACCAACGTCGTTTCCAAATCAAAACTGCTTTTCCCACGAGCCAAGCACGATCATATTCAAGGGCCAATAGACGCGCCCATCGCGCTGGTCGAGTATGGCGATTACGAATGTCCTTACTGCGGACAGGCTTATCCCATCGTCAGAGCTATTCAAGAGCAGTTGGGTGATCGCCTTTGCTTTGCCTTTCGCAACTTCCCTTTGGCCAACTCTCACCCGCATGCTGAACACGCGGCAGAGGCCGCCGAAGCAGCAAGCGCACAAGGAAAATTCTGGGAGATGCACGATATGCTATACGAGAATCAAGTGGCGCTTGATGACGAAAGTCTCGCTCAATACGCCGAGGCTCTGGGTCTGGATGCCCGGCGCTTGATTGGCGAAGTATTGAGCGGCGCGCACATGGTGCGAGTGCGTGAGGATTTTCAAAGTGGAGCGCGGGGCGGCGTCAACGGAACCCCCTCATTTTTTATTAATGGTGTGCGCCATGACGGCGCGCCAAGTTTCGACGCGTTGCTCGCCGCGCTCGTCCAACCCAATGCGCGATGACCGAATAGTCACGGTTGTCGACCGGGATGGAATTGGTTCAAGCCGGCTTAGACGTCCAAATCTACGAGCGCTCCGATCGAGTTTTCGCTGACCGAGGAGATAGCATCGTCATGCGCCCGGGCTGGTACTGCGCCTCTGGAATTGGCGCGACGGACTAATTAAGCACGGATGTTAGACGTCGGTAGCCGCACTGCCATTTAATCTATGAACCTGGAACTAACTGACAAGACAGCCCTCGTATCGGGCTCCACCAAAGGGATTGGATTTGCCATTGCCACCGGGCTGGCACGCGAAGGCGCACGCGTAATCGTGAACGGCCGTTTGGAGAGCGCGGTTGCTAAGGCGAAAGAGCAAATTCATCAAACTGTGCCGGATGCCAGGACCGAAGGCTTCGCGGGGGATCTCTCCACGGCGGCGGCGACTGAGGAGCTGCTCCGGCGGTTCCCGCTGTTGGACATTCTGGTCAACAATCTCGGCATTTTCGAGCCAAAGCCCTTTGAGAGTATTCCCGATGAAGATTGGCGGCGGTTCTTCGAAGTCAACGTGCTCAGCGGCGTGCGCCTGAGCCGTGCATATCTGCCCGGCATGAGGGAGCGGAACTGGGGGCGCATCGTTTTCATCAGCAGCGAGAGCGCGATCAACACCCCAACTGAGATGATCCATTACGGCATGACGAAGACCGCGCAGCTTGCTGTTTCGCGCGGCCTTGCCCAATCGTGTGCCGGCACAGGAGTTACGGTGAATGCGGTGTTGCCGGGTCCAACCCATTCCGCCGGTGTGGAGGAATTTGCGGGACAACTTAGCGGTGGTAGACCTTTTGCAGAATTTGAAGCGGAGTTTTTCAAAACTATTCGTCCGTCTTCGCTCTTGAGGCGGTTTGCGACGACCAAAGAGGTGGCCAATCTGGTGACTTACGTATGCAGCCCACTGTCCGCCGCGACCAACGGTGCCGCCCTCCGGGTAGATGGCGGAGTGGTTCAAGCATGCTTCTGATGATGTCTAAGGAAGAATTGCGGACTCGCCTCTTGAGAACCTGGCAACTCGTGAGTTCAGTGATTCGTTTCGAAGAGGGAGAGATTCGGGACCAGTTGGGTTATGAGCCTTCCGGTTTTTTTAATCTATACCCCTGAGGGGTATGTCTGTACGGTGTTGGGTGCGAAGAATCGGCCCGCGCTCGCAATTAACGATCCTGGGATTGCGACCGATGCTGAATTTGCGAGCGAGGCTAACGGAAATTGAAGGAGACATCATGAATACTCTTGGCTTAAACGAACAACAACTGCAGAAAATGAAAGCCGAGCCGGGCTTCATAGCCGCGCTGGACCAAAGCGGCGGCAGCACCCCCAAGGCCTTGGCCGCTTACGGAATCAAGGAAGGGGCGTGGAGCAACGACGCTGAGATGTTTGCGATTGTGCATCAGATGCGCTCGCGCATCATTACCAGCCCCAGCTTCACTGGCGAACGGATTCTTGCGGCGATCCTGTTTGAAAACACTATGGACCGGGAAATCGAGGCGCAGCCCACGGCGGATTATCTGTGGAACGTGAAGCGCGTCGTCCCTTTCCTGAAAGTGGACAAGGGCCTTGCGGATGAGAAAAACGGCGTGCATTTGATGAAGCCAATACCTCAGCTTGCGGCGCTGCTCACCAAGGCCAAGGGCAAGCACATTTTCGGCACCAAGATGCGCTCGGTGATTAACCAGGCCAACGCCATTGGGATCAAAGAAGTTGTCAGTCAGCAGTTCGAGGTAGCTGCTCAAATCCTTGCAGCGGGCCTCGTGCCCATAGTCGAACCGGAAGTGGATATTCATTGCCCCGAGAAAGCCAAGGCCGAAGAGTTGCTCAAAGCGGCCATACTTCAGAAACTCAGCCAACTGCCAGCCGGGCAATCGGTCCTGCTCAAACTTACGCTCCCGGAGCAAGACGACTTTTACGCCGATTGTGTCAAAGATCCGAAGGTGGTGAGAGTGGTTGCATTGTCGGGTGGTTATTCGCGAGCAGAAGGGAACGAACGGCTGCGCCGAAATCACGGCGTTGTCGCGAGCTTTTCACGGGCTTTGGTTGAGGGGTTGTCGGCCCAACAATCCGATGCTGAATTCAACGCCCTGCTGGATGCCGCCATTCAGAGCATCTTTGAGGCATCTACGGTTAAGAAGCCCGCAGGACAGTGGGCGGGGAACATTCAGTCGAGCACGAAGTGAAACCAACCGCCTGACCGGATTGTGAGCACGTTCGAAGGATTGGTCGCCACATTCCTCGCATCAAAACCGAACTAAGAAACCCATGCCTCAAGGCGCTATCAGAATCGCCCCTTCAATCCTCGCGGCCAATTTCGCCCGCCTGGTGGAGCAGGTTACCGAGGCTGAACGCTTTGGAGCGGACCGCATCCATGTCGATGTGATGGACGGCCATTTTGTGCCGAACATCTCGATGGGCTCGGTTGTCGTCGAAGCACTGCGGAAGGTCACGAACCTGCCGTTGGAGACTCACATGATGATTACCGACCCCGATCTGTTTCTGGATGAGTTCTGCGCGGCGGGATCGGATTCATTTCTGATTCATTGGGAAGGCAACCTCAACCTGCACCGCACCGTGCAACGCATCAAGGCGGCAGGCAAGGGTGCCGGGGTGGCAATCAACCCAGCCACGCCGGCTTCGGTGCTGGAGGAGATCCTGCAAGACGTAGACCAGGTACTTGTCATGACGGTCAATCCGGGCTTCGGGCACCAGCATTTCCTTCGTTCGACCCTTGCCAAGATTCGGCGTGTGCGCCAGATGATCAATCAGGTCAAGCCGGAGTGTAACCTGGAGGTCGACGGGGGCATTGACCCGGAAACAGCTCCACTGGTGGTGACAGCTGGTGCCAACGTGTTGGTGGCTGGAACCTCGATTTTTTGCGACAGCCAAGGCGTGGCCGCGGCGATGAAGCGGCTCCAGACAGCCGCGAACAATGCGGCGAGTGAAACACAAAGATAGGAAGAGCAGACGATGTTTTTGCCCTCAACCAGCCGGAAGTAATGATTGGCCACGCCGCCGAGCTGATTCAACCGGGGAGCAGCCTCACGGATGAACCGACGAGGGACCTTATACGGCGATTGCTGCACCATCTTGTGGAGTGAACCGACCGAATCACCAATCGATAATTGAAACCAAAATTATGAAAACACTGAATAAGGACGTGCAAGAAGCACCGAAAATGTACGAGACTGAGAACGACATTCCGCAAACAAAGCGAGCGGAACTGAACAAACTCATGAATCAACGGCTGGCCGACGCTGTGGATCTTCAATCGCAAATGAAACAGGCCCATTGGAACGTGAAGGGCCCTCACTTCATAGGCCTTCACCAATTGTTTGACCAGATTGACGAGGCTGTAGAGTCGTATGTGGATATGATCGCCGAACGGATCGTGCAATTGGGTGGGATCGCCGAGGGAACTGCACGAGTGGCGGCCTCCCGCTCCCGCTTAGAAGAGTATCCTCTCGACATCGCGGATGGAGCGTCTCACGTCGAGGCGGTGGCTCGGGCGCTCTCGACATTCGGACACGACGCCCGCAACACGATCAATGAGGCAGACGAACTGGACGACGCCGACACGGCCGATATGTTCACCGAGATTTCTCGCGGCATTGATAAGTGGTTGTGGTTTGTCGAAGCCCACTCCCAGGCGACTAAATAGCAAGGCATGAAGAACGATCCATTAAACAAGGGTTTTCTGATATTCCGCCGGTGTCGGCACGGCAAGTGGTACATGCCGTAAACCCAACCGCATTAAAACAGACAGGTAACGCCGTTAATTCAGACCTTGAACGACCATCATCGAGTGGAAAAGGCCGAGCGCATTGAGTCGACGGAGTCGCGGCTCCGTCCTGACACGGTTTCGCTTGTTACAATTCTCCTCCTCCGCTCAAATCTTTTAGTGTGGCGCTCGCGGCGGTTCAACCCGCCCAAGCAACCGTCAGCGCTTTGCGTGGCTAAGAAAGGCGCCAATGCATGGTTTCGTTGAATGGGGTACTTCGCATGGCTATCTCGGTTTGTTCGTGGTTTTAGCGGGCGGTGTGATAATTCCCTTGCCCGAAGACACCACGCTTTTGTTCGCTGGTTATCTCGTATCTCGCGGCCAGTTGGCCCCGCTCCCCACGTTGCTGGCTGCGGGTTTCGGGTGCATGACCGGGATCTTGATCAGCTATCTGATCGGACGGTCCGCTGGGCTAATGTTTGTAAATCGGTTTGGTCACTACGTTGGAATCACGCCGCAACATCTGAACCGAACCACCGAATGGTTTCACCGCGTGGGCAAGTGCGGACTGTTGCTCGGGTACTTTGTGCCGGGCGTGCGCCATCTTACAGCTCTGATCGCCGGTTCTTCCAAGGTAAGGTTACCAGTTTTCATCCTTTTCGCCGGCTCCGGAGCCCTGGTCTGGTCTACGTTGTTCTTGACCTTGGGATACTGTCTGCGAGGAGAATGGAAGCGAGTCGGCGCCGATTTTAACCAACACCGGCTGGGTGTCGTCATCGGCGTGATTCTAATAATGAGCCTGTGCTTGGTTTGGGACTGGAGGGTGAGGAGGAAAAGGCGTCTGTCTCAGGCAACGTATGCGCTCGGGCGGTAACGGCAACCGAAGACCAAACCCCAAGAAATGACCCACGTGGTGTCACGTGATGGGGCTGGCCTAAACCCGTTGTTGGTCGTGCGTGGCCGAGACGAGCCGCAAAGCGCCGCGGTGATTCACTGAGGAGTTCGGTGTAGGCACGCAGTGGGTACACTTGCGCGAATGCCTGACTTGTGGCCACGTCGGCTGTTGTGATTCCTCACCACGGCGCCACGCGACCAAGCACTTCCACGAGACGCGCCATCCTGTGATGCGTTCGGTTGAGCCGGGCGAGCACTGGACGTGGTGTTATATTCACGAAGTCGGGGGCAAGTTAGCGGAAGCTCCGGTCTCCGGAAAGAAGGGTTAGATTATGGCGGCAGGACTGCGGGGAAAAGTGCGGTTCAATGTTAGCCCGGTTGTTGGAGAAGAGCCCTACGCCATTGGGAGGCAACTTGCCGCGCGCGGTTTTGCCCATTGGAATCGGCGGCAAATCATTGAGCGTCTCGGCCCAAAAGTCGCTTCTCTGATGACGTGAATTTCACGATACGTCATGGACCGCGGGTTGTAAGGCGATTTCCCCTCAATGTGACATCGAGGGCGGCGAGGCCCCTGGCGCGCTCCCCCACGCGGTATTCGGGCGCGGCCCCATCTTGAGAACCAGCGTGCCTCCGTTCACCATATCCGAGTGCTCAAACCACGGCTTGTTGAGCGGTTTGCCGTTGATCGTAGCAGATTGAATATACTTGTTGGCCGCCGTGACATTCCGGGCCGTTATCGTGAAGACCTTTCCTCCCGCCAGCGTGAGCCTTGTTTCCTCGAAGATCGGACTGCCGATGTCATAGACCGGACGGCCCGGGCAGACCGTGAAGAAGCCCATGGCACTGAACACGTACCATGAAGACTCCTCTCCATTGTCTTCGTCTCCGCTGATGCCCCGCGGCCCGGCATCGAACCAGATCTTCATGATGTCGCGCACCCGGCGCTGCGTCATCCAAGGCGCACCGGCATAGTTGTACAGGTAGGGAATGTGAAAGGCCGGCTCGTTGCCCTGCGCATACTGCCCGATCAAGCCCGTCATGTCCGGAAACTGGGCCTGGAAGAAGTATTTAGAACCGCCTCCCCGGAACGGTTCTGGAGCACCGCTAAATCCCTCGAATTGGTCTTGAAACAGGGTGTCCAGCTTGGCCACAAACTTGTCTCTTCCACCTATCAAGTTGATCAGGCCAGCCACATCCTGTTGGACGTGGAAGGTATAAATCCATCCGTTCATTTCCGTGTAATATTCCCGTCCTCCTTGGCCTCCGCTCCAGATCGGGCTGTACTCCTTCTCGTCGAGCACCCAATTACCGTCCTCCGACTTGGGCGCCATGAAACCAACCCGCTTGTCGAATACGTTCTCATAATTGTGCGCCCGCTTCCAGAAATACTCATAATCTTCCTGCTTGTTCAGCGCCTTGGCCCACTCGGCCATGCACCAGTCGTCGTAAGCGGTTTCCAGCGTTACCGCGACCGCCTGACGCCGCTCGAATGGATGGACCTCTTTGACCGTCTCCTTCTCGCCCTTCTTCAGCGCGGGAAAAAACCCCTTTTCCAGATACACCCGGTCCAGCGAAGTTTGCGGGACATCCCGCCAGGGCAGGAAAGTCTCTTCCATCTGCATCTTCTTGAATGCCTCATAAGCCTTGGCCACATCGAAATCGCGGTAGCCTTTCATGTAAGCATCGAGAGCCACCGCTATTATGTGATGGCCGCTCAGCCCGCGATTAATGGCCATCATCCGGCCCGTTCGTTCGTAAAGCGTCAGGAAAGAACGTACCAGATCGACCTGTTCCTGCGGATCCAGGAGCAAGTGCAGCGGCTCGAGCGAACGATAATTGCCCCACATTGCGGCGCCGGCGCCAATCGGATAAAAACCGTGGCCGTCCGCCGCGTGTACCTGCTGGTCAAAAGAACCGTAATACTTGCCGTCCTCAGTCACGTCGGAAACACTCGTCAACACCCGGTAGAGGGAGGTGTAGAAGATGGTGCGCTGGTCTTCGGTTCCTCCCTTCACTCTGATTTTGCCCAACGCCCGATTCCAGGTCGTACGCGCATGAGCCTGCGCCCGATTGAAGTCCCATGCCGGGATCTCGCGATGCAGGTTCTGGCACGCCTGATCCAGGCTGATACTGGAGATGCCGATGCGTATGCCAACCTGTCTGGCCTGGTCCGGCGAAGGGTCCACCATGATTCCGAGGCCACCGCTTCCCCCTTGTCCGCGCCCCCGCGAAAGCGGCACGTTGGTCAAGGTCCGGAAAGAGGAAACAGGTCTTGAGAACTCCGCATAGAAGTAGCCGCCCCTGCCACCCCTGCCGCCTCCGCTGCTTCCGGTCAGCGCGGTATTGTTCGTCAGGTCGATCTTTCCGCTCTGCGGCACGCTGAACCGCACATGCGCCACCGCACCTGCAGGGAACGTGAGGCGGTAATAAGCGGCGTGCGCGCTTACCGTGTATTCCACTCTGGTGTCGTATTTCTCCAGGATCGCTGCATAGTAGTAAGGCGTGACCGTCTCCAGATCATGGTCGTACATCGAAGCGGACTTAGCCGGATCGGTCTCCGCAGACCCGGTCATTGGCATCAGGGTCATTCCTCCGGCGGGAAACCCGTAGATCTTATCGGCCAGATACCGGTCTGTGATTCCCGGCGTAGTAATCGGAGAGATCCGCATCATGCCGTATGGCATTATGACGTTGGGAGAGGTCGCCGACAGCAATTGACCGATCCCGCCAATATTAGGGTTGACGTAGTCTACCGGCTCTTTGTTCTGCTGGGCGCTGGTACTTAGCGCAAATGCCAGGACGGCAAAAGCTCGAATCGACGTGTTTGCTAATCTTAATAAACTGCTCATTGCGGTTCCCTTCTTGGCAACGCCGTACTGGCCGATATGCGATCCTCATCGTCACTGCACGGACGCCGCGACCGAAGGCAGAGATTTCAGTCCAACGCTGTTGACGCTGACGATGGAATAGCCGTGTTTTTCGCCCGCCTTGGCCGATTTGTCCACATAACGCATCTGAGGCAACGGCTGGCTCGGTGTGTCGTGATACGTCATGGACTGGAACAACGGGCGTCCGAATTTGCCCACCGGCTTCTCCGGCAGCTTCGCCAGTTCCTGTCCGTCGCGCAGCACAATGAAGCCGCCAATGCCGCTCTCGACATCCGCCTCGGCACTCCAGACGATTTCGGTTCCTTGCTCACCCTTCGCCGACACGTGCACGTGGAACGGAGCCGGTGGCGGCGTTGTGTCGCTTGTCGAGCCGGTCTTCACGTATTCCATCCATGCTTTGGCCACCGCTTCATTCGGCAACCAGACCGCTTCGGCCGGGTTACCTTTGAAATCCGCCGCTGGTTTCGCTTCGTCGCCGAACAACGGCGCCAGCCACGCCTTGCTCGTGTCCATCGGCTTGAGCGTTTGGTCCTTGCTGCCTTTGTCCGGCAATCGCATCGCCAGACAGGCATCGAGAAATGGGATGGCGAGATAGCGCGAATCGCCGCACTCATGGCCGGTGAGCGGGTCGGGCGCGAATCCGATGAGTCCTCCGTGGGCGCGGTATGCCTTGAACGTCGCGATGTTGCCCAGCCACGGCCCCTTCATCTTCTCCGCAGCGGTGCGCGTGTCTGGATCTGGCAGCGGTTGCTTGGGTTTTTCCTTCACCCCCGGATTCGTCATCATGGGAATTCCGTAAACGGAGGCGGGCACTTCGTGGTCGGTGAACTCCGGGTGGGAGAGGAACATGAGCGACGAACCCGAGCGCATCCACACCGCCACGACCCGGTCCGGGTGCAGTGCGGTCATCACGTCCGCCCAGATGCCGCCGCCCGAATGGCCCCACAACGCCCACGGCACCTTGTCGATCTCCGGATGACCGGCCTGGCTGGCGAATTCACCAAGCGCCTTGAGAAAAGTTTTCTCCGAACCATTACGCGGATCGAACCATAATTCCGAAGCTCCGGGAGACGTGTCGATTTTTTCATTCTGTACATGATAACTCGAAGCCCAGAGCGCGCAGTCCCACTTCTTGGCCAGCGCCTGCCAGTGCAAATCTAAGGCGGCGGTGGAACCTTCGATGGATGCAGTGGTTCCCGCGCCGTGCTGATGAACAATGATGCCGCGAATCGTTCTCACACCGTCGGGAATCCAGAGCGTGTAGGTAACGGCCACCTGCAATTCGTTTGCGGCGGTCGAGGCGGGATAATCAATCTTCAAATATTGACCCGCTCCGTGCGTTCTACCCGCGAAGCTGATCAGGCCAAGGACGAGTACCAAGGAGTTTCCGAATCGCAATTTGTTCATGATCAATTCAATTAGCTTTCGCGTCGATGAAATCCACCACCGGCTTCGGATCCTGCTGCCCGATCGCAAAATGGCCCTCGCCCTGTCTGATGATCACCGTGAAATTTCCGCCGAGTTCCTTGTATTTCTTCTCTGCCACCCGCGTGTCGCGGTCGAGCCATGGATCGAGGCTCCCGCAAACGTGCAGGATCGGCACGCCCGCTTTGGCCAGCGGAGCTAGATTGTCCACCAACCGCTTTTTTGCATCATCCAACGGCGGCAGGTTGCCCGACATGATGCTGCGCAGGGCGGGGTTCTCCCCGTAAATACAGGAAACTTTGTCGGGGTTCTGGATGGCCCAGGCGTAGGCTTCCCCGGCTCCCGCGCCGACACCTATCATGGCGGGTTTCCTGGAAAAGCCGTGGTCGGTCATGTTCTTATAGACGGCGTCCCACTCCGCTCGAACCGGCCCTCCCCCCAAAATGGGAGCAGCCACGATGTAGTACCCCTTGGCCAGCAGGGCCAGATCAAGAGCTGAGGCATCCGGTCCGATGCGATCCGCCCGGAAGACCCAAGGCTTCCCAGTCGCCTCAGTCTTCGGCACGAGCACCGCCATACCGGTGACTCCAAACGATGACTTGCCAGCCTTGTCGTAACGGTCGTAGCACGGCGTGAATTGCGGCCCCCGGCAGGCGGCGTATGTATCTTCTTTGGGGAGGTAAATATAAGAATTCTCGGTACTATAATAATGGGATTTGGTAAACGTGTCGTCCACGATCTCGGGCCGGGGCGTGGTGTCCGGCTGAACGTGCTGTTCAATGAAGTCGGCAATGGGCTTGGGATCGATCAAACTGTGCGGATGATGGCCGGTGCCTTCTTTAATCATGATGCTGATCCGGCCGCCGCCCTGATGATAGATGTTCTCGATGACTTTCGTGTTTTTCTCCAGGACAAAATCGAGGGTGCCGCAGACGTTCAGCAGGGGCACGTCGTGCTTGATCAGTTCACCAAGTCTCAAAATATCCTCCGGGTAGATCCCGGGATTGTCGGCGTAGATGCACGAGACTTTGTCCGGGTTCGAGGTTGTCCAGGTGTATTCATTCACCCCGCCTTTGCTCATGCCAACGAAGGCCGGTTTCTTGGAAAGCCCGTGTTTCTCCGTGAGGTAGGCGTACCAGGCGTCCCACTGCTTGCCCGGATACTGCCTGCCCGGATCGGGCGTAATGAACGCAATGTAAAAACCACGGTGCAGCAATTCCACCTCGGCCTGGGGTTGGTGGTCCCAATAACAGCCTCGCCACGACCAAGGATTGCCGGGCGCCGGCTTGTTTGGAACGACCACGATGCAGCGCCGCTGACCCTTGGCCGGAGTGCCAACCGCAAAGCCTTCTTTTTCCGGCCTCGTGAAAGGAGTCACGGCCAAGGTTTCGTCATCCATGGTGAAGTCGTAGCGGACGAACCCGTCATGCCAGGTGCTCTTGCCGCCATCGAAGGTCGCTTCGGCCCCTTGCATGGTTCCTACGCAACTACACACCGAGAAGACGACCGCCACCATGGCAAGGAGTTTTGCCCCCCTGGTTATTTGAGAACTCGCATTTTTCATAATTCAAAAAGCCTCATCGCTTGATGTTCAGGATAATTCACTCGCCCGGCTGTAGTTGAACAAAGTGTTGTGTGCTTCCTGGGGTCTGGTGGCAACGCGGTTTTCGTGAACCACTATAACCGCCAAACCAAACTGGCCCGATACCGAATTTGCAAAGCATTCCCGCGGTGATTTTTTGTCGAGGCCAGGGGCGACAGCATTAAGAGCTGCCAACTGGCTCAATGATTACGTCTTTGGCCCTCGATTTCGGCGTGACCTGCAGATGTGTAATCTTGCCGTTTTCGACGTGGCCTTCCACCGTCGTTTGATAGGGCGCGTGGAGTTTGAAATCGGCGGTCCACTCAGCCGGCCAAGCGGGCAGCAACAGGATGCGTTTGCCGTCGCATTGCATCAACATCAATTGAAGCGTGATCATGCCCGAGCCGCCGCACTCAGGATCCCAAAACCAACGAAACCGCTGGCGCCCGTAAGCGGTAAACTCTCTCACGACGACCCTCTGAGCCTCCTTGGTCAGGCCCAGGATCGCGGCCTGCGTGCCATCCTGCCCCCAGCCTCTATCCATTGGAAACCGCCGGGCATTGTAAGTGTCCCGTGCCAGTTTGAGATCACCTTTGCCCACACCATAGAGGCGATAGGGATAGGCCACATAGAGTTCAGGGTTTTCGCTATTGTGGGTTGCACCGTATTTTTCGGCGGGCAGAACGGTGAGGCGGCCATCGGCATCGCCGACGCCATCGGGAGGCAACTTGCCGCGCGCGGTTTTGCCCATTGGAAGCGGCGGCAAATCCTCGAGGGTCTTGGCCCAATAGTCTCGCTTCTCTGACGAGGTGAAGTTTTTGGGCAAAGCCAACAGTCGCGGAATGACGCTTTTTAGTCCGGCAATATCAGGTGTGGGATTGACTGCGTCCACTTCATACGTTTCCAACGATTGAACTGGTGCCATGTGGATTTTGCCCTTGGAATCGCGCGGCCAGTGGCTCGCATAGAAGGTGACAATGGCGTCAGCAAAAGGAACAAGTTCCTTGGCATAGCGCGAGTCCTGGGAGTTGTCGTAGACATCGAGCATTTGCGTGATGATTTCGAGCGTGCCCTGAATATGGTAGCGCACCCATGGGCTCTCCAATTCCACGGTGGG
>Ga0070741_10002516_pt1 | contig 48899 bp, 42 predicted proteins | sample Coa_R1_4_FD_66440 | JGI IMG/M metagenome (GOLD analysis project Ga0070741, IMG submission 66440) | Surface soil microbial communities from Centralia Pennsylvania, which are recovering from an underground coalmine fire - Coalmine... | ecosystem: Environmental > Terrestrial > Soil > Unclassified ... | reverse complement strand
ATGGACGAGCTGCGGCGCATGAACCTCGCCGAGCAGATACGGCGCGTGCGCGGCTTCGAGCAGCTCATCGTCATCAGCCACGACGATACCTTTGAGCAGGGGCTTGATAGCCTCGTCCGCCTCTATAAAGACGAGGGGGAGACGCGCCTGATGAGCGAAGATGAGATCATGGAGGCAAGGATCAGCCAGCGGGAACAGGTGAATATGTATGCTTCATAAAGGAAAACTCCAGGCCGCCTTGAGTCTCAAACGCGGGCATTTCTCGCTCTTCGACGGCACATTTAGCGAGCAGCTTAAAGCCTATCAGCAGGCGCTCGAAACCCTCTATCTGCGCTACCAATCGAGTGCGCAGATGGAAAACGTTCTGCCTCCTCATGACAGCTTTGGGCTTTCGGCGGGAGCGCGCCCCAGTATTGAGTTCGACCGCTGGCTAGCACTCGCAAGTCAGAGAAGCTATCATGTCCCCGTCTTCCCCTTCGGGCGCGAATTTGCCAACCACGAGCAGGCGCGCCAGTGGGCCGAATGTATCGAAGGCATCACCACACTAGCCGTCGATGGCAGCCAGTTATTGCCGTGGCGCGATGCCTCCATTCCGGTCGCGCTTGTCCAGGTTGGCTTCTTCGTCAATCCGCACAGTCAGGGGCGCCCGTATACCAAAGATGTGCGGCTAGAAGTGCTGGCCCCCGATGAAATTATGGAGGAGTCCAGAAGCGAATCAAGCGATCCCGACAGCTATCCTTATTCGGACATGCAGGTAACATTGAAACGCTATCTGCTCGAAATCGAAACCCTCTGTAGTCAGATGGAGCAGCTCGCCAGGACGCGCCGCAGTGATGATCCGGTCCACAGCCCCGTCGTCTTCTTCGATGGCTCGCTCGTCGTCTCCTTTGCCCTCACCATGCCCAGTCCTTATCGTGAACGCTACATCGCCTCGGCGGTCTCGCTATTGAAAACCTCGGAGCAATTGCGCGTGCCGCTCGTCGGCTATATTGATACCAGCTACGCGCGTGATATCATCACTATGTTGCGCCGCCTGGACGCTACGCAGAGCCAGCCCGTATTGCGCGAGACCAAAAGAATTCACGATGCGCTGCTCTGGCAGGGGCGGCTGCACTGGGGCGACCGCACGCCTGCTATGATCTGCGCACGCGGCGATATTCTTGAGGGCTATGGCTCCTATCGCGACAGCATCGCCTTCTGCTACCTGCAAACGACCTCAACGCGTCCGCCCACGCGCCTGGAATTTCCGCGCTGGATGCTCGATGATGGCGTGCTGGAGCCGGTCATCGATGTGATCCGTGCCGAAGTCATTGCGGGCAACGGCTACCCCTACGCCATCGAAACCGCCGATGCCGTTTCCGTCATCACTATGCAGGACCGCGACGAGTTCTACACCCAGTTCAAAGCCTTTATGGAGAAGCAGGGAGTCAAATTTACCTTCTCCACCAAATCCATGAGTAAAAACAGAAGAAGGTGATATTTGATGCAGGAAGTACCTGTCCCCTTGAATGTGTTATACTTGGTATAATTCTTAGTCGTGGTAGTTTTTCTTTAACCGTTTTTACGGGAGGTTCACAAAGAAGTTTTTACTATGTCTCGTTCAATGACACAAACCTTAACCTGTCCTTGTGGGGAAGTGTTTACCAGCCAGGTTTATGATTATGTAAATGTAGCGCAGGAACCGCAGTTGCGCTATATTGTGCTGGCCGGATTAATCAACGTCTCGACCTGTCCAACCTGCGGCAGGCGCGCGGCCCTGGCGCGTCCTTTCATCTATTCCGATCCTGCGCATAAGCTCTTGATCTACGTGCATCCGCGCTCGGATGCTCCCCGGGAGGCGCGTATGCTGATCCTGGAGAGATTGCGCTCCGTTTACACGGATGTCATAGCGATTCAGGAACAGCAGAACGATGAAGAGCATAAGCGTAGTAAGGGTGGAAGAAGCGTCACGCTCACACCATCGCAGGCAAGAGAAATGCCGCCGCTACAGGTTGTCTTCGGACTCGACCAGCTAACCGAGCTAGTTAATGCCGTTCTCAGCCCTGATGAGCGTCTGGGCAGGCTTGCCATGAGCACCCAGAGCAGCAACGAAGCCGAGCGAGGGCAATTTCTTGATATTGCGCGCAAGCTCTCCTCCGAAATGGATTGCAATTACGAGGTCGAGGACCTGCCTGACGAGTATACCGTCTGGATCTATGGCTCGCGCCGCAACATCGGCGCGCTCATGCGAGAACTGGCGCCACGAGGATAATAAAATGATTACAATAGGAGTTCTCACGGTCAGCGATGGAGCGTCGAAGGGAGAGCGGCAGGACGTTAGCGGTGAGAACATCCGCACCCTAGTAACGCAGCTTCCAGATGCGGTTGTCAGCGCGGGAGCCATTATTCCTGACGAGGCTGAGCAAATTGCAGCCACGCTACGCGCGTGGAGCGATGAGAAGCGGCTCAACCTTGTGCTAACAACGGGGGGCACCGGGCTGGCACCGCGTGATGTAACGCCGGAAGCTACGAAACTGGTAATCGAACGTGAAGCGCCAGGCATCGCGGAAGCCTTGCGCGCCATCAGCCTCCAATATACGCGCAACGCCATGCTTTCACGCGGCATTGCCGGTGTACGCGGGCGTACCCTCATTATCAATCTTCCCGGCAGCCCTAAAGCAGTCAAAGAGTGTCTTGAATATATCCTGCCGGTGTTGCCGCACGCCATCAATCTGCTGACCGAGGGACCAAAGGAGCACTAACATGCTCGCCACATACGCGGGCCACACCGATCACGTTTTTGCCCTCGCCTGGTCGCCATCAGGCCACTTCATCGCTTCCGGCGGACGAGACGGAACGGTGCAGATCTGGCATCCTCAGACCGGTCAGCGCCTCCGAACCTTTCAGGGGGAGCATCGCTACCTGCTTTCGCTAACCTGGTCGCCCGATGCGCGCTATATCGCTTCCGGCTGTACTGCCGGCATCGTCCATGTGTGGGAGGTCAGCACCGGCTGTATCATCACAACGTACCGTGGGCATGTGCGCTTTGTGCGCTGCATCGCCTGGACCTCTGGTGGTCGCTATATCGCTTCTGGCGGGGATTACGGCGATAGTACCGTACAAATCTGGGAGCCGTTCAGTGGTCAACTCATTTGCACCTATAGAGCGCAGTACAGGATCTTCTCCGTCGCCTGGTCGCCGGACAATACAGTGATCGCCTCTGCCGACTTTAACGGGACCGTCCAGAGCTGGAACGCTTTCAGTGGCAATCCTACCCTCATCTATCGCGAGCATAGAGGCCCTGTATATGCTGCATCCTGGTCGCCGGACGGGAAGGCCATCGTCTCTGGCGGTCAGGACGCAGCGGGCCGCATCTGGTCTCCTGCAAGCGGGAAAACGCTCCAGACCTATCGCGGCCACACCCAACCCATCAAAACACTCTCCTGGTCGCCTGATAGCGCCTATGTTGCTTCAGGGAGCGATGATAGCACCGTTCAGGTCTGGTCACTCACGGGGAGACAGATTGCCTGCTATACTGGCCACAAAACCTGGGTGCGTGCCCTCGCCTGGTCGCCGCGCCACAACTGGATCGCCTCCGCCGCCGATAAAGCGGTACATTTATGGCAACCATAGCGATCTGGCAGGCTATGATGCTCCACGCGAGACGTAGGGGCGGGGCAAACAGGGCGGGGGCAAGCCCCGCCTTTTTATCCAGGCGATCAACGATGCTGCCGCATCTAGCTTCGCTCAGACCGCCTGAGATGAAGGCCCCTACGGCGATTGAAGAAAGAAATAGATGGTCAGGATAATGCCAACGCAAATCACGAAAATGCGTATATAGCGCGGGTCGATTTTGCGCGCCAGCGACGCGCCGCCGTAGCCGCCAATGATCGCCCCGACCGCCATCAAAAGAGCTTGCGGCCAGCTTACCACTCTCCCAATAATAAACGTAATCACAGCCAGCAAACTAACGCACGAGGACAGCAGTGTCTTGAGTGCATTCATCTCATGAATGTTTTCCATTCCCATCAATCCCAGGGCCATCAGGATCAAAATACTCTGCCCGCCGCTGAAGTAACCACCATAAGTGGCAATAACCAGTTGCAGGATACTCGTGCCGATCAACGAAACCACCGATTGCTGCTTTTTGTCAGCAGTGTGGCTGTGCAGGGCAGCCGTGATGCGATTGCTAAAGATAAATAGCAGCGTGGCAGCCAGAAGCAAAAAAGGCACGAGGCGAGCGAAAACCTCTTGCTTTGTATGCAAAAGCAGGTTTGCGCCCAATATGCCTCCGACCAGGCTTGCAGCGATCAGCACGATAGTCTGTCCGCGTCGCACTTTCGCCAGTTCGCGGCGATAGGCGCCGACGCTGGCAATGCCACCCGGCAACAATGCCACCGCAGTGGTTGCCTGAGAAAAAATAAGGGGAACGCCGGTGAAAATGAGCGCCGGGAAAGTAAAAAACGTTCCTCCTCCCGCGACTGCGTTCATCGCGCCTCCACACACAGCCGCACCGAAGAGCAACAGTATTTGCAGGAATGTCACGACAAATCCTTCCTGGAAAGCGACGTATCTTGAAACCTTCGCGCTCTGTAGGGGCAATCCCTTGCGGTTGCCCTGTAGCTCACTTAGATGGGCCAGCCCTGTTTCTGCTGCGCGCCAAGCAACAGGGTAATCTCCCCCAGATGAGTAAACAGATGCGAAATACAGACCTGCCCGATAGCTCTGATCGCGGGCATATTGCCCAGCGGCTTCACCATCACCGTCCGTTCAGAGAGTTCCACGCCCCCATCCTTAACGTCAGCCAGATATTGCTCAAACTCGCGCCATACCTCTTCAGCGTACTGCATAAAGAGGGCAGGATCGTTGATGCGTAACGATTGAGCATCGCCGGTGGTCATCCCTGTCCCCTGAACGCGTGGCGGCAGGTTGAGGCGTTCGTGCCAGTTGCCCTCATTCCAGAGCGGCGGGCGTCCCTGTAAAATATAGCGCAGAATATTATCCTCGGTACGCACGCAGTGCAGAAGGTTGAAGGCAATGTGGTTGCCCGTCCCTGGTATCGTGTAATGCCATTCGTCCAGCGTAAGATCCTTGACGCTGGTACGTAAAGCCTCGTGCAAGCGGATCTGTTCCGTGGCAAAAAACTCGATGATGTTCATAACTACCTCCTATACTAAGGTGGGATGTCAGGCTACGTGACATAACGATAGCACAGCAACGGCGTGGAGGGCAAGCCATTCTTTAACAGGTGGTTAAGGCCGCCATCTGCCTGGGCCGTGGCTGCGGCGTTGAGCAGGCAGATGGTTGAGCAGATTTATGAGTCTCTCAAAGGTGTCTCACTTCTGGCTCTTCCATCCGTGTATGCAGTAGGAGTAAAAGGAAGCAATCGCTTTATGCTGTACGTTTCTCAGTGCAATGCTTGCAGGCTGACAAGGAAAGTGCATCCATGAAAGAACCTGTTGTGTTACGACCTCAACATACCTATATACCGGCAGTCGCAATTGTACGCGCTACCTTCAAGCACTCCTGGAACAAACTGCCAGTTGCGACCGCAGCCGCCCCCGATCACGTTTGCGGCGAGGCACGGCGTATCGGTTATACCGGCAAGCAAGAAGGCGATCTCGCGCTTTACCGCCTCAAAGTCAAAGTCGGCAAAGGTCTACCCACCATGACCCTCCCCTCCCTGTATATCATAGAAAACGGGTTGTTCGTAGATTACGAGCAATGGCAGCAGGAGAGCGAATAAGCCTATCCATCTATTCCCTAATGGATGGGCTTTTTTGCGTCTTTTTGGCCATCTTCAGCGTACTGAGCTCCTATTGACCTATCCTTCAGGAAAGTTTAACCGGCGCTTAACGTGGCTTAACATAGCTATAAAGCATAGTTAATTATGTGGTGCTACTGTATGGTTGAGACAAGAATGCGGGTGGGATTTCCGCTAACGGGGATTACCAGTGCATTTAAATAGTATTAGATAGTAACGGAATCTCATCGGGAGTTAGGAGAAGCTATGCTGAAGCAGTGGCGAATCATATGTATCTCGTTTGTACTGATGGCGCTCAGTATCTTCATTGTGGCCTGTGGCAGCGATACTGGTGGCAGTTCTACCCCCACGCCGGCAAATTCGGCTTGTGCCACCGGCACTATTACCGCCGCCGGTTCAACTGCGCTGGCGCCCCTGGCGCAGGCGGTTGCGAAAGATTATCAGAGTCAGTGCCAGGGCGCTAACATCACCGTCAATCTCGGCGGCAGCGGCTCCGGCCTGTCGCAGGTTGAGGCCGGGAACATCCAGATTGGGAACTCAGATATTTTTAAGAAGGCAGGTCAGGATGATCTTGTCGATCATCAGGTTGCTGTCGTTGTTTTTGATCTCATCATCAATTCCAAAGTCACAGGCGTCACCAATCTAACGACCGACCAGATCAAAGGCATCTATAGCGGAAAAACCACCAACTGGAAAGATCTTGGCGGGCCTGATCTCAAGATCGTCGTCGTCAGTCGCCCGGCCAGTTCGGGGACGCGCGCGACCTTTCAGCAGTATATTCTGGGCGGTCCTGAGACCATTGCAGGCCCATCCAATCTGACCAGCGATAGCACGAGTACCGTTGTTACTAACGTGCAACAGACCGACGGCGCGATTGGTTATGCCGCTTCTGGCGCGGCTAAAGCATCCGGCTTGATAGTGCTTTCGATTGATGGCAATGCGCCTACCGCCGACATGGTGAAGAACAATACCTATAAGTTCTGGAATATCGAGCACATGTATACCAAAGGCGAGGCCACCGGCCTGGCAAAGTCCTTCATCGATTTCATGGGAACGAGCGAGGCGAAGCAGGAAGCTACTAAACTCGATTTCATTGCCATTGCCGATATGACCCAGGACGCCATCCAGGCTCACCAGCCAAAGTAGGAGCAGCGGCTTGCCCCTGCCCTCTACACGTACATGGGGCTTGCTCCCCCTTGCCCTTTAGCTATAGCGTAGGGGCGGACCCAGCCTCTACGCTATTTCCTGGATATTCCTGCTCTATCTTTGTAGGAGAATGTATCATGGCGACAGAACAACGATCAGCGCGTATAGCTAATCAAACATCTACTATCATCTTTTTGCTATGCGCTATTTTTATCGTCGCCGTCATTATGGGCGTTTTCTTGTTTCTTGGCTCAAATGCTTTTCGCGTCTTTACAGAAGGTGCAACCCTTAAAGACTTTTTTTCAAGCGCAAATTGGGACCCGACCGGCAATAATGATGTCAATGGCAACCCCAGCTTTGGCGCGGCAGGCTTAATTCTTGGATCTGTTGTTATCACTTTATTATCAGTGCTTATCGTCATCCCGCTGGCCTTTGGCATGGCGATCTTCTTTACGGAGGTTGCTCCTGCCTGGCTCACGAAGATTTTACAGCCGCTGCTGGAGATTTTCGTCGGCATGCCTTCGGTGGTGATCGGCTTTCTGGGATTGACTGTTCTGGTGCCATCACTTACTAAGCTGGTCGCGCCACTAACAGGCGGCCTGCCAACTGCTGGCTACGGCTGGGGAGCCGCGACGCTGGTGCTGGTGGTGATGATCTTGCCCACCGTGATTAGCATCTCGATAGATGCATTGCGCGCTGTGCCGGGCAGCGTGCGGGAAGCCAGTCTGGCATTGGGTTCGACGCGCTGGCAAATGATGCTGCGGGCGGTCATCCCTGCGGCCACAACCGGGCTGGCAACCGCTGTCGTGCTGGGCATGACACGGGCAATCGGTGAAACGCTGGCCGTCAGCATGGTCTTGCAAGGGGCAAAACTGCCCAAAAACATTTTTACGCCGCTGGTGTTCTTCCAGCCCAACGTCAATATTACCAGCGCCATTGTGCAGGATTTTGCGGAGACGCTCGGGTCCGCCCGCGATGCTTACTGGACGCTGGCTTTTATTCTGCTTGTAATTACGTTCATCTTCATCTGTATCAGCCGTTACCTGGCTAGCAGGAGTGTCTATAAGTGAGTACGCAACAGGCTACCGCGCTTCCCACTGCTGGGGAGTCTCGTCGCGCCGAGCTTTCTCGCCTGGTCCGCCGGCTCCATCTCAGCAATGGAGTGGCAGTAAGCTCTCTCTGGATTGTGGCGTCTCTGGTGGCGTTGCTGTTCATCGCGATTATTGTGCTGCTGCTCGCTCAGGGCATCTCTTACCTCTTCCGGCCCGATTTTTATGGCACGGGAAATGCAGGGATTGGACCAGAGCTGTTCAACACGTTCTATATGCTCATGCTGACACAGCTTTTTCTTTTTCCTATCGCGTTGGCGGCAGCGATCTATCTGATTGAATATGCTCCGCAAGGGAAGCTAGTGACTGCCATCCACTTTGCTGCGGAAACGCTGGCGGGCGTCCCTTCAATCGTGCTGGGGCTGTTTGGCGTGATCGCTTTTGGCATCTACGCGCATATGGGAACCAGTCGGCTGGCTGGCGCATTGACCCTGCTCTGTTTAAACCTTCCATTGGCGCTGCGGTTGTTTGAAGATGCCCTCACAGCAGTACCACGAGATTTACGGGAAGGCAGCCTCGCGCTGGGCTCTACCAGGTGGCATATGGTACGCACAGTGGTACTACCATCGGCTTTGCCTGGCATTATCACGGGCCTGATCCTGTCGGCGGGGAAGATCATCGGGGAAGCCGCGGCTCTGATCTTCACAATGGGTGCAAATAATCCCGCCAGTGGTGTCTTTACATTGAATCCCTTGATTGGCAGCGACAATCTCACCGTACATCTCTGGTATATTCTGACGCAAGGTCTGGGCAGTACCGGCCTGTCTGCTGCCCAGACAAATCAGGTGGCAGCGGGTTCGGCTGCTCTGCTGATCGTGAGCCTGTTGTTGATTAACGTGACCGCCCGCGCTATTGGACGAGCCATTCAGCGCAGAGCAACGGCGGCATAATGTATATTTTCAGTACCCTCAAGCAAGCGGGTCGAGCGAGTCACTGACTTCCGCCGCCTCTCCTGAGGAGTATAGCGTCAAACTCGAAGATGTCAAGAGGAAATGCATTTATGAACGTCGTAACTAATGCTCAGAGCAACGAAAATGTACCGCTCCCTGAAGGGGCCAGCATCTTCTCTCGTAAAGTAGCGCGTAGCGGCCATATCTCTTACGAAGGCCGCCCGTATTTCATCAGTAAGACGCTGGCAGGACGCTATATCCGGCTGGTCGTGCTGGATGATCGCCTCATTGTTGATGCGTCTATCCCATTGCATAAAGAATATCCACTTGTATAAAATAGGAAGGGAGCGCAATGGAGCCTCGTCTTAAACAGGAGCATCATGTACCATCAGCGCAACAGGAGCCTGTGCAGGATGCACATAACAGAAATGAACAGGGAGACCTCGTGATAGAGCCCGCACATATGGGAAGTTTTGATCCGCGGAAGAGTGTGAATATCCGGGCAGATGTTAAAATAGATGTAAAACAGCTTAATTTCTTCTATGGGAAGAAGCAAGCATTGTTCGAGGTCTCGCTGCCGATTCGCGAACGCCAGGTGACGGCGCTGATAGGCCCTTCAGGGTGTGGTAAGTCAACCTTTTTACGTACGCTCAACCGCATGAATGATCTTTTACCCGGGACGAGTACAGAGGGCGAGGCAATTTTTGACGGCGAGAATATCTATAAGAAAAGCGTTGATGTGGTACTATTGCGCCAACGCATCGGCATGGTATTCCAGCGTCCCAATCCCTTCCCAAAATCGATTTTTGAGAATGTCGCCTACGGCCTGCGTGTGCAGGGGCGGTCAAAGAAGTATGTCGAGGAGGCGGTGGAGAAGAGCTTGCATGGGGCTGCGCTCTGGGATGAGGTCAAAGATCGCTTAAAAACCTCAGCGCTGGGGCTCTCCGGCGGGCAACAGCAGCGTCTATGCATCGCGCGGGCGCTGGCGGTTCAGCCGGAAGTGTTGCTAATGGACGAGCCATGTTCGGCCCTTGATCCCATTGCGACCCTGAAGATCGAGGAGTTGATTACCCAGCTTGTCCGGGACTATACAATTGTTATTGTGACGCATAATATGCAGCAGGCTGCTCGCGTCTCACACTTTACTGGCTTTTTCCTCAGTGGAAAGATTGTTGAGGAGGCTCCTACAGTCGATATTTTTAAGCGGCCAAAGAAAAAAGAGACGGAAGATTATATTAGTGGACGTTTCGGCTAGTAACGGGTTTGGAGTATTGCCGTGGCACGTAAAATCCTGGTGGTGGACGACGAGGCCCTTCTGGTGGAAACTATTGCCTACAATCTGGAGCAGGCGGGGTACAGAGTTGTGACCGCAGCCGACGGCAAAAGCGCGCTGGAAGCTGCCCGCACCGAAGCTCCAGATTTGATCATTCTCGATATCATGCTGCCGGAAATGGATGGCCTGGAGGTTTGCCGCCAACTGCGACGCGAAAGCAGTACCGCCACCACGCCAATCGTGATGCTGACAGCGAAAGGCGATGAGGTTGATAAGGTCGTCGGCCTGGAAGTGGGGGCCGATGATTATGTGACCAAACCCTTTGGCCGTCGCGAACTGCTCGCGCGCGTACGAGCTTTATTACGCCGCGCCGACTATCCCTCCCCCCAGGAAGAAGCCGCTGCTGCCGATACTGCTCAAGAGGTGCGCCCGCCCAACCGGGAACTGGTGGCAGGCCCGCTACGCATCGACCTGGCTGGTCGGCGAGTTAATTGCCGGGGGCAGGATCTGGAACTGCAACCGAAACAGTTTGAGTTGCTCACATACCTCGTACGTAATCGTGGGACCGTACTGACGCGTGATCAGCTCCTGCATAACGTCTGGGGCTATGACTATGTAGGAGATACGCGCACCGTTGATGTACACGTCCGCTGGCTGCGCGAAAAGCTAGAAGAAGATCCTGCCAATCCCCGCCTGATCCAGACGGTGCGCGGCGTCGGCTACGTGTACCGCTGGTAAGCCCTCAAGCACCTTTTTCCAGAATCGCGATCAGCCGGGCTTTCAGTTTCGCATAGACGATATCAAGATGTTCCGGCATGACCTTGATATCGGCGACGATGGGCATAAAATTGGTATCGCCTTGCCAGCGCGGGACGATGTGGTAATGGACATGTTCTGCGAAGCCCGCCCCAGCGACCTTCCCCTCGTTGATACCCATATTAAATCCCTCAGGACCCATCTCCTCTCGTAATGCTTTCAGGGCAAGTTGCACCTGAGACATCATCTCGGTCAGGGTTGCACCATCAAGATACTCAATGGAGCTGAGATGTTGGTAAGGGGCAATCATTAAATGCCCGTTGTTGTATGGATAAAGGTTTAGCATCATGAAGCAGTGTTCGCCACGATAGAGAATGTGATGCTCCGCGTCGTGATGTTCAGCCGGTAATGTACAAAAAATACACCCCGGCGGTGGGGGCGTTTTCGGTGTGATAAAAGCCATACGCCAGGGTGCCCACAAATTTTCCATAAACGCTCTCTATTGGTCTTATTGCAGCTCTTCTTCTCTTTGAGAAGATGACGACGGTGTTACCCATTCTTGCGCCCAGACATGAATTGCATCAATTACAGGCTTGAGCGCACGCCCCTTTTCCGTCAACTGATATTCAACACGCACGGGGATCTGCGGATAAACGACACGCTTTACAACGTCCTCGGTCTCTAGCTCGCGTAGCCGGTCGCTCAAGACGCGATCTGAGAGCCCTTCTACTAAGGCTGTAAGTTCGCAGAAGCGTTTTGGCCCATCCATGAGCGCGTCGAGCAGCAGCCCCGTCCAGCGTTTCCCGAGAACGCTAACAGCATGTTCATAGCGTGGGCAAATTTGAGTTGTGGATGCGGGTAACACAATAGGTACCGTCGGCTTCGCTGCCATGTCATTGCCTGCCATTTCCGGTTCAGCCGAGCAAAACCAGAGTAGAGGACGACTCCTAAATACTTGATGTTACCTCAGTATAACATGTTTTTCTCTCTAAGGCAAGGAACGCTACATGTAAAAAGTAAGTGTGATATACTGACTGAGGCGTAAAAACATCATTGGAGAGCTATGCTTAACGTTGCGCTGGACACTCATCTTGATACCTTCCACCTGGCAGTGGATTTCCAGGTTGAGCAGGGGAAGACACTGGTATTGCTGGGAGAGAGCGGGGCGGGGAAAAGCACCGTCCTGCGTCTGCTGGCTGGCCTGCTCTATCCTGAAAAAGGCCATATTTCGCTTGATGGCGTCGTCTATTTTGATAGCGAGCAACGGACGGCGATCACGCCACAGCAGCGACCGTTCGGCTATGTGTTCCAGGATTACGTGCTTTTTCCCCATCTCACCGTGTTCGAAAATGTAGCCTTTGGTCTACGCGCTCAACGTGTCGCACGCCATATTGTCCAGCAGCGCGTGATGGAGGCGTTGGAGCAGGTCCACATGGCCGATCTGGCCCAACGTCGCCCGGCGCAGCTTTCAGGAGGGCAGCAGCAGCGAGTAGCCATCGCCCGCGCTCTTGTCTTACAACCGGAGCTGTTGCTACTCGATGAACCCCTGGCGGCGCTGGATGTGCAGACGCGGCGCGAGGTGCGGCAAGAACTGCGACGCTTGCTGACTGAAACCGGCATTACAACGGTGCTGGTAACGCATCATTATCTGGAAGCTCTGCTCTTTGGCGAACGCATCCTGGTACTTGATCATGGGCGTGTCATTCAACAGGGGGATCAGTATGCCCTGCGAGAATATCCGCGCTCATCCTATATCGCGGAACTGGTAGGCGTGAACTTTTTCCGCGGTCATATCACCCGCTACGAGGCTAATGCCCTGTGCATTGTGCAGCTCAACGATGGCAAGCAGCCCGTTGAGGTTGTTGCTGTTCTCAGGGAACGCGGTCAGTCTAACGGGACGCCCTCTCCTGGCGACGAAGCCTTTGTTGTTGTGGACCCCCGTAGTATCACGCTTTATCTCGCGCCACCGGAAAGCTCGGCGCGCAACGCCTTTTATGGCGAGATCATACATATACTGCCCTCAAGAACGGCGGCCAACGGCGATAGCAGTGTGCGCGTCAGCATCATGCTCAACGATGCTGCTCCACCTATCACCGCCGAGATTACCGGGGCATCGGCCAGCCGACTGGATTTACAGGAAGGCAAAATGGTCTATGCAACGTTTAAAGCCACCGAAGCCAGCGCGTACACCTAACAAAGGTGGTTTATAGCCTATTGGTCCTGCTCAGATAGGCTATTCGTGAACCGTTTCGCTCTTCCAGGTGCAGGTTTCGGGAATGACCTGCTTGAGGGCCTCCGCCAGGCCATCCAGGTCGGTTACTTCGTCGCGGTAGACCGCCCAGGCTTTGGGCTTCTGTCCAGCCTCGCTAACTTTGCGGTACGCGGTAATGCTGATACGCTTGCCGTTGGGGAAAAATTCTTCCTTGACCTGGGTCAAATCTTCCCAGGGAATCGTAATCGTCTCGCCATTGCGGCTGCGCTTGACGAGGGCTTCTGGCTCTAGAGCGATAGTAAAGGGGACGGGGGCGATAATGCGCAGATACATCACGAAGCCAAAAATAAATAGCACCGCCACAATCGTGCTGCCAATGGTCGATGCCCCCTGATAAATAGCGATCCAGAAGACAAGGGCCGTTACCCCCAGGACACCCAGAATCGTGACATTGCGTTTGAAGGGACTCAGCCCTGGTCCGATAAAATCCTGTTTTTGCGTGATAGAAGATGATGCCATGAGAAGCTCCCCAGGAAATCAGGTTATTAACTCCGTAACGTATTGTATCAACGAAATAAAGGCGATGCAATATGATTAACCAGAACAGGGTTTCTCAAACGTGGTTTTTTCAGACAGAACGGCTCGCAAGCGAGCCGTTCGAGAGGAAGGTGCTGGCGGTGGGCTGCGCCCACCGCCAGCACCTTCCTCTCCCTGTGAACGCCTTCGGCGCGAGGAGTCAAAGCGTGCAACGACTTTTGAGAACCCCTGCAAGCCCTAAAAAGCATACTATGCGTCTTCCCTTGCGTATGATATACTACACGCATTGTCTCAGTATGGCTCTATCCCCATTTGGTGGTGGGAATGAATTCCGGTTCTAGCAGAGAGACAGGCAAACATCAGGAGGCGAGGCTTAGCTGTGACGATGCAACATGTTTCAGGCGTATTCGCAGGCACTTCGGCCCCGGGACAAGCGGGGTCATCAGCAATACCCGGTACGCAGAGAACAACCGGGAAATTGTTGGCAATGCAAGGATATGTAATTGGCATTGAAATCAACGGCAGCGGTTCCCAGCAAGCAGTCGCGTTAGCAGACCTGGATGGGAATATTTTGTATCGCGCTCACCGTCCTCTGGAGTATGTACCCGATACCCGGACCGTGTTAGACCTCGTGGGAACCCTGCTTACAGACGCAACCCGCCCTGAACGACTTAGCGATGGGCGCGTTCTGCGCGTTGGCGTTGCGGTTAGCGGACTGGTTGATGCCGCCCAGGGAGTTGTGCGCACGCTTCCCCAATCATATGGATGGGATAATTTCCCTCTCCAGGACTATTTCGCAGAGCATCTTGATGTGCCCTGCATTATTGACAACAGCGCCAACGCGGCGGGGCTGGCGGAAGTCCATCGGGGAGCGGGAACTGGGGAACGAGTGGCACTTTATGTTAGCCTGGGGCGAAATATCGGCGGGGCTTTGCTTGTCAACGGCAGCATTCATCACGGGGTCACGGGTACCGCGGGCGAGATTGGGCATATGCAGGTGAAAGAAGATGGACCTCGCTGCTCCTGTGGCGGTTCTGGACATCTCGAAGCCATCGCATCGGCACAGGCCATTGTGCGCTCTATGATCGGCCTCTCGATAGAATATCCCGAAACTGAAGCGGCTATCAGCCGCCTCACGGGAGGCAGAGCGGAGCGAATTACAGTGGACGAAGTATTCCAATTAGCCAGCGAAGGTGATAAAATCGCATTATATATTGTTGAGGAAGTGCAGAACTATCTGGGGATCGCTCTGGCGAACGTTGTCCATATAGTCAATCCGGGCATGATTATTCTGGGTGGGCCGGTTGCGCTGGTGGGGAGGCCGCTGATTGAGCCATTGCAAACGCGCATCCAGCAGATGTCGCTTCCCGTGGCACGTCAATCCTTGCGTATTGTCCAGGGCAATCTTGGAGTCGAGGCCAATCTCGTGGGTGCAATCACGCTGGCCTTACAGGACTTATAATGCGTAATCTTGAGAGGCATAGAGTGGAAACAGGCCGCATTATTCAGAGGCGTTACCTGCTACAACAATTTGTGAAACAGGGCCAGGTTTGCGCCGTCTATCAAGGGTTCGATCATGTATTGCAACGCGCTGTTGCAGTCAAAGTGGTCCCTCCTGAGTACATTCCTGCCTATCAAGCCGCGATCAAAGCTACCTCCCAGTTTTCTCACCCGAACATTGTTGGTATCTACGACGTTCTCGCTGAGAATGAACTCCTGTATCTGGTGCAGGAATTCGTCGAGGGCAGTGATTTTAGCTCGCTGCTGCAAACCTCGCTGGCCGCTTACCAGGTGGCGGAACTGGGCGCTCAGATTTGTCTGGCGCTGCTCTATGCTGGTGCGCCATCGCGCAAGGTAAGCCACGGCGATCTAACACCTGCTGCTATTTTGCGAGATCGCTATGGCTCGGTCCGCGTAAATAATTTCGCGCTCCCCAGCGATATCCAGTATTTTACGGCCTGGAGCGTCATAGGCCGGGGCAGTGATGGCGCCATTCTCGCCAATCGGGAGTTGCCTGAAGGTCTGATGACCGAGGAAAGGCGCGCGGACGATACGCGGGCAGTAGGTTTGCTGCTCTATCAACTGCTCGCTGGCAGGCCGCCGGGAGTGGCTACCGTTGACCCCCCTGCTGATGGGCGATTGCGCTTTATGCGCAATGTTCCCCCGGAATTATGCGAGCTTGTCGCACGTTCCATCATCAGACAGCACGCGCAATATATTGCATCGCCCGATGTGCTCTACAAAGAGTTGAAGGCGCTGGCAGAGACGCTTGAGCCGCCTCCGCCTCCGCTAACTATCCCGGCAAGCTCCCGCCGGGCTGAAGAATTTATGGGTATCCATCAGTTCTCGCCCGCCGCTCCGAACACCACAGGGATATTCGGCGTTCCCGGGCCGGTATCCGAGCCAGGAAAGGTAGGCGCAGGCTATGCCGGCTACCGTCCAGATACGAATGCTCGCCTAGCTGCGACGGAAGCGCCTGTTGCCGGTCAGACCATACCGGATGTTTCGATGAAGCTAGCCGCAGCACGCCAGGCAGCTTATCCGGTACGAGAGGAGCGACCTCGTCGCATTAATATGCCTGCTCTGCTAGGGATTGGCCTGGTGCTTTTCATCCTCTTCTTTATTATCGGCTACTTCCTGGCCCACGCGGTCTTCCCTTAATAGAGACTCGCCTGTTACCAGCGTTTATATGCCCGCTTCAGGCTCCTGCATCTCTGCGCAGAAGTAGGCGCGCGCCATATTTTTGCTATTCCAGGCAAAGCCGACGTTGCCAATGCGATCCACTGTGATCAGGCCGCCTGTACCGGTAGCCTTCGCGCTTAAAATAGCAATGGCGGCCTGTGCGGCCTCTTTTGCGTTGGACCCACCGGCCACAAACTCTGCCGCACGCCTGGCAATGAGCAGGCGCATGAAATCCTCGCCGTAGCCGGTGCAGGAAACGGCGGCGTTTTCGTCGGCGTAGAAGCCGCAGCCTATCAGTGGGGAATCGCCAACCCGCCCCGGATATTTGTTGAGAAAGCCGCCAGTTGAGGTGGCAGCCGCCAGATTATCGCTCATATCAATGGCGACTGCGCCAACGGTGCCATGCTTCTTTTCTGTCTCGCCTGCAATAGAACCAGGCTCATCATCCGCGCTCTCCAGCGTTCGCGAACCCATTTCACGTCTCAGGTAGCGCGGTTCGTCATCCTCGATGCCATGCAGTTTTTTCCAATTATTATATTGTCGCTCGGTTAAAAGGTCTTCAAACTTGCAGAGTGAGAGGCCCTGTTCCAGCGCGAACTCCTGCGCTCCCTTGCTTATCAACAGGACATGAGGGCTTTCCAGCACTTTGCGCGCCAGGATAATTGGATTTTTTATCAGTTCAACGCCTGCTACTGCGCCAACACGAAGAGTATGTCCCTCCATCATCCCCGCGTCCATCTCTATATTGCCATCCCGCGTGAGACAGGAGCCGGTACCGGCGTTATAGTTGGGATTATCTTCAAGCAACCGCACTGCTGCCTCCACTGCATCAAGCGCAGTTCCCCCCGCTTGCAAAATACGCCACCCCACCCGCGCTGCTTCTTTGCAGCCCGCCACCGCCAGTTCTCTCCGTTCAGGCGCAATATCGCCAGCTCCACCATGTACGACGATAGCTATTGGCATAGTGTAGTATCTCCTGTACGTTATTTGTTAGCAATTGTATCACGAAAGCAGTTTCCAGCGGAAACCATCTCTCTTCTGAGTGTGTCTGATTCTCAGCAAGAGAGCGCTCGCGCCTGCGACGCTCGTTGTGTTTGGGAAGTGTGGTGGCAACATGCGCTTCGCGCATGTTGCCACCACACTTCCTCCTGGCGCGGCTTCGCCGCGCCAACGCCACCACAAAAGGCGAAGAGACTCAGAATTAGACACACTCCGAGAAAGAACACGTCTTTATGATCTCTCACTGCACAGTAATACTGTGGCTTATTTCATAGCAATGGGCATCCCTCTACATTATTATGAGCACATGGAGCAAGAATGCTCCGAGCAATAGATAGATCATTAATCACTATAAAAATCATTCGGCCTTGATCAGGAGCGTATAGAGATGAATATTGCACGCGTTCGTTCTAGCTTATTAGTTTTTATCGCCTGTTGTATGGCGGCTATTCTCGCTGCCTGCGGAACCGCCCCGGTAGGCTCTGGAAACAGCGGACCTGGGGGCGGCACGACTACAGCGACCCCAGCCACCCAGAACTCCACGCCTCCCGCTAGCGGTCAGACGGTCCCGATGCCACCAACGCAAACGAGTTGTCCGGCGGACGGCACTGCCCGCGCGGCTGTGATGCGGCCACTGGCCCTGGGCGGCCATCAAAATCTGGTCTACATCTATAATGAAGTTCCTCCAAACACCTCAACTTCCTATGGACATTTGAGGCGCTATGATGTCACGACCGGCCAGAAAAGCGATATTGTGACCAGCGGCCTTTCTATCTCGGAGGCCGAAGTCTCTTTCGATGGGCAATGGGTGCTGTTTTTGAGCCAGCCCGACCCGCGTGGCGATCCGCAGCACAGCGCGATGCTACAACTGGTACGCATGGATGGGCAGGGGCTACAGACGCTCTATTGTTTCCCTGCCGGTTCCCTCACTACCTTCTCCGACGACAATAAAGTACGTTTTCCCATCGATGTGCAGTGGTCTAGCGATCAGAAGTCCATTCTGACGACAATGGATGAGCATAATACCACCAGTACTATCAGACTGCTCAACGTTGCCAGTGGCACGGTACAGACCGAGATTGCCATCGCGGATGCGCATTATCGTTACAGCGTACTGACCTGGCTTGATAATACTCGCGCCTATATTATGAAAACTGACAGGTCGGCTTCTTTACCTCCGACCACGCTCTCTATTCTCAATACTGCCACAAATCACGTTGTCGATGGCAGCGACCTTTCTCCTGTGCTGACTAAACAGCCCATACTGTTAAGCTCCCTCTCAATGGATAGCAGTTTTGATAGCTCAACGCTGTTCGTCGGTTACTGCGTGAAAGACGCCCATCCTTTCACTTCAAGCATCTGGAGCGAGCCTGCGACCGGAGGGACGCAGCAGACAATTGCTCAGCAGGCTGCTACCTCCTGCCTGAATACATTGCGCGTCATCTCCAACGATACGCTGCTCCTGCTCGTAGAGAACGCGGCCAACGGTAGCGACATCAATCACCAGATCTGGACGATGAAAACAGATGGCTCCGGTCAAAAAACGCTGGCGACCTTTCCCTACGGTCCTTCACAACTAGATGATTATAGTTTCAACCGGTTTACGCAGTTTACCTGGTCGAATGTCTCGCGTGACGGCAGCATGTATGCCCTGAAAGCTGACAATCTCGGGCTGGGCACGCAGCGCATCCTCATCGGCTCCTTAAACGGTAGCACCCCAACAGAAATTGCCAGTACGGCGCGGGGCGGCGTTGATCTTGTGGGCTGGACCACGATGTAATCTTTCCAGAGATCGCACAGGCCCGCAGGGCTTTTCCGTGTTCCTCTCCTCTCCCTTCTGCCGACGGGATTCGCGCCCCCAACGGGGCGCAGGACAAGGGAAGAGAGGTGCAGGCAACGCCGCGACGCGGCGTTGCCTGCACCTCTCTTCCCTTGCGAGCAGGGTTTCGCCCTGCGAGCATGACGAAAACTGAAAAGCCCTGACAGGCCCGGATAGTGGTTTCCTCTTATCCGGGCTTGTGCTATTATTGCATTGACAATCCTTTTACATTTTCGCTTGACACCTCAGGATGTGATGCCTATACTACCCTCAAGGGAGGCGGGAACTCATGGCTTCTCGACCCGCTTGAGGGTACTGAAATGAGGGTACTGAAATTAATTAAGGAGACATATATGAGCCTGCCTCTTGATGGTATTCGCGTTCTTGATCTATCACGCCTGCTTCCTGGTGCCTATGCCTCACAAATGCTGGCGGACTTTGGGGCGGATGTCATTAAAGTTGAAGAGCCTGGAACCGGTGATTATGGTCGCTATATGCCTCCTCTCGGCCCGGGAGGCATGAGCTTCTCTTTTGTAGCAATTAATCGTAACAAACGCAGCGTGAGCCTGAATCTAAAAACTCCTCAGGGACGCGAGATATTTCTACGCTTGATACGCGACGCGGACGTTGTGCTGGAGAGCTTTCGACCAGGTGTGATGGAACGTCTGGGCCTGGGTTATGAACAGTTAAAAGAAGTCAACCTTGGTATTATTTATTGCGCGATCAGTGGCTATGGACAGGACGGCCCGTATCGCCTGCGAGCAGGACACGACCTCAATTATGCCGGATTCGCAGGGTTGCTGCACTATAATCGCGGGGCGCAGGGGGAGCCAGCCATGCCCGCAACCCAGTTCGGCGATCTGGCAGGCGGTAGCTTTATGTCGGTTATCGGCATCCTGACTGCGCTGGTAGGACGCGCTCAGACGGGCGAGGGCCGCATGGTCGATGTCTCGATGACCGAGGGCGTGATGGCGCTGATGCCCCTAATCTCCTCAGCTTTTCTCAACACGGGCAAAGCCCCTCGCCCCAACCGTTCCGCGCTTGATGGCGGACTGCCCTGTTATAATATTTATGAGACGAAAGACGGCAAGCATGTTACATTGGCGGCGCTGGAGCCTAAGTTCTGGCACACATTCTGCACTCGCGTAGGACACCTGGAGTTGCTACCTTTCCATATGCCGGTCGGCCCTGGCGAGCGCGAGGAGGCTATGAACGCTTTGCGAACCATCTTCAAGACGAAAACGCGCGACGAATGGGTGACCGAGATGGCCGATCTCGATACCTGTCTTGGCCCCGTCTATACCATCGAAGAGGCGCTGGAAGATGAGCACGCACAGGCCCGCAATCTCACCGTGACTAATGGCTGGTCTGATGAGACATTTCGCACTATACAGAGTTTTCCGCGCATCTCAGGCGTTGAGCAGAAGCAGCGCTACGCACCGCCCCTATTAGGCGAACACACAGGAGAGTTGCTACTTGAGGCAGGCTACAGCGATGGTGAGATAGCACAATTCAAGGAGGAAGGGATAGTTTGATGAAAAAACATCGTACCGTTGCGCGCGCTGAGCAGATAATGGAGTCTTACCTCGATGATCTGAAAGCAATCGTCAATATCGACTCCGGCACCTATACGAAAGCTGGCGTTGATCGGGTAGGCGCATACTTGCAAGAGCGTTTTCACGATTTTGGCTTCTCGACCTATTTCGATCCGCAGCAGGACTACGGCAATCATCTTGTTGCCGCCTGGAAGGGCAGCGTCGCCGATGGCCCGCGCATTTTGCTGGTTGGACATATGGATACGGTTTTTTCCGATGGAGAGGCCGAGCGTCGCCCCTTCAGCATCGGGCAGCGCAACGGTATGCGGATCGCCAAAGGTCCGGGCGTGCTCGATATGAAATCGGGTCTGCTGATTGGTATGTATGGCCTGCACCTTCTCATCGAAGCTAACGAAGCCAAAGCTCAGAGTATCACATTTATCTGCAATAGTGATGAGGAAATTGGCTCTCCCGTCAGCAAGCCACTGATCCAGGAGTTGGCTGCGCAATCCGATGCGGTAATTGTGCTGGAGCCCGGCAGAGCGATTGGCAGCGTTGTCTCTTCTCGTCGTGGCATCGGCAATTATCGCGTCGAGGTGCGAGGGGTCTCCGCTCACGCGGGAGTCGAGCCGCAGCATGGGCGCAATGCCATTCTCGAACTCTCTTACCAGGTGCAGGCGCTGCAAGCGTTGAACGGGACAGTTCCCGGTACGACGCTCAATGTTGGCATTATTCGCGGCGGTGAGCGTACCAACGTGGTGCCAGATTTCGCCTACTGCGAACTGGATGTGCGTGTGAGCGACAGCAAGGGGGCGCAGGCAATCGAGGAGGCCATGCGCAAAGTAACCTCAAAGCGCGTGCTGGATGGCACACAGATCACGCTCAGCGGCGGGATACGCAGCATGCCTTTTGAACGGAGTGAGCGCAACAGCCAACTTGTGCAGTTTGCCAAAGAGGCCGGGAAAGAGCTGGGATTGAAAATAGAGGATCTCGGCAGTGGCGGGGCCTCGGATGCTAACAATACCTCGGCTGTAGGCACACCAACCATTGATGGACTCGGAGCTGGCGGCGGCCTGGCTCACAATCCAGATGAGTATGTTGAGCTTGACTATCTGCCGATTCGTATTGCGCTTCTTTCCGGCCTTGTACAGCGAATCGGCACACATTGAGCAGAACAGGCGGAACTGATGAAAATAGGAAAAGAGCGAATCTATCAACAGCCGGTGAACGAGATTACCTGGCTGGGTGCCTATGCGCAGCAACGCCAGGCCGAAGCTGAGGCGCGCGGCGAGATGCTGCCTCCGGCAATACGTTTGCAGATCGGCGAACCAAGTTTCCGTACGCCTGAACATATTCGTCAAGCAGCTATGCAGTCCATTGAATGCGAACCGCAGACTTACGCGCCCGCCGTGGGCCATCTCTGGTTGCGCGAACTGCTGGCCGAGAAAATCCAGCGCATCAACGGCTACGCGGTCGAGCCTGCCCACATCGCCATAACGATGGGCGGCACCGGCGCGCTCCAGGTCGCCCTCATTGCAACGGTAGGGCCGGGCGACGAAGTCCTGATCCCCGATCCCGGCTGGCCCCTGTACGCCATGCAGCTCTCTGCCTGTGGAGCTACCGGCGTACCCTACCCGCTCGATCCGCAGGGCGAATGGCTTCCCGACGTAACGCAGTTAGAGAAACTGGTCACGCCCCGTACCCGCATCCTGCTGATCAATACGCCAGGCAATCCGACCGGAGCGGTCTTCCCCCGCGAGGTCGTCTGCTCCCTGCTCGACTTCGCCCGCCGCCATGATCTCTATCTGCTCTCAGATGAATGCTATGATCAGATTATTTTTGAGGGTGAGCATATCAGTCCCGCTACCATGCTTTCGCGCGAAGAGTTCGAGTCCGGTCGCTTCATCGGCGCTTACACCTTCTCCAAGACCTATGCCATGACCGGATGGCGCATCGGCTACTTGACGACTGGAACTCAGTTGATGAAAACCATCGTCGATGTACTCAATGCCAAATATACTAACATCAGCACGCTGATCCAGAGGGCTGCCGCTGCTGCTCTGACCGGCCCGCAGGATTGCGTGAGCGAGATGCGCGAGGCATACCGGCGCAGGCGCGACCTTGCCGTGAGTTTGCTCAAAGATTACGGGCGCTATATCTATACCCCACATGGAGCTTTCTATGCCCTGATCGATATCAGCAGCCGTAAGGGCGAAGCCCGGCATAGCCGCCAGTTTGCTCTTGATCTATTGCACGCGCGCAACGTCGCTGTAGCAGCGGGCAGCGGCTTCGGGTTGGTCGCTCAAGCGAATGTACGCATCTCGCTGGCAGCATGCGAAGAGGAGATTGAGCGCGGTGTAAGAGAAATTTGTTCGTTTGCTGATCGATAACAACCAGTCATGGAGCGACCGATTGCTCCATGACTCATTTATAAGCCACCACCCCAAAAGCCTCTTCACGCCGCGCAATGCGGGCAAAGCCTGCCTCCTGGAGCCGTTTCAGAGCTCCTCGCGTCACAGTCCCGCCTGACTTGCTGTTCAGATCCCCGATATAGTGGAAAAGGCGTCCCCCTCGTTTCAGTATACGGAAGAGCTGCCGATAAAATGCGCCGGAATAGAGCTCGCCGGCGAGGCTAAAAACAGGAGGATCGTGAATGATCCGCGAGAACGTTTCATCCTCGAAGGTGGCAACAACCTCATAGGCATCTCCCATCACCTGCTTGATTTTGGGATTGTCAAAAAGCTCGCGCGACCAGGGATTAAGCCGGGCAATTGCCTGCGCCCCCGGATCAAGTTCGATGGTGACTACTTCGTCTGCCGTCTTCGCAGCCTCAATGGCTGTATAGCCCAGGCCGGTAGCGGTATCCAGCACTCGCCCCGTCACCGGCGCAACGGTCGCGATTTTCTTGCGCGTGTCTTCCATTGGATCGATATCAACAATCCGATGCATGGTAAACCCTGCGATCAGCATCGTCGGCGTGTGCCGCGTCGGCATCAGGCTGCACAGGCGATTGGTATATTCAGAGAATACCTGGATCGGCTCTATATCGTTCTGCTCCACCATGAAGCAGGCCGCAGGCGTTTTTTTGATCTTCTCGATCATCTGCCAGTTTAGCTGCTCCCCCTGAGGAAAGACTATCCTCTCGTCCATCAGTTCCACTATCATAGTTGATAGACCCAGATCAGGTGAAATTTCCAGCGATGACAGGCCCTGTTTCCTCGCGGCCAGCAGCGCCTCTGCTTGAATGTATGAAAGGATCATGGCAGATGGCATACATGGACTCCCTGATATACAAAGTTGTTTTGATCGTGGGTACTGTAGCATACATGCTGTACCGGGTCAATGAATGGACGATCTCTGTTATGCCCAGAAGTACTATTTTTAAACTACATGTTCCAAATTGCTGAAGAATGCAGACACAAAAGAAGGAGCTTAAAAAGCGGCTGGTTCCTTTATCTTCACTTTCCTACCTTTGTAACTGCTAGAGTTTCTTTGTATACTATTAATGGTAGTCTTTATGTGCCAAAGGGATTACTGTTTTTTTGAGAAAAATCCTGTTGTCAATGTCCTGGTTATTTGAAAGCGAGGCCAATCGATGCGCTTCTCGTTACGCTCAAGGATGAGCAAAGTCTTCTCTATTGTGGCCCTTACATCTGTCGTGGTTGGGCTGATGATGACTGGCGCAATGTTCACAGTCCCGACTGCTCAGGCAGCCAGCCAGAACGCCTCAGCCACAAAAATGCATATTGAGTGCGCGGGCGCCCGTTCAGCTCTTTGTACCGAAGTTCATGATGCAAAAGCAGTCTTTGGTCCAGGTCAGTATGTTGGGCACGATGAGCCTGCGACCCTTTTCTATTCTAACCAGCCTGGTGCAGGCAACCGGATGCTGTACCGGCTCCAACTGCCTACCGATCCCGCTCCTAGTCCACTCACTGCTGGCAAATCGTTCAATTTGCAGCTTCATATCGCCTTCTGGTTCGGTATGGCGATGTGCGACACCCAGTCCTATCCCGAGCAGCTAAACACCTGCACGCCGGATAGTGATAGCAACATTGTCGATCCCGCCGTCAGCCCCAATCATCCTGGCACGGCCTTTATGGAGATGCAGTTTTATCCTCCCAGTGGTCTGGCGTGGCCGAATGGCACCAGTTGCGATGCCAGGCAGTGGTGTGCTGCCCTCAACATCGACAGTCTTTCACAAAACCCGGTGACCGGGCAAAACAACAACGCTACCTGTCTCAATACCGCCGGTATCGAGCCAGTCAACTTTGCCTTTATCACCCGAAACGGGGTTGCCCAGGCCCCCGCTAACCCGGTCGATTCGACGGTAGCCACCTTCACCCCTGATCGGCAGAAAGATCTCTTTATGAACTCTGGCGATCATCTGATTGTGATCATGCAAGATACCGCTCACGGTCTGCGCATCGATATCATCGATCAGAACACGGGACAGCACGGCTTTATGACGGCCAGCGCCGCCAATTCGTTCGGTCAGGTGAAGTTTGATCCCAATGGCACGACCTGCCAGAATATCCCGTACGATTTCCATCCGATGTATAGCACCTCTTCTGAGCAGACCCGCGTGCCGTGGGCCGCTCACTCGTATAACATTGCCTTCTCGGATGAGATCGGCCACTTTGACTTCTGCAACGGTCCCAATCCTATCACCGTTGGCGGTTCTTGCCCTGCTGGCAACACGGAAGGCCCAGCCAGCAATCCGCGTCCAACCGATGACGATGATATTGGCTGTTTCCCGGCATCCGCCTCCACATTAGTACAGGTCTCCGGCTGCATAGGCAGCAATACTGGCTTTGATGGCACGTCGTATCTGAAGGACTGGCCCGATGGCAATCCTTTGCATCCCACCGCCGTTCGCTTTACCAGCCCGCTCACAGGCTTTGCCTTCAACACCAACTACAGCCGCGCAGCCTTTGAAGCCGACCTGCCCATTATCGAGAATACCTGTAATATAGGGACTGGCGCCGGGTGTACCCTTATTCCGACAACGGATGCAGGAACGCCTGCCGCCTTCTATCCTTACTTCAGCGTAAAAGGTTCCGGTGATGATTGCACCTGGGGACTCGGGGCGCAAATTCCGGGCAGCCGCACTGACTTCGGCAAGAATAATCAGTATGGCTCCCTGCTCTCTCTGTCCTTTACAAACGTTGGTGGAGCAGCCTTCAACGCTTCCCCAGATTTCCATCAAACATTGCCCATGAACCCTTGTCTCACTTCCCTGTTCCAGTAGCGCGAATTTTACTACAGGGCTTCTCAAAAGTAGTCTTTTCAGACAGAACGGCTCGCAAGCGAGCCGTTCGAGAGGAAGGCGCGAGGAGTCAAAGCGTGCAGCGACGTTTGAGAAACCCTGATTTTACTAAGGGGTCACTTCCTGGTGAAGTGGCCCCTTCTGTATACTCATTGATGTTAATGACAGCAGAATGCAAAGATACAATAGCGAATCATAACCAAATCTAAACCAATATCTTCACCTTTCTACCTTTGTAACTGCTAGAGTTTCTCTGTATAATATGAAATAGCGATCTTTGTGTATTAAAAGGATTGCTTTTTCTTCTGAGGAAAGCCCTATTGTCAATGTCCCAGTTATTTGAAAGCGAGGCCAATTGATGCGCTTCTCGTTACGCTCAAGGATGAGCAGACCTTTCTCCATCGTAGCCCTTGCTTCCGTCGTATTTGGACTGATGTTGACCGGTGCGATGTCTGGAACGCCAGCGCACGCTGCCACCACTAGCGCCTTAAACGCGCACATGACCATAAATTGTGGCAACCCTGTGCATACCGGACTGTGTACGGAAGTTCAAGACGCACAGCAGGTTTTCGGCAATGACATCTACATTGGGCACGATGAGCCGCAAACGCTCTTCTATTCCAATGTGCCTGGCGCCGGCAACCGCATGCTGTGGCAGCTCCAGCTTCCCAGAGATCCCGCGCCAACAAACCCTGCGAACAAGTCTTTCAACTTCCAGCTCCATCCCGCTTTCTGGTTCGGTATGGCGATGTGTGACACCCAGTCCTTCCCCGAACAGGTCAGCACCTGTGCGCCGGATAGCGACACGAACATCGTTGATCCAGCCGTAAGCTCGCAGCATCCCGGCGTCGCCTTCATGGAGATGCAGTTCTATCCTCCCGGCTGGGTAGCATGGCCCGCTGGCACCAGTTGCGATGCCAGGCAGTGGTGTGCCGCTCTCAACATTGATAGCCTTTCGGAGAACCCGGTGACCGGGCAGCTCAATAATGCCGCCTGTCTCAATGTTGCAGGCGTCGAGCCGGTCAACTTTGCTTTCATCACCCATAATGGCGTATCGCAAGCTCCAGCCAACCCGGTGGATTCTACCCTGGCGACCTTCACCCCTGATCGCAATCAGGATCTCTTCATGAATTCGGGCGATCACCTGATTGTGGTCATGCATGACACCCCTCATGGGTTGCGCATCGATATCGTTGATCGGGATACCGGCCAGCACGGCTTCATGACCGCGAGCGCGTCCAATGGGTTTGGTCAGGTGAAGTTCGATCCCAATGGCACCACCTGCCAGAATATCCCCTCCGACTTCCATCCGATGTATAGCACCTCGTCTGAGCAGACTCGCGTCACCTGGGCCGCCCATTCGCAGAATATTGCTTTCTCCGATGAGACCGGCCACTTTGACTTCTGCAACGGCGCCAATACTATCACTCCTGGCGGCAACTGCCCGGTTGGCAACACCGAGGGACTGGCGAATAGCCCGAGGCCCAGCGACGGCGATGATAATGGCTGCTTCCCAGCCTCTTCTTCCACCCGAGTACAGGTTGCTGGCTGTCAGGGCACTAACGCCGGCTTTGATGGCTCTGCCTATCAACGCGTCTGGCCCGATGGCAATACCCGGTTACATCCAACCCCCATTCGTTTCACCAGCCCGCTCACCGGCTTTGCCTTCAACGTCAACTATAACCGCGTGGGCTTTGAAGCCGACCTGCCACGTATCGAGAACACCTGCAACCGCACGACTGGCGCAGGCTGTACGCTCATACCCATTACGGAGGCTGGAACGCCCGCTCCCTTCTATCCGTACTTCAGCATTATGAGGGATGATGGGAGTTGCACCTGGCAGTTGGGCGCTCAGATACCTGGGAGCGCCACCGACTTTGGCAAGAATAACCAGTATGGCCCATTGCTGAGCCTGGCATATACGGGACTCGGTGGAACCGTCATTCACCGCTTCAACGATTTCCGTAATGTGATGTCCAGTAACCCATGCCGGTCTTCTCTGTTTGGATTTGGGGACGACTAAGCCAGCTCTCACTCAGAAGGAGGTCGCTTCTTAATAGAAGCGACCTTTTTTACAGGTAATAGCAAGTGGGCGATGAAGGAGTGCCAGAAAACCGCAACCAGATTGATACCAGGATTTTACCACTTCAACATAGCTTTAGCAGCAAGTTGATTGTATAATTAGCAATGGCGGCCTTTTCGTGCCAGCAGGCCGCGAATCATCTCTCAGGCGTCCCTGTGAACGTCAGTTATTTGAAAGTGAGGCCAACGAATGCGCTTCTCTTCACGCTCAAGGATGAGCATCATACTTTCTCTGGTTGCCCTTGCCTCGATGATTATTGGGCTTGTGGCAACCGGCGTATTGCCTGGACCGGCAGCCCAGGCAAACACGACGCATTTTCACATCGACTGCGCAAGTGCAGAGTTTGCTCCTACCTGTGCGGAAGTCCAGGACTCTGAGCAGGTTTTCGGCAAAGGTGTGTATGTTGGGCATGATGAGCCATCGACGCTCTTCTACTCCAACCATCCAGGCGCAGGCAATCGTATGCAGTGGCAGCTTATTCTGCCCAAAGATCCACCGCCAACTCCGCTGTCACCCACGTCGTCATTTAATTTCCAGTTGCATCCTGCATTCTGGTTTGGCATGGCGATGTGCGATACCCAGTCATTCCCTGAACTGGTGAACACCTGCACGCCGGATAGTGATGGCAACATCGTCGATCCTGCGGTCAGCCCCAATCATCCAGGCGTCGCCTTTACGGAGATGCAGTTCTATCCTCCCGGCTGGGCGAAAAAACCCTTCGGACCTAGCTGCGATGCGACCAAGTGGTGTGCGGCCTTTAACATTGACAGCCTTTCACAGAACGCCGTCACTGGTCAAACCAATAACGCCACCTGTCTCAATGTTGCAGGTGTCGAGCCGGTTAACTTTGCCTTTATCACCAAGAATGGCGTTCCACAGGCTCCAGTCAATCCCGTAGACTCCACGCTCGCAACCTTCACCCCTGATCCCGCCAAAGATCTCTTTATGAACTCTGGGGACCGGATCATCGTGACGATGCACGATACAGCACATGGCCTGCGCATTGACCTGGACGATGTGAATACGCACCAGCATGGCTTTATGGTTGCCAGCGCAGCCAACTCGTTTGGTCAGGTGAAGTTCGATCCCAATGGCACGACCTGCCAGAATATCCCTTACGACTTCCATCCGATGTATAGCACGTCATCTGAGCAGACCCGCGTGACGTGGGCGGCCCATTCGTACAATATCGCTTTCTCCGATGAGATCGGCCACTTCGATTACTGCAATGGCCCTGTGCCGGTTCCTTCTCGCGGCGCCTGCCCCGCCGGCGATTCCGAAGGTCTTTCCACCAATCCGCACCCTTCCGATGGTGACGACACAGCCTGCCATCCGGCTTCCGATTCGACGCTGGTCCAGGTTTCTGGATGTCGGTCAACCAACTCTGGCTTTGATGGCGTTCCCTACCAGCAGGTATGGCCCGATGGCAATACGGCTCTGCATCCGACAGCGGTCCGCTTTAGCAGCCCGCTGACCGGAGAAGACTACGACATCAACTATAAACGTGTGGCCTTTGAAGCCGATCTGCCACGTATCGAGAGCACCTGCAACCGCACAACGGGCGCGGGTTGTACGCTGATACCGATAACAGATAGCGGCACTCCTGCTGCCTTCTACCCATACTTTAGCATCAAGACCTCCGACGAGGGCGAGATGTGTACCTGGGGCCTGGGTGCGCAAATCCCTGGTAGCCGCACTGATTTTGGCAAGAACAATCAGTATGGGCCGCTCCTGGATCTGGCTTATACGGCTGTTGGCGGAGGGGTGATTCACCGCTTCAACGACTTCCGCCAGATCCTATCCAAAAATCCTTGTAGGTTTGATTCCGAAGGTGATTAAATCTGACACTCGTTAGACTGAAAGAGGACCACTTTTAGAGAAGTGGTCCTCTTTTTTATCGGGATGGTCAATCCGGCTACACGGCCTGTTTCGCCTGCTTGACTGCCGTCATGGTCAGTTTACCGTCTTTGGCGTCGATTTCAACCTCATCGCCATCGCGCACGCTGCCGTCAAGGATGCCGCGCGCGATGCGATTCTCTACCTCTTTCTGGATGACGCGCTTGAGGGGACGCGCTCCAAATTGTGGATCGTAGCCTTCGCTGGCAAGCAGATCTCTGGCTGCGTCGGTGAGATGCAGGGTGATATGCCGCTCCTCCAGCCGTGGTCGCAGCCGGTTGATCTGGATATCAACGATGTCTTTCATCTGCTCGCGGCTGATCTTATGGAAAATGATGACCTCGTCAATGCGGTTGATGAACTCAGGGCGGAAACCTTCCTCGCGCAAGCGTTGCCGTATGGTGCGCTGGATGGTTTCCTCGTCCATACCATCGTATTCGTGGAGCCAGCCCGCACCGACGTTGCTGGTCATGATGATAACGGTATTCTTAAAGTCAACCGTGCGCCCCTGCCCATCGGTGAGGCGGCCATCGTCGAGGATTTGCAGCAGGATGTTGAAGACCTCCGGGGCGGCTTTCTCGATTTCGTCAAGCAAAATGACGCTGTACGGGCGGCGACGCACGGCTTCTGTAAGCTGCCCGCCCTCTTCATAGCCGACATATCCGGGAGGCGCTCCTATGAGACGCGCGACCGAGTGTTTCTCCATGTACTCGGACATGTCGATGCGTACCATCGCTTGCTCATCATCAAACAGAAACTCCGCCAGAGCGCGGGCCAGCTCGGTTTTACCGACGCCGGTCGGTCCCAGGAAAAGGAAGCTGGCAAGAGGTCTGTTGGGATCTTGCAGGCCAGCTCGCGAGCGACGCACGGCGTCCGAGACGACCTGCAACGCCAGTTCCTGACCGACAACGCGCGCACGCAGGCGATCTTCCATGACGAGCAGCTTTTGAATCTCGGCCTCCATCAGCTTGGAAACAGGGATATGAGTCCACTTGGAGACGATTTCAGCGATGTCCTCGGCGTCAACTTCCTCTTTGAGCATCCTGGCGCTTTGCACATTGGCAAGGCGAGCCTCCAGCGCCTGGATCTTTTCCTCAAGCGTCTTGATGGTGCCATAGCGCAGACGGGCCATTGCCTCGTAATCGTAAGCTCGTTCCGCCTGTTCATAAGCCACCTGCGCCTCTTCCAGCTCTTTCTTGAGACGGCGCATCTCCTCGACGGGCTCGCGCTCACTTTCGAGCGTCAGGCGCATGGTACGCAATTGCTCGCTGAGGTTGGCGATCTCGCGCTCAACCTTTTCGCGTCGCTCGCGACTGGCCGGATCGGTCTCTTTCTTCAGTGCCTCCTGCTCAACCTGCAACTGCCGGATGCGGCGGTCCAGAGCGTCTATCTCGCTGGGAGTGCTGTCCAGCTCAACCCGGCGGTGGCTGGCGGCCTCGTCTACCAGGTCAATCGCTTTATCTGGCAGGAAGCGATCTGTGATGTAGCGGTTGGAGAGGATCGCGGCAGCAACCAGGGCGCTATCCTGGATACGCACGCCATGATGGACCTCGTAACGCTGCTTGAGTCCGCGCAAGATGCTGATGGTGTCTTCGACCGACGGCTGGTCAACCATGACAGGCTGGAAACGGCGCTCCAGGGCCGCATCTTTCTCGATGTGCTTGCGATATTCATCAAGCGTGGTGGCGCCAATACAATGCAGTTCGCCACGCGCCAGCATCGGCTTGAGCATATTCGAGGCGTCCATCGCGCCTTCCGCCGCCCCTGCGCCAACCAGGGTATGCAGTTCGTCTATAAAGAGGATAATACCACCTTCTGAGCTGGTCACTTCTTTTAAAACAGCTTTCAGGCGCTCCTCAAATTCGCCCCGGTATTTGGCGCCCGCGACGAGCGCGCCCAGATCGAGCGTGACTACTTGTTTATCCGCCAATGTTTTAGGCACATCCCCACGGACGATACGCTGAGCCAGCCCTTCGACGATGGCCGTTTTGCCAACGCCTGGCTCGCCGATGAGTACAGGATTGTTTTTTGTACGTCTGCTCAATACCTGAATGACGCGGCGGATCTCTTCATCACGCCCAATCACCGGATCAAGCTTGCCCTGGCGCGCCAGCTCGGTAAGATTGCGGCCATATTTCTCCAACGCCTGGTACTTTCCCTCTGGATTCTGGTCGGTTACACGCTGGGAGCCGCGTATGGTCGTAAGCGCCTGCAATACCTGATCGCGGTTGATCCCCGCTGCCGCGAGTACACGCTGCACAACTCCGTCCGCGTTGAACATTGCGAGCAGCAGGTGCTCCACGCTCAAATACTCATCCTTGAACTTGTTCATCTCATTCCAGGCATCCTCCAGCACTTTCCGCAACCGTGCTGAGATGCCCGGCTCGCTGCCACCATAGACCTTTGGCAAGCGTTCCAGTTCGCTATTAAGCATGCGCTGCGCTGTCGCAAGATCGCCGCCAGCCTTCTGGATGATCTGCGGCACCACTCCGCCCTCTTGCTTCAGCAACGCATCTAAGAGATGCTCCGGCTCTATCTGACTATTATTATGCGTACGAGCCAGTTCAGACGCCTCCTGAATGGCCTCGCGCGCTTTATCTGTAAATCGCTCTATCTTCATTGCGCCCTCTCCTCATGATCGCTATCCGTTATGCTACTTGTGACGCCTGTTGCTCAACAAAATTAACGACGTCGGCAAGCTTACTGAGCCTTCGTATGGCTCAGTAAGCTCATAGCAGTTACCAATAATATACCATATTGAGTTAGCTATTGCAAAAAGTATGAGTGCTACCCTGTCAAAGTTTTATCCATACTGTGTGACACATTGTACAGATAACCAGGCTATCTTCTTATCTGGCATGTATCACGCGGAAAAATTCCAGGGCTTTTCCGTGTTCCTCTCCTCTGACCTCTGCCGCCTGGGTTCGCGCCCCCAACGGGGCGCTGGGCAAGAGGAGAGAGGTGCAGGCAACCCCGCGACGCGGGGTTGCCTGCACCTCTCTCCTCTTGCGAGCATAATGAAAACTGAAAAGCCCTGGAAAAATTCCTGGTTGCTTGCGCAAACAGATGTAATTTGATACTATAGCAGAAAGTCGTTTGAGGATACAAGATTAATCATTACAAGTATCCTTTTCAGGATTCTAGGCGTGGAAGTAGGAATATGTTGAAGAGGGGTTCCATTGGCTTATCAACAGCAATCTATCATCACACGTAAGGCCCGTATCTGGCCCGAAATTCCTAAAGAAACCGTCACGTTACCAGCTCCACCCGGCGTCACCAGTACAGCCAATCCTATGATACTGATTACTATTGTATTCAGTACGATGGGCATGGCATTCTATGCTTTTATCTTCTCGCTTATCAACCCGAGCATGAACAAGTTGTTTTTTGTGGGTTTGCTTGCTATGAGCGGATTTATGGCTCTGAGTTCGCTGACAATGTTTTTGTACCAATGGATTCCCGCCCGTCGCCGCCTCAAGCGGCGACGCACCATTTATATTAAGAGAGTATATGATGCAGAGCAACGCTTGCTGGCGCTGGAACAACAGGAACGGCAGGGTCGGATCGAGCTTGATCCACCCTTTTTCTTGCCCGATGAGCCTTCTCGTTTTTATGCTGCGGTCCCGCTTGTCCCCATCATTGAGCGCAGTTTTACCAACCAGGATATGCAGCTCTGGGCACGCAGGCCGGACGATCCTGATTTTCTCTCAGTGCGCATTGGGATGGGAAACTGCTCCCCTACCTTCAAGGTGAGCGCCAGCCGTAGCGGTATGGCTGGCAACCTGCCGCTGGCCTTTGTCAGGTTGAACGATAAGGTGGAGGAGCTGGCAGAGAAATATTCATCTATTATCTCGCCCATCACTGTATCTTTAAGTAAACATGGACCGGTAGCTATTACGGGGACCGCCAACAGGCTGGCGCAAGCGCGGGCCCTGGTCTACGCGATGGTCTGCCAGATAGTTTATCATCACTCGCCGGAGGACGTGCGTATCATTGTACTGGCTCCTGAAGCGCAGGCGACGGCCTGGGAGTGGACGATGTACCTGCCGCATACGGTTGTCTACGAGCCCAGACAATCAACCGAGAGCAATGAAGAGGCCAGCCCGACGCATGCCGTTGCGATTGGCGCGGAGGCGATTGTCAATCTGCTTCCTATGATCTCGCGCGAGCTGGGGCGCCGCGAGCTGTTGCTGGGCGATAGCCAGCAGGGGAAGGCGCCTCCCATTCTGCCGCGGCTCGTTATCATCGTCGATCATTTCGATAGCATTGATGACCTGGACCAGCCAACGCTAGCTCTGCCGTCGCTGATACTGGACCTGCCGCATGCGCAGACCAACGGCACAATGCACAATCGACCCCGTTTGAGCGTAACGCCATTGAAGCGCCCGGAGATGACGCTGGCGCTGAACCACGGCCCATCGCTGGGCGTTTCTGTATTGTGTGTTTGCGAGGACAAGATAGACATCCCGACCACCGCCGGAGTAATGATTGATCTGGATATGCCATCCGCGCTCTCCCTTGCGTCATCTGACGATCAGTCAGCGGGAGAAGGTATCGCTCCGCCGCTGCTGCCGCTGGAGGCCGCGCAGGCCCGTATCCGCCTGCTCTCACCCGATCCGCCAGCCTCGATTGTCTGCGATCACCTTGATGTTGTGCCATTTGATGGCTTGCGCTACTTTGCCCTGCGCCTGCAATCTTTGCGCTCTCTCACCACCAAACGCCTGGAAATACGGACGCAGGTGGATATGCGTACGCTCTTTGAGCCGCCGCTTGATCTGGCAACCTATATTCCGCGGGCTCGCTGGAACGATCCTACTTTCCGCTCACCCGCAGGCGCACCTTTAATGCGCGTTCCTATCGGCCTCAAGATTGGCGATGAGACGCAGTATCTCGATCTAATCAAGGACGGGCCGCATGGCCTGCTGATCGGTCAAACCGGCTCCGGCAAGAGCGAACTGTTGCAGACGATTATTGCCGCATTCGCGGTTACCTACCGGCCCACCGAGGTTAATTTCTTACTCATCGATTATAAAGCAGGTCTGGCGCTCGAACCTTTTCGTCCGTTGCCACACACCGTCGGCTTCCTCTCCAATGTCTCTTCGCCCGCGCTGATCCAGCGTTTCATTACGATGTTGCGAGCCGAGGCCACACGGCGTGAGAGGCGGATGAAAGAGGGAAAGGTAACTCCACGCCTGGTCATAATTATTGATGAGTTTGCCGAGATGGCGAAGCGCACGGAGGCGGTTCTGGATGAACTCTTTACCATTACCCGTGTTGAGCGCGAAATAGGCATGCACCTGCTGCTCTCCGCCCAACGACCCGAGGGGATTATCGCTTCTAAAGTACGCGACTATGTGCAGTATCGCCTCTGTTTGCGCTGCGCATCCGGCGAGGACAGCCGCGAAGTGCTACGACGCGTCGATGCGGCATTCCTGCCCGCCAGCATCCCTGGTCGCTGCTACCTGCTGCATGGGGATAACCAGCTCGATCTGTTCCAGGCTGCACGAGTAACTATTCCTGCTGTATAACGATTTGCAGTTATGTAAAATTACGTGGCTTATGAGGAAGGAGGGATGATATGTCTCTTTTGATCCAGCGTGCGCAACTTACTGCCGCATCGGTTCAGCCCCGGCAGGCGAAAGTTGCGGATACCATTGTGGAGAGTATCAATACAACGTATTCGCGGGAAGATGGCAGGAAAGATGGTATTTATTATTGGCCCGATCCCTTGCCCACACCCGATTTAACGCGCATTCCTGATCCACTGGTACTTTTTCAACCTGATGATCCCGATGCAGCGCAAAGTGAGCGCCTGTCGGTTGTTCCGCTGAGCTTTCATGAAGTGCTGGCTAGAAGCAAAATAGATCAACAGCGGCCATTAATGCAGATACCGCTCGGCCTCGTCGATAAGCCCGCATTGCAGCAGCGCGATACGCTGTTAATGGATCTGCATGGCTCCGGCGGCGCGCTAACCGGTGGTCCCTTACTGATAGCAGGCATGCAAAATAGTGGCAAAGCCACCGCGCTGCAAACGATTTTATTCTGGCTCACAACCCGTTATCGACCGCACCAATTTCGCTGCGCGGTTATCGATCCCGGCCATGATCTGGATGTTTTTCACGCCCTGCCACATTTGCACGATAACGATGGCAATACGCTCTGGAGCGATGGCTCAACCGATGAACAGGTAACGCAGCTCACCAATCTCTTCTCGCGCATCCCTGCTCAACGTAGAGAAAAATATCCTGATATGCGCTGGGATGATGACACGCTACCGCAATTATGGATGCATGGGGAGATTGTGCCGCAGTTGCTGCTGATCATCAGTGAGTACCATCGTTTTGTGGAGCGTCCCGTGGCCTCGGCTGCATTGCGCAAACTGATACTCTCCATCGCGGAGGCGCGCTCGCTAGGGGTATACGTTGTGCTCTCCTCGGCTGAAACCAGCTCGCGGCACATCCCACCGGATATTATGGGCAAGATAGGAGCAAAAATAGGTCTTTTCCTTAATGAGCAGCAGCGTTATGATCTGTTCGGTCACCCGCTCACAATGGAACTTATTCCCGGACGAGGATACCTGCTGACGCGTGACTGGGAAGTCCACCAGGTGCAACTGGCCCTGCCCGTGCCTGGAGCCAGCGAATTGCTGCGCCGCGAGATTCTGAAGTACGAGGTGCAATGGCTTGCAAGCCAGTTATAATGGGTGGGATCGGGGCCATAACCTGGAGCCCACCCATCATCATTACTAACCAGCTCGTACACTAACGCAGACAGAAATCTCGCCCAGACTCATCGCCGAAGCAGTGTCCTTCTCTGGTGAGGATAACCACTTTTTTGATGCTGGAGAACTGCTTGAGGGTCGCGTTGATCTGCGCCGCCACGCGCGCATCAGCGCCAATTCCAGGCGAGCTGATAGTGCGACAGAACTGCAAAGTCGCGGTCCCTTGCTCAGTAACCGATCCTTTTTTGTTGAGCGTCAGGGTGAAATCCGGTCCTCCGACTGGCAGAGGCGCAGAGCAGCTCGACGGCCCGCTCAACATCGTGTTTAGCTCGCTAAAGAGCCCCTGGTTGCGTTCGGAGATGGTAGGTCCGGCAATCAAAAGCTGTATGGCGAACGTTCCTACAGCAACGGTGGGCGAGACGCGATCAACCGGGTAGACAGCAGAGAAATCCGTGTCCACTGAATTGGGAAACTTCGAGAAGAAAACACGAATTGGGATGCTGGTTGCGGTCGATGCACTTGCTACTTGAGCCTGCTGGGCCGCCTGGGCTGTAGAAGACAGATTCCCACTACCACATAATACAAAAGCGAGTAGCGTAAGAATACTCAGCATTACAATGTACGTGAGACGAGAACGACGAGATGGTGTTGCCAGATGTGGCCCGTAGTTTTGGAGCGTTTTCATAAATTTCCCCTTGAGCAAGCGTACTTCGACTCCGCGCTCCCGAGCGCTCCCACGATCAATCGGGGAGCTACAGCGCGATAGCGGCGTTGGAGCGCGGAACGTTTTAAAGGACTTTAGGATCAATGATAGAAACAATAGTGGCGCTATACGGGTGACGAATAGCCATGCAAGGGAGATACCTCCATTACTCATCAAAGATATCAGCTTACGGGTGCATCGTTTATGAACTGGCTCACAAATTCTCTATGAACTATCTCACAATCCCTTCTGTTATACAGGAAACAGTATAAACGAATGATATCACAAACGTTTTGCAAAACGAGGTGTGCTGTCACAAGATGCTCACAATGCTTTTCAGTAGGATCAAAATAAAAGGCACTCCTCTCGTTTTTGAGAGAAATGCCTTTTGCTGTTTTCTACGCGAGTATTTTATAGCATACCAGCTTACATCATGCCGCCCATACCGCCCATGCCGCCGGGCATGCCGGCAGGAGCTGCAGGTTGCTCTTCTGGAATATCGGTAATGAGCGTATCGGTGGAGAGGACCATGCCCGCGATGCTGACTGCGTTTTGCAGGGCCGAACGAGTGACCTTCACAGGATCGATGATGCCAGCTTTGAACATATCGCCATATTCACCGGTCAGGGCATTGAAGCCATAGCCATGCGGCTGGCGCCGCACGCCCGCAACTGTCACAGCTCCATCAAAGCCCGCGTTGAGGGCGATCTGGCGCAGTGGCTCTTCCAGAGCACGACGCAGAATATTAACACCCGTTGCCTCTTCGCCGCTGAGCTGCACTTTGTCGAGCGCGGAGATAGCCGCGACCAGCACAGCGCCACCGCCAGGGACGATGCCCTCTTCAATGGCGGCGCGAGTGGCAGAGAGCGCATCCTCGACACGATGCTTCTTCTCTTTCATCTCGACCTCGGTGGCTGCTCCAACCTTAATCACACCAACGCCACCGGCCAGCTTGGCCAGGCGCTCTTGCAGCTTCTCACGATCATAATCGCTGGTGGTCTCGCCGATCAGGGTGCGAATCTGCTGAATGCGCGCGTGAATGTCATCCGGGGAGCCTGCCCCTTCAACAATCGTGGTGAGATCTTTCGTCGCGGTAACGGTGCGGGCGCGACCGAGATCTTCCATAGTGGCATTCTCTAACTTCAGGCCGGTCTTCTCGGTAATCACAGTCGCGCCGGTCAGGATGGCAATATCCTCAAGCATGGCCTCGCGGCGATCTCCGAAGCCAGGAGCCTTGACACCCAGCACGTTGAATGCGCCGCGCATCTTGTTGACCACCAGGGTTGCCAGTGCCTCGCCGTCGATGTCCTCAGCGATAATCACCAGCTCCTTCTGACCACTCTGGAGCAACCGCTCAAGTAGAGGAAGGATATCGGCGATGGCGCTGATTTTTTTGTCGGTGATGAGAATGTAGGGATTGGAAAGCTCGGCCTCGGTATGCTCCTGGTTTGTGGTCATGTAGAGGGAGATAAAGCCGCGATCAAACTGCATACCCTCGGTATACTCTTTCTCCATCACGATGCCCCGGCCCTCTTCGACCGTGATTACGCCGTCTTTGCCAACTTTCTCCATCACTTCGGCAATCATGTCGCCGATCTCGCTATCGGCGGCGGAGATGGAGGCCACCTGAGCGATCTCTTCGCGACCCTCGATTGGTCTGCTCATCGACTTGATCTCGGCAATCGCGGCCTCGACGCCCAGTTCTAGCCCCCGGCGCAGAATCATCGGATTGGCGCCCGCCGCCAGATTCTTCAAGCCCTCATTAACGATGGCATGAGCCAGAACGGTGGCCGTGGTGGTGCCGTCGCCAGCGATATCGTTGGTCTTGGTCGCGGCCTCTTTCAGCAACTGCGCCCCCATGTTCTCGAAGGGATCGGGCAGTTCGATATCACGCGCGATAGTCACGCCGTCGTTGGTAATTGTTGGCGCGCCGAACTTCTTGTCCAGCACAACATTGCGCCCTTTGGGACCGAGCGTCACCTTAACCGCGTCGGCCAGCACATCCATGCCGCGCTTGAGCGAATAGCGCGCCTGTTCATCAAATTGCAAACGTTTTGCCACGAAACGAACTCCTACTTATGTACTTAACTCACGGTGATAAATGAAAAACGAACTTTTTGGGAATGAATTTACTCCACTATACCCATGATGTCGCTCTCGCGGAGAATTAAATATTCTTCGTTTTCGACTTTGACTTCGGTACCAGCATACCTGGCAAAGAGTACCTTCTGACCAACTTGAACTTCCAGCGCGACTCGCTTGCCATTGTCCAATACCTTGCCTGAACCCAGAGCCACAATCTCGCCCTCCTGAGGCTTCTCTTTCGCGGTATCTGGCAGCATAATGCCGCTTTTGGTGATGGTCTCACGCGCCAATGGTTTGACTACCACGCGGTCGCCCAGTGGCCGCAGCTTGACGCTCACTGTTGACATACTCCATTCCTCCCTATTCGGTACGTGTATCTTTTTAAGAAGATGAGGTGGAACTCGCCTCTTTTTCCACTTTAGCACTCTTCTGATGAGAGTGCGAACCGGCTATATCATACACCATTGGTGATCAATGCGCAAGGGGTGACGGGAAAAGTTTTTTGTTGTTCAACAGAGGTGAAAAGCGAGGGGTGAGCATTTTTTATCACAGTACCGAACTCTTCACTTCTTCAGCTACAAGTGCTATACTCGTCTCAGTTATATCGTATCTCCTATGGTCGTCAATTTCGAAAATTTGTCGTGGTCGCGTCGTTTAATATATTAGAGAGTTGTATGTAGCGATTTATAAAGAAAACGATATGCAAGAGCAGCAAGGCCCAATTAAAGAACAACTGGCATTCGCTGGTGAGGAGCGACCGAGCATCAGGCACTTTGGCAACTATGACCTGGTGCGGCGTATTGATGTGGGAGGAATGGGTGAGGTATACCTGGCCCGCCAGCGCACAGCGTTCGGGCGCGAGGTTGCGGTCAAAATTATTCGTTCCGATCTGGTGCATGATATTACAGCGCGTAAACGCTTCCTGCGCGAAGCAGAAGTGAGCGCCCATCTCAAGCATGAACATATCCTTCCCCTGGTCGAGTTTGGTGAAGAGCAGGGGCGTCTCTTTCTCGTAACGCCCTATATCCAGGGCGGCACGCTTGCTCGTCATCTGCAAAGCGGCCCTCTCTCACTCGCGGAGGCACGGAAACTTTTCTCGGCCCTTGTTCAGGCCGTGGCATATATTCATAAGCGAGGCGTGATCCACCGCGACCTCAAGCCCAGCAATATTTTGCTTGATCGAGAAGAGGATAGCAGCCAGGTCTATGTGCGTTTGATCGATTTTGGGATCGCCTCAATCCAGGGCATGGCTGCCGGGCCTGCTCTAACGACGGCTGAGAACGAGATGGGCACATTGGCATATATGGCGCCCGAACGCGTGAATGGGATCGCGGCTCCCAGCAACGACATCTATTCGCTTGGCGTTATGCTCTACCAGATGCTGGCCGCACAGTTGCCAGCAACCGGCACTGTCACCCTGCCTCCTATGCTCGAACAGGTGGTACAGCGTTGTATTGCCCCCGACCCGATGAACCGCTTTGCCAGCGCTGACGCTTTATTAAAGGCGTTTGAACAAGCCTGCCAATCGCTGAGCGCGGAAGAGCAGGACAGAACTTTTGTTGCGCCGAAGGCTACTCCCGTAGAGTTATCGCCAGCTCCTCCCTCTGGAAGATCCGGCTTACCATCTCGTCCCATCGAGCGCGATAATGGAGCCAGGACCGGCGGGTTATTATCGCAAGCAGACATATCCAAGCCGCCTCAGTCCACCCCGCGCTATACATTTAGCCAGGAGGACTACAGCGCCCCAACTTCGTTTATTGGTCCGCAGCGGTCTCTGGAGCAACCCAAACAACTAGCCAATGTGGCAGTGACGCCTCGCATCCCTGGAAGAAGAGGTAAAGGGCGCAAAATCTCCCCGCTGGCTATCATTCCCTTATCCATCACTGTCGTGCTTCTCCTGCTGATCGGTCTCCTCCTTTTCGGGTTCCAGTTCGCTCTCGCCGCCGATGTCACGATCAGCCCGCAGGTTCATGCTTTTAGCAACACATTTACTATGACGGCCCGACCAGGGTTACACGCGCTTGACGCCGCCACGAACTCGATCCCCGCCAGTGTACTCAGCAGCACTAAAACAGGCTCGCAGCAGGGACCCACGACCGGCGTCGCGCAATGCGTGCTCGGCATCTTTAATTGCAAGCAAGCGGTCTCTTTCCTGGACGTGATAGCGATAAGCGCGCAGCTCAAACCAACGGTTAAGCTGCAAGTTGATCAGGATTTACGGCAGCAGGAGCGAGCCATCGGCGCTTTACCGGTCGGGAATACCTTCTATAACGACGTCAACGTGAACGCCGATCCAGCCGTTGGCTCGGTGAGCAAAACCGTCACGGTGACGCTGACCGAACAGGGGAGCGTGGAATATCTTAAAACAAAAGACGTTCACGACCTGGCGGTTCTGCTACTCCAACAGCAAATGCTCCAGCAGTTTGGGCAGAATTATGCTTTGATCGACCAGTTAACGCAGATCAGCCAGCCGGTTGTGCAGAGCGTCAGCCTGGATGGCTCGGTGAAAGTTGCAGTTTCGGCAGGAGGGGTGGCGAAATATCAGATTTCGGCGACGGATATCAAGGCGATCCAGAATGCTATCAAGGGCATGAACCAGAAAGATGCGCGCACACTGATTGCCAAAAGGCCGGGTCTGGATACTAACACCATTACGCTGCATGTTTCTTATGGAGAGACGCTGCCCAGCAATATCGAGCAGATAAAAATTATCGTGGTCAATCCGGCTAATTTGCCATCTGTGCAGTTCCCTTCGCTCGGCGCAACGCCGACCGCGCTAAATCGATAAGCTTGTAGCATATGCATGAGGAACTGCTACTCGGGTTCCTCTTCTGGCTCCGTTTCCTCTTTTAACTCCTGCCACAAAGCTCGCACGGTGCGCGTAGCGATTTCATAGCCGAAGCCACGTCGTTGCAAAAACGAACCCAGGCGTGAGCGGAAGGTCGCATAATCGATATCAGGCGCGCGCACAAGCGACAATGCTTTTTTGCGTCCGGCGGCTAAGGCGCGTTCCTCGTCTTTCTCATCATCGACCAGTTCATCAACAACATCGCGCGCCACGCCTTTCATACGCAGTTCATTCTTCAGCGCGTGCGCACCTCGGGGACTGAACTGCTCGCGCGATTCGAGCCAGAACGAGGCAAAAGCGTGATCGTTGACGAGGTCAAGGTGGTCCAGGCGCGCTAGCACGGCATCGATCATTTCGGGCGGCGTCTCCTTGCGGCGCAGGTAACGTCGCACCTCTTCGCGGCTGCGCGGGCGGAACGAGAGATAATTGAGCGCGCGATCAACGGCCCGTTGCAGCGTCTCTTCATACTGCAACTGCTCTACCTGGGCGGCAGAGATCTCCTGCTCAACTTCCAGACCCATCTGGTAAACAAGCAATGTGCTTGTGCCCAGCAGAAAGTGGCCGTCAACAAAAACATTCACGCGCTCTGGATTGGTCGCCTGTGGTTGCAACGCTGTAATACGCATAGTGATACTATATCATCCCTGTCGAGTCATTCATTGCAGATCCCCCGCTGCTGGTGTGCAAGCAGGGCAGGGGCAAGCCCTGCCCCTACAAACGGTCTGCATAGTAAGTCAGGAATGATCTTGTTCACCCCATACATGCGCGTAGGCAACAACTTCCCCTTGCAAAGGGATCTTGACCCAGGACTTGTCGGCGAAGACTTGGTCAGGCGAGGTGTCTGCGTAATTTAGCGCTTCCTGCTCCTCAATGGTGGTTTGAGAGAGGGTCTCCACATCATTTGCGGTTGGGACATACAGGAAAAATTCCTTGCGGCACAGACTCTTCATAGCATTGTTGTCCTTTCTTGAAATGTGTGTTCTGTCATGACCCTCATCTCTTCGCCGCTAGCTATAGAAGTGAGGCTCTATCCAGTAGACGTAAGAAGTGACGTGTTTCCAAAAATGTCATCAGGCTGTTCTATCGTCACTATATAGACGTCAAACAACCTGATTTTTGGCCTGTAAGTCTGGTTACATAGGAAAAATATCTACTTAGGGTGTATCTCTGGGGAGGTCGAGGCGAGGTGTCTCTCGACGATGGCAATTAACGCATCCACATCGAATGGTTTCTCCAGATAATCATCTGCGCCGCTGGCATCAGCCGCCTTATCAGTTTCAGAATGTGCGGAAAGCATAATGACTGGAATGCGGACCGTTTCGCGGTCGCTTTTTAGTTTTTTACAAATATCTCTTCCATCTACTCCTGAAAGCACCATATCGAGCAAGATTAGATCGGGCCTCTCTTTTTTGAGTAGAGGCAGTAAGTTGCCGTCCGTGTTGGTTTGTACGGAATATCCCTCGCCCTCCAGGACGAGTTGCACCACCTCAACGATGCTTTCATCGTCGTCAACAACCAGGATCTTTTTCATCTCTCCATCTCCTTAAACACTGTCGTATTATACCACAATGGAAAAGGAAGAGAAATTCTAGTAAAAATTTCTAGACTCTTGTCTTTTGCATAAGGAGCAATTCGTCAGCAAATTCTTGTCATGATATCCTCAAACCATGCTTCCCCGAACTTCCACGCGCCATAGAGCAGCAGATTCGGCTCGCCTGTGGCTGCAATATTGCCATGATTGTGTACGATAAACGCCCGCAGGCTCTCCGGCGTTACGTGCAGGGTGAGCAATTCTTTGATCTCGTCCTCTTCGGGCGTTCTATGATGGAGAACCTCGTCACGGGCGATATTCAGGCAGGTGAGAAAGCACATTTCGCCGTGCGGCACCTGTGTATCATAGACAACGCCCAGGCAGCGCTGCTCGCTGATATCGCCGGCCTGCACGCCTGTCTCTTCGCGGATCTCGCGCCGGATCGCGCCAAATGGATCGGGAGAAGCGGCATGGGCAGTTATGTCAATATTGCGCTCGAAGAAGCCACCGATGACGTGATAGCGCCCGACGTAGATATCGACGCCCTGACGCCTGTCAAGCAGGATATAATCGTCGCTGGTCTCGACCACCGAACAGACCGAGAGGACATTGCCCAGCTCCTGGCGCGCACGACCTGCTGAAAATTCGGGGACGCGCGTGGTAACGTATTCTTTATATGTTGTATCGCCAACAAGCACATGCAGCGTTCCATCGGCCCGCGATGTCGCCTCAATAAAGCGAAAGAGCGGAGCATCAAAGAGCCGCGAACCCGTCTCCTGCGCCTGTTGCAGCTTTTCTTGCCAGTGCGCGTCCATCCATGCCTGGATCTGCGGGGTAACAGGCATACGCAGCTCAGGCTCGTACTCCATGCTAACCTGATCGGGGCGATAGAAGCCGCGCGCCACTATTTCAAATTCAACCATCGGCCCACCTGCCTCACTCCCATTCGATGGTGGCGGGTGGCTTCGAGGTAATATCGTAGACCACGCGGTTAATCTCCGGTATCTCGTTGACCAGCCGATTGGAGATGCGGGCCAGCAGATCAGGCGAGAGACGCGCCCAATCAGCCGTCATAAAATCGCCAGTGGTGACGGCGCGTATCGCCACGACGTTGGCATAAGTGCGGTCATCCCCCATCACACCAACGCTCTGGATCGGCGTCAGGACGGCGAACGCCTGCCCCAGTTCGCGATACACTCCGGCCTTGCGAATCTCGTCGATCACGATTTTATCCGCTGCCCGTAGAATGTCCAGCCGCTGCTTATCCACCGGACCAATTACACGAATAGCCAGGCCGGGACCGGGGAAGGGGTGCCGCCAGACCCACTCTTCGGGCAGGCCAAGCTGCTGACCGATCTCGCGCACCTCATCTTTGAAAAGCATCCGCAGTGGCTCGACCAGCCTGAGCAGCATCTCTTCGGGCAGGCCACCAACATTGTGATGAGTCTTGATGCGTTTGGCCGTTACTGATGTATCATGGCTGGTGCTCTCAATCACATCGGGGTAGAGGGTGCCCTGAACAAGAAATTCGATATGCCCCTGCTCTTGCTCCAGCTCAGCCGCTTCCTCCTCAAAGACGCGAATAAACTCTTCTCCGATGATCTTGCGTTTCTTCTCAGGATCGATAACGCCTGCGAGGCGCGAGAGGAAGCGTTCTCTTGCATCGACGACGACCAGGGGAATATGCATATGGCGGCTGAAGGTTTCGACGACCTGCTCGCGCTCATTGGCGCGCAGGCAGCCGGTATCGACGAAGATGCAGGTGAGCTGGTCGCCGATTGCGCGATGCACCAGCAGGGCAGCGACCGCCGAATCGACCCCACCGGAGAGGCCGCAGATGACCCGCTCTTTCCCGACGCGCTCGCGGATCTGCTCTATCGCCTCCTCGATAACTGCGCTGGAGGTCCAGCCAGGCGCGCAGCCGCAGATGTGGAAGAGGAAGTTGCGAATAATATGCAGCCCCTGCGGCGTATGCGTTACTTCGGGGTGGAATTGTAAGCCGACCATGCCCTGAGCGTTTACGATGGCGGCCACCGGGTTACTCTCGCTACTGGCAAAAACCTGAAAGCCCTCTGGCAGCCGGTCAACGCTATCGCCATGACTCATCCATACCGAGAGGGAGTTTGCGGCTGTGAGACCTTCAAAAATGCGGCACGTCTGCCCATTATTCGCCTGAGCCGACACATTGATGGTGGCGGGACCGTATTCGCGCAATCCCCGCGCCGGTGCGACATGGCCGCCGAGCTGCTGAGCGAGCAGGTGCATGCCATAGCAGATCCCTAGAACCGGCAAGCCACTGTTCAGAATAGCCGGATCGCAGGCGGGCGCATTCTCATCGTAGACGCTGGAGGGGCCGCCGGAGAGAATAAAGCCTTTGATATCCAGGTGTTGTTTATGCCGGAGCTGCTCTAGCGTCGTGCTCGCGGGCACGAGTTCGCTATAGACATGACACTCGCGCACGCGACGCGTGATCAACCGGCTATACTGCGAACCAAAATCAAGAACGATAATCGCCTCCCGGCGCTCCGAGGAATGCATAATCGCTGATTTCCCTTTCCAATTGACATCCTGAGGGCATCTGTCATGATGCCCTCATACCTTCAGAATGCTATGTGCGTTACGCTCGCCCTGGACCGCCAGCGACGTAAATAATCTGACCATTCACGTAGCTGGATTCTTCCGATGCGAGGAAGCAGACGACGTTGGCAATATCGCGCGGCACTCCAACGCGGCCAACGGGAATGCGCTTGGAAGCCTCCGTGATTACTACATCAGGATCAAGCCCCTGGCGGCGCGCCGTGGCCCTCGTCATCTCGGTATCGATGAAGCCGGGAGCAATGGCGTTGGCCGTGATGCCAAATTTGCCTAGCTCAACGGCGAGTGTACGCGTGAAGCCCTGCAAACCGGCCTTCGCCGACGAGTAGTTGGCCTGACCGCGATTCCCCAGGGCCGAGGTGGATGAAAGCGAAATAATGCGCCCGTATTGCTGCTTCACCATATGGGTCTGGGCTGCCCGGCTACAGAGGAACGCGCCCTTCAGGTGTACGTTCATCACTGTATCCCAATCGTCCTCAGTCATTTTGAAGAGCAGGTTATCGCGAATAACGCCCGCGTTATTGACCAGGATATCGAGCCGTCCGAAGCGGTCAACGGTTTGCGCGACAGCATCCTGCACGGCTGTATTATCGGCCACATTGCAGGCAACCGCCATCGCATGAGCGCCGAGGCGATTAATCTCCTCCACCCCATGCTGGCAGCCTTCCAGATCAATATCCGCCAGCACAACGCTGGCTCCATCCTCGGCCAGGCGCAAAGCCGTAGCGGCCCCAATGCCTCGCCCAGCCCCGGTAACAAAAGCTACACGACCATCAAGTCGTCCCATGCGTTACTCCTTCCTCCCTAACGGAGTCAAGCTGTTCAGTTACAACGTGATGATTGAGTATATCACACCGCCCGCTGTGTAACCCAAATGGTATAAGGGTATGGCAAGAGCTGCACCTGCTGCTCGCGTTGACCACGGATGGTCAGTCCCACCGGAGCAATAACTGCCGGTACTGTCTCCGTTGGCAGCCAGGGACGACCAACCTTGACGACCACCAGTTGACCAAAGATATCGCCCAGGAAGGCAAAGTGCTCTGAGACCGTTCCCCCGTAAGGCTTGATGGCGAACTGTTGCAGCAACAGAGCGGCGAAGGCTGGCACATCCTCGACCGGCAAGCCAATCTCGCTCACATGCAGGACAAAAGCAGCTCCTTCCATCTCCTGATCCAGGCCATAATGCACGATATATTCCAGAATATTGCCGGCGGGGTCACAAAAGTAGAACGAGCGTGCATTGAGCCCGGCAAAGAAGAGCTCATCTTCACCATTTTTAAGGAGCAAAGGCACACGGGTCTGCACCCAGCGCTTCGCCTCGTGAAACCCCTTGTGTGGGATCGTAAAGGCGATATGATAGAGCACATCTTGCTCCGTTTCCTGAAAACGTAAGCGGGTCGTGCCAGCCTGGACGGTGAACGAGTCCGCTGTCTGCTCCACCAGAGGCAACCCAAGAGTGGCGCTGTAGAATGCTTTTTGCGGCGCTAGTTGACGGGTGTCAAGCGCAAGTTCCTGAATATGCATCGCGTTGCTTTCTGATCTTATGACAAACCGTAATGATTTCTTAGTGTATCACACTCACCTTGAAACGACTGGCCCTCTATGGCATCCCAATCTCGCAGAGGCAAGCGGCTTGCTCGACCTGCGTCTTGTTTTTGGACCAGGAATGAGGTATGCTCTCAGCAGAGATGTGGAGGACCAGATGATCCCAACCCTACACATTGCCCTCCTGGGCGATTTCGCACTGGCATCGGGCGAGACACCAGTGACAACGCTCACTGTTCCCCGTGTGCAATCTTTACTTGCCTACCTCGTGCTGCATCGGAACGCGCCCCAGAAGCGCTCGCACCTTGCCTTCCTCCTGTGGCCCGATTCGACGGAAGCACAGGCTTATACCAACCTGCGCCAACTCTTGTATCATTTGCGCCAGGCTCTTCCAGATGCAGACAGCTTTCTTCGTGCTGACAAACAGCATCTGCAATGGCTCCCGGCACGCCCGGATGTCACCTTCACCCTGGATGTCCAGACTCTGGAGCAGGCTCTGGAGCAGGCCCAACAGGCGGAACAGGTGCAGGATACCCGCGCGTTGCGCCAGAGACTTGAACAGGTTCTGGATTTGTACCGAGGAGATCTATTGCCCGGGTTCTACGAAGAGTGGATTCTTCCCGAGCGTGACCGCTTGCGCCAGTTGTTTTATCGTGCTGCGGAACGCTTCCTCGCCCTGGTCGAACAAGAACAGGACTACGAGGCTGCCATCAGTGTCGCGCAGCGCCTTGTGCGTGCAGATCCTCTGGACGAGGCCGCCTATCGTCACGTAATGCGCCTGTATGCCCTGCGTGGCGAACGGGCTGCGGCGCTGCGCACCTACCACGCCTGCGCACAACTCCTGGAGCGCGAACTGGGGACAGAACCCAGCGAGATGACCCAGGCGCTCTATGCATCGCTCAGGCAAGCGGCGAAGAGTTCCAGG
>Ga0070741_10002515_pt1 | contig 48921 bp, 46 predicted proteins | sample Coa_R1_4_FD_66440 | JGI IMG/M metagenome (GOLD analysis project Ga0070741, IMG submission 66440) | Surface soil microbial communities from Centralia Pennsylvania, which are recovering from an underground coalmine fire - Coalmine... | ecosystem: Environmental > Terrestrial > Soil > Unclassified ... | reverse complement strand
GGTCGAGGACGATGCGGCCCTGGTCGATCACCACCACCCGGTCGCACACCGCCTGGGCCTCGGCCAGCAGGTGGGTGGAGAACACCACCGAGGCCTTCTTCTTGAGGTCGGCCAGCAGCGTCCGCAGCGCCACCATCTGGCGGGGGTCGAGTCCTTCCGACGGCTCGTCCATCAGCAGGACGTCGGGGCGGTGCACGATGGCCCCGGCCAGCGCCACCCGCTGCCGCTGGCCTTTCGAGAGCCGCCCGACGATCCGTCCCGCCAGCTTGTCGGCCCCGACCCGTTGCAGCGCTTCCGTCGCCGCCGCCTTCCGCCGGCGGCGGGGCACGCCCGACAGCCCGGCCAGGTAGGCGACGTACTGCCAGGCCACGTCCTCGGCGTAGAGGGGCGGGTCCTCGGGCAGGTACCCGATCCGGGCCCGGGCGGACGGCGCGACGGCCGGGTCGCCGGCCTCGCCGATCGTCACCGTTCCCGCCTCGCCCGGCAGTAGCCCGGCCAGGCGGCGCAGCAGCGTCGTCTTCCCCGCGCCGTTCGGCCCCAGCAGCCCGAGGATCTCGCCGTTGCGCAGCTCGAGATCAACGTCGGCGACTGCGGTGTGGGGCCCGTAGCGCATGACGATCCCCCGGGCGGCCAGCATGGTGTCAGGCATCTTAAGGACCTTCGAGGTCGTCGAGGGGTTCGCGCCGCCAGCCGATGCCGTCGCCCTCGGCCCAGGCCTCGAAGCCGGCCGGCAGATCGCCGAGGCAGCCCAGCTCGGGCCGGCGGCCGACAACGTGGGCCAGGTGCACGATGGTGAGGTCCTCCATGTCGACGGCCGGGTCGTCGAGGAACTGCCACTCGCCCTCTTCGTCGTGCACGACGCCGATCACCGCCGCCCCGTCGAAGGCGATGGCTTTGGTGGTGAGCACGAGCGTGTCGGGCGAGACGGGGAACCGCCACCCGGCCGGCGCGGGGGCAGCGGTCACCCGGTCCCACAGCCACGGCTGGGAACGGCGGCAGCCGTCGGCGCAGCCCGGCTCCCAGGGCAGGACGCCGCGCTCGTCGGGCCACACCAGCTGGAGCATGGGGACGGGCTGCCCCCGGTAGAAGGCCAGCGCGGAGGCGAAGAGATGACGGTGCCAGCTGGCCAGTGCCGGGCGGGGGAAGACCTCGACCGGATCGAGGACGTCGTCGCCCTGCCGGTCGGGGTGCAGCACCCGGCCCGCCTCCACCTCGGCGGCGACGGTGTCCAGCCAGCGGACCATCTCCCGCTCGTCCCGGCCGAACACCGATGCCTCGGCGTGGGCGAAGCTGTGCCAGAGCCCGACCGTGAAGGCGTAGGCGGGCCGACGGCCCTCCTCGGGGACCGACACCACCGCCCAGCCGCGGCGGGCGATGTGGCCGGCGAGAGGCTCCGAGGCCGGCGTCCGTCCGCAGAGCTGGCAATGGCATTCACGCACCGCTCCAGTGTGGCCGTTGGTGGCGCCCCAGGGATGGCGCACTAGCCTTGGCCGCCATGGCCCCTGCTTTCGCCTCTGACCCGCAGGACCTGCTCCGGGCGCCGCTCGCGGAGCTGATGGCGGAGGCGGGCCGCCGTCGCGACGCCGCCTTCGGGTCGCGGGTCACGTTTTCCCCCAAAGTGTTCATCCCGCTCACGATGCTGTGCCGGGACCGCTGCGGCTACTGCACCTTCGCCAAACCGCCGGCGCGGCTGGAGGCGCCCTACCTCGAACCCGAGGAGGTGCTGGCCATCGCCCGGGCCGGCCGGGCGGCCGGCTGCTGGGAGGCGCTGTTCACGCTGGGCGAGGCCCCCGAGGAGCGCTACGGCGCCGCCCGCCAGTGGCTGGCGGCCCACGGCTACTCGTCGACGGTCGAGTACCTCGTGGCCGTCGCCGGAGCGGTGCTGGCCGAGACCGGCCTCCTGCCCCACGCCAACGCCGGCGCCCTCTCCCGGGCGGAGCTGGAGCGGCTCCGGACCGTGGCGCCGTCGCAGGGCATGATGCTCGAGGCGCTGGCGGCCCGGCTCGGCGAACCCGGCGGCCCGCACTTCCGGGCTCCCGACAAGACGCCGGAGCGGCGCCTGGCCACCCTCGAGGCGGCGGGCGAAGCCCGGATCCCGTTCACCACCGGCCTCCTCGTCGGCTTCGGCGAGACCCGGGCGGAGCGGATCGAGACGCTGCTGGCCATCGCCGCCGCCCACCGGCGCCATGGCCACGTGCAGGAGGTCATCGTCCAGAACTTCCTCCCCAAGCCGGGGACGGGCATGGCCGACCACCCGCCCTGCCCGCAGGACGAGATGCTCTGGACGGTGGCCGCCGCCCGGCTCCTGCTCGACCCGGCCGTCCACCTCCAGGCGCCACCCAACCTGGCTTCCGACCTCGGCGCGCTGATCGACGCCGGGATCGACGACTGGGGCGGCGTCTCGCCGCTCACCCCCGACCACGTCAACCCGGAACGGCCCTGGCCGGAGCTCGATCGCCTCCGCCAGGCGACCGAGGCGGCGGGCAAGGTCCTCGCCCCCCGGCTCACGGTCTACCCGGAGTACGTCGGGGCCGCCGAGGAGTGGCTCGACGTCGACGTCCGCTTCGCCGTCCTCTGCGCCTCCGACGGCGAGGGCCTGGCCCGGGAGGGCGGCTGGTCGGCCGGCGGGCACGTCCCGCCCCCCGATCTCCTGGCCCTGGCCCGCACCCCCCGCGCCGGCGGGCGCGTCGGCGAGGTGCTGACCGGCGTCGAGCTCGGCCAGCAGCCGGGCGTGGACGAGATCGTCGCCCTGTTCGGCGCCCGGGGGCCGGAGCTGGCCGCCGTGGCCGAGGTGGCCGACGACCTGCGCCGCAAGGCGGTGGGCGACGTCGTCACGTTCGTCCGCAACCGCAACATCAACTACACCAACGTCTGCACGTTCAAGTGCCGGTTCTGCGCCTTCTCCAAGGGCCCGCTGTCGCTCAACCTCCGGGGCGACCCCTACCTCCTCGACTTCGAGGAGATCCAGCGCCGGGTGGCGGAAGCGGTGGAGTGCGGCGCCACCGAGGTCTGCCTCCAGGGCGGCATCCACCCGAGCTTCGACGGCGACTACTACCTCGAGGTCACCCGGGCGGTGAAGGCCGTCGCCCCCGGCATCCACGTTCACGGCTTCACCGCCCTCGAGGTGTTCGAGGGCGCCCGCCGCCTCGGCATGCCGCTGGGCGAGTACCTGGCCCGGCTCAAGGCGGCCGGCCTGGCCACGCTGCCCGGCACCGCGGCCGAGATCCTCGACGACGAGGTCCGGGCGGTGATCTGCCCCGACAAGGTCACCACCGACGAGTGGCTCGAGGTCCACCGGGTGGCCCATTCGATCGGGCTGCGGTCGAACGTGACGATCATGTTCGGCCACGTCGAGCGGCCGGTGCACGTGGCCCGCCACCTGGTGCGGGCCCGGGCGCTCCAGCGCGAGACCGGCGGGTTCACCGAGGTCGTCCCGCTGCCGTTCGTCCACATGGCCAGCCCGATCTTCCTGCAGAAGCGGGCCCGCCCGGGCCCGACCTTCCGGGAAACGCTCCTGGTCCACGCCGTCTCCCGCATCGCCATGGCCGGGCTGATCGACAACATCCAGTGCTCCTGGGTCAAGCTCGGCCTCGAGGGCGCCCGCCAGGCGCTGCGGGCGGGGTGCAACGACCTCGGCGGCACGCTGATGAACGAGAACATCTCCCGGGCCGCCGGAGCCGAGCATGGCCAGGGCGTCGAGGAGGACGATCTCGCCGCCGTCGTCGCCCCGCTCGGGCGCCGGCTGGAGCAGCGCACGACCCTCTACGGCCGCGTGCGGACGACCGGCCGCCGCCTGCCGGCGGTCACCGCGACACCCGTCACCATCGGCGCTCGCGGGTAGCTCTTACGGGTTCTCCTACGGGTTTTGGCCCGCCGGAGGGCGACGATCTTGACGGGCCAACGGAGGGTTCCCTACGGTCGCTCTCCGGCCGGATGACAGGCGGAAGGGGTGGCGCGGGATGGCTCGAGCTCAGGGCCCTATCGAGCAGACGATCCGCACGCGGGTGGCCGAGCACCCCGACGCCACCTGGCTCAAGTGGAAGGATGAGGAAGTCCCCTGGCGTGACGTCCTCTCCTACACCCAGCGGGCGGCCAACGGGCTGCTGGAGCTCGGCGTGCGCCCCGGCGAGAAGGTGGCGCTGCTGCTCCCCAACCGGCCGGAGTTCCTCTGGGCCCACCTCGGGATCATCTTCATCGGCGCCCACTCCGTGCCGGTCAACACGTCCCAGCGAGGGGCGACACTGGCCCACATCCTCTCCGACTCCGACGCCGTCTGCGCCATCGTCCACGAGGATCTGCGGGACGCGCTGCTGTCGGTCCGGGACCGCTGTCCCGACCTGCGCACGGCGGTCGTGCTCGACGGCAAGCCGGGCGACGGCATCGACTGGGACTTCGACCGCCTCATGGACGGTGCCGACGCCGAACCCGACGTCGACCTCGACGAGCCGAGCGGCGGCGTCGGCATGATGTACACCTCCGGCACCACCGGGCCGCCCAAGGGTGTGGTGGCCACGAAGTACGACACCAGCCCGCTCCCGATCATCCTCGGCGCCACCGGCGTCAAGGCGGGCGAGACCCTCTACACGCCCCTGCCGCTGTTCCACGGCAACGCCCTGCTGATCTCGTTCCTCGGGTCGATGGTGCTCGACGCCAAGATGGCCCTCGCCGAACGGTTCTCCGCCTCCCGGTTCTGGGACGACTGCCGGAAGTACGAGGCGGTGGAGTTCAACACGCTGGGCGGCATGATCTCGATCCTGCTCAAGCAGCCCGAGAAGGCGGACGACGCCGACAATCCCGTCCGCACCGTGCTGTCGGCGGCGGCGCCGCCCGACCGCTGGCGGGAGTTCGAGGAGCGCTTCGGCGTCCAGATCGTCGAGTTCTACGGGATGGTCGACTCTCCCGGCTTCCTGCTCAACGCCGAGGGCAAGGTCGGCTCGATGGGCAAGCCGATCGCCAACATCGACTTCGCCCTCCTCGACGACAACGGGGACCCGGTTTCACAGGGTGAGATCGGAGAGATCTGCTTCAAGCACCCGATGGGTCAGATGACCCACTACCACAAGCTGCCCGAGGCCACCGCCGACGCCTATCGGGGCGGCTGGTTCCACTCCGGCGACCTCGGCGTCATCGACGACGACGGCTGGTGGTACTACAAGGGTCGCAAGAAGGAGTCGATGCGCCGCCTCGGCGAGAACATCAGCGCCTGGGAGATCGAGACCGTCGTCAACCAGCACCCCGACGTGCTCGAGTGCGGTGCCCACGCCGTGGTGTCGGAGTTGGGCGAGGACGAGGTGAAAGTGGTGATCGTCCCCCAGCCCGGCGCCCACCCGAAGGCCGAATCGATTCTCGACTTCTGCAAGGGCAAGATGGCCCACTACGCCATCCCCCGCTACGTCGAGTTCGTCGAAGCCCTACCCAAGACCGAGACCCACCGCATCCAGTACGCCGTGCTCAAGGCCCGGGGCCTCAGCCCCCAGACCTGGGACCGGGAGGCGGCGGGGTACAAGGTCGAGAAAGCTTGAGAGACCGGAACAGGAGCGCCCCCCATGCGTGACGTGTTCATCGCCGGGACCGGCATGACGGCCTTCGGCAAGTTCATGGATTCCAGTGTGCGGAAGCTGGCCGAGGAAGCCACGGCCGAGGCCCTGCGCGACGCCCAGTGTGCTCCGGGCGACATCCAGATGGCCTTCTTCTCCAACGCCACCGCCGGGATCCTCACCGGACAGGAGATGATCCGGGGACAAGTGGCGCTGCGCAACACCGGCATCCTCGGCGTGCCGATCGTCAACGTGGAGAACGCCTGCGCCTCGGCGTCGAGCGCCTTCTTCCTGGCCCACATGGCCGTCGCCTCCGGGGCGGCCGACATCGCCCTGGCCATCGGGTCGGAGAAGCTGACCCATCCCGACAAGATGCGCAGCTTCGCCGCCATCGGCACCGCCGTCGACCTCGAGAACCTCGTCGCCGCCCGGGAGGCGCTGACGAGGACCCTGCTCGGGACGGGCGGGGTCACGGCCGGCCCCGACGCCGCCTCCCCCGTCCCGGTCGGTGCCGAGGTGATGCCGGAGAAGAAGGGCGCCGGCGGCAAGTCGCCGTTCATGGACGTCTATGCCGGCATGACCCGCCAGTACATGGAGCGCAGCGGCGCCACCCCGGAGGACTTCGCCCGCGTCGCGGTCAAGAACCAGGCCAACGGCAAACTCAACCCCAAGGCGCAGTACGGCGGCGACGTGACCGTCGAGGAGGTGCTGGCCAGCCGTGAGATCTCCGGGCCTCTGACGCTCCTCATGTGCTCGCCCATCGGCGACGGTTCGGCCGCCATCGTGCTCTGCTCGGAGGACGCCGCCCGAAGGCTGGGGTCCGACACGGTCAAGGTCCGGGCGACGAAGCTCGTCTCGGGCCGCGACCGGCAGCCGGGCGACCCCGGCGCCGTCGAGCGGGCGGTGGCCCAGGCCTACGAGGCGGCCGGCGTCGGCCCCGAGGATCTCGACGTGTGCGAGGTCCACGACGCCGCCGCCCCGGCCGAGCTGATGATCTACGAAGAACTCGGCCTGTGCGGGCCCGGTGAGGGCCCCAAGCTGCTGGCGTCGGGCGAGACCGCCTTGAGGGGGCGGATCCCGGTCAACCCCAGCGGTGGGCTGCTGGCCAGGGGCCACCCGATCGGTGCCACCGGCTGCGCGCAGCTGGTGGAGCTGGCCGACCAGCTGCGGGGTCGCTGCGGCGCCCGGCAGGTGGAGGGCGCCCGGGTGGCGCTGGCCGAGAACGGCGGCGGGTTTCTCGGCACCGATCCCGCCGCCATGGTGATCACGGTGCTCTCGAAGTAGTCGGCTGTTCGGAGTCGTCGGAGCAGAGGGAGGCAAGGAGACACAATGGGTGAACTGTTGCAGGTCATGGGCAACCGGCGGAGCATCCGCTACTTCGAGCCGGACAAGCCGGTGGAGAAGGAGAAGATCCAGACGATGCTGGAGGCGGCCAACCGGGCCTCCCGCTCCGGCAACATCGACTACTGGAAGGCGCTCGTCGTCTACCGCGACGAGCTCGACGCCGCCACGCTCGACGGTCTTCGGACTCCGACCACCACCGCCGACCTCGACCTGGCGCCCGTCCAGATCTACTGGTTCGCCGACCTCTCCTATGCCGATCCCAACAACTTCAAGCGGAACCTCGGCGACCTCGTCAAGGTCGGGGCGCTCAACGCCAGCCACGGCTGGTCGGAGGCCTACATCGACGAGACCGTCATCGGCCAGATCATCTCGCCGATGCTGTCCGACATGGCGATCGTCGGCTGGATGGGGACGATCGAGACCGGCCTGGCCATCTCCCAGGCGATGCTGGCCGCCGTCGACCAGGGCCTCGGAGTCTGCCTTCACGCCATCAACACCGAGACGGCGAAGCAGGTCTTCAAGTACCCGGACCACTGGGTGCCGTGCTGGACGCTGCTGGTCGGCTACCCGGCCGAGGACCCGCAGACCGGTGGCCAGCGGCCCCGGCGGTCGATCTCGACCATGGCCTTCCTCAACAACCTCGACACGCCGTTCGAGGAGGACCCGGCCGTGACCGAGAAGCTGAGAAGCGCCGGCCTCGTCCAGGACCCGGTCGACGTCGACAAGCGGGCGGCAGAAGTGCGGCAGCTGGCCCGCCGGTTCGGCCTGCCCGAATGACCCCGGAGGACGCTGCCTTTTCCCCGGAAAAGATCAGGGCAGCGCCGACGGTCGTGCGCTGGTTCGACAGCGCCCGGCTGCACAGCGACAGCGAGGAGGAGAAGCAGCTGCGCTACCGGCTGCTCGGCGACTTCTGCGAGCACGTGGGCCAGTCGCCCGACGAGCTCGTGGCCGGCCTCATGCGCACGACGAAGAAGGGCGAGACCGCCATCTCCGGCAAGCGGCGGGCGGCCATGGACGCCTCCATCGACGAGTTCGTGGAGAAGTCCGGCTTCACCGGCCGCGACGCCGTGGTCAACGGCAACATCATCCGCAGCTTCCTGGTCCACAATGGGATCTTCATCCAGGGGCGGGCCTGGCGCGGCTGAGTTACGCTGCCCTGGACGGGTTTTCCCGAAGGGCGAGGCCCGGGTGCGGGGGGGCACCCGGGCTTCGCCGCGTTCGGCCCAGGCACCCGCCTCCCGCCCCCCGCCTCAGACGTCCCGGGAGAAGTGGAAGGCCGAGATGCGGTAGCCGGCGGTGAGGTAGCGCCGGTGAGCGGCGTGGCGGTGCGGGGCTGAGTCGAGGTGGACCTGGCCGCAGCCGAGCCGGCGGGCCTCGGCCAGGATCCACTCCAGCAGGCGGTGGGCATGGCCCTGCCGCCGGTGGGCCTCCTGCGTGACGAGGTCGTCGACGTAGAGCTGGTCGCCCCACGCCAGCGTGTGCATCCGGCGAAAGCCGCCCACCGCCGCCGCGCCGGCGTCGCCATCGGCGAACGAGGCGACGAGCCGGTAGCCCTCGGCCCGCTGGACACCATCGACCCGGGCGACGAACTCCTCCACCGATGTGAGGTGGGGCCGCAACTCCCGCAGGGCGGCGAAGGCGAGGTGCGTCTCCCCCGGACCGAGCTCCCGGGCTGCGCTCACCGGGGGTGCCGGAGCCGGTCGAGGGCCCGCCGGTCCTTCTTCGTCGGGCGCCCGGCGCCCGGGTCGCGGGCGAAGCCGAGGTACCACTCCTTCGGCGGCGGGGGCGGGCTGTGGTCGACGAGGCACTCGGCGGCCAGCGGGGCGCTCACCCGCTTCTCGATGATCTGCACGACCTCCAGCACGCGTTCCCGGTCATGCAGCCGGGCCTGGACCCGGTCTCCGACCCGGACGGGATGGGCCGCCTTGGCCGGTGCGCCGTTGATCCGGACGTGGCCGGCGGTGCAGGCCTCGGTCGCCGCCGTCAGCGTCTTGTAGAGCCGGACGGCCCACAGCCACTTGTCGAGGCGCGTCGAATCCATAGGCCACCATCCTGACAGGCGAGAATCGGGCCGTGATCCGCTGGGTCGTCGCCTTCGTCGTCGTGTTCGCCCTCTGGACCCACTGGCGGGCGGCGTACACGGCCCGGGTCAGGGCCGCCGTCGACGACCTGCCCGCCAGCGCCGAGCGCCTCGAGGAGCTCGTCGCCGACCTGCGGGACAACCGGCTGGCCTTCCGCTGCAAGGCCCTGCTGCGGGACCTGCGGGCCGGCGACGACGAGCTGTTCGCCGAGCACCTCGGCGACGTCCGGGAGCGGCTCGACCATCTGGAGCGCTTCGCGCCGCTGCGGCGCCTCGTGGCCCGGCCGCCGGACGGCTGACGGCTCAGCGCCGCCGCGGGGGACGGGCGGTGGCCAGCACGGCCTCGGCCAGGGCCACCCGGCCGGCCCCGGTGGCCAGCGTGTCGGCCGTCACGACCTCGAGGCCGAGGGCCCGGCCGTCGGCGGCTTCGGCCGCGTCGCGCTCGTCGAGGACGAACGTGTCGGCCAGGCCGGCGTAGAGGCCGGCCACGGCGGTGGCCGAATGCGGGAGGCCGGCGGCGGCCATGAACGCCGCCCGGACGTGGGCCCGGGCCCGCTCCGGCGGCGTGGCCGGAGCCCGGCCGGACACCACCGGGGTCACGGCCGTGACCGGCACGGCGGCCAGCGCCGGACGGACCCCGGGAAGAGCCAGGATGGGGGCCAGGCTCGCCAGCGGGCTGCTCGGCGCCAGGATCACGAGGTCGGCCCCTCGGAGCGCCGGCAGGACCGCCGGCGCCGGCCGGGCGCCGGCCAGGCCGTCGTGCTCCACCCCCCGCACCGCCGGCTCGGCCCGGCGGGCGACGAGGTAGTCCTGGAAGCCGAGACGGCCCTCGTCGGTGACGACGACGGTGCGCACGGGTTGGTCGCTCATCGGCACCACCGCCGCCTCGACGCCCAGCGCCGCGGCCAGTTCCGCCGTCGCCTCCGACAGCGTGGCTCCCGCCCGCAGCCGCTCCGTGCGCCGCAGCGACGTCGCCAGGTCGGCGTCGCCGACGGCGAACCAGCCCAACCCGTAGCGGCGCAGCGCCTCGGCGTTGCGGAACGTGTCGCCCACCCGGCCGAAGCCCCGGCCTTCGTCGAAGACGCCGGCCAGGGCGTAGGTCACGGTGTCGACGTCGGGGCTGACGTGGACGCCGGCGTAGTCGAGGTCGTCGGCGGTGTTGACGATGCACGTCAGATCCAGGCCCGGGACGCGGCGCAGCCCGTCCAGGAACCGGGCCGCGCCGAACCCCCCACAGAGGACGGCGACCCGCACCCGATCAGCGCGCCCGTTACGAGTAGAAGGTCTCGGCGATCCCGCCGATGTAGAACATGATTTTCTCCGGAGGGAGGCCGCCGATCGGGGGGACGAGGCAGAAGGAGTCGGCCACGTCCCACACCTCCTCCACCCGCTTGCGGCATTCGTCGGCCGTTCCGAGCACGACGAACGTCTCGGCCATCTCGTCGGTGATCGCCCCGACCCAGCCCGGGATGTCACCCCGCTCGAAGGCCTCGACGCAGGCCATCGACTCCTTGTCGAAGCCCATGGTGGCGAACATCGGCTGGTACTGGCGCATGCCGGCGTAGAAGGCCACCGTGGCCCGGGCGTCGTTGATCGCCTCGGCCCGGTCGTTGTTGACCGCCACCCACAGCCAGCAGCTCCAGTGGATGTCGGAGCGGTCCCGGCCGGCCTTGGCCAGGCCCTCGGCCAGGGCGTCCCGGCCGTGGGTGGCGGCCCAGTGGGGACCGTGGATGGGGTGGTCGATGAACCCGTCGGCCACCTCGCCGGCCAGCCGGGTGAGGTACGTCTGGTTGCCGGCGATCCAGATCGGGATCGTCTCCCGCACCGGCGGGGCGAAGGCGCCGGCGAACGTCCGCCAGTCGTGGTGGTGGAAGCGGCCCTCGAACGTCTGGAGGCCGCCGGGGATGTGGCTCTTGGCGAACACCTCCCGGATCACCTGGATCGACTCCCGCAGCCGGGGCACCGGGTGCTCGTAGCGGGGCATGCCGTGGAAGCCCTCGACCCAGTTCTTGATCGACGTGCCGAGACCGAGCACGACCCGCCCCCCCGACAGCCGGTCGAGGTCCATGGCCGTCATGGCGATCTCGAAGGGGTTGCTGGCGAAGGCGATCTTGATGCCGCTGGCGATCTGGACCCGGCTGGTGACGGCGGCGCAGAAGCCCATGCCCATGAAGGGGTCGCTGTAGATCTCGGGCACGAAGATCCCGGCCATGCCGGCCGCCTCCACCTGCTGGGCCTGGGCGGTCAGCATCTCACCGGGTACGAACGGGGTGAGAAAGGCCCACTGGCGCGAGATGTCGTTCTGCATGGCGTCCTCCCCGGGGACTGGGCTGTCGGCCGGTTACGCTCGCATCATTCCCGAGAAGACGTCAAGGCGGGACCCGTAACTCTTACGCCTCCCGTTACGGGTTGCCCCGGCCCGTCACCGCCGGGCGGCGATTCCGACCACGGGTCGGGTCAGGTGCAGGCCTCCGGCCGATCCGGCGAAGGCGGCGTCGCCGAAGGAGAAGACCCCGCCGTCGGCGGCCACCAGCCAGTAGCCGCCCCCGGTGGGCGACGGCGCCATCCCGAGGACCGGGCGGTTCAGCTTGTGCCCGCCGGTGGATCCGGCGAAGGGGGCGTCGCCGAAGGAGAAGACCCCGCCGTCCGCGGCCACCAGCCAGTAGCCGCCCCCCGACGGCGTGGCCGCCATGCCGACCACCGGTTGGACCAGCTCGAGGCCCCCGGTCGACCCGAAGAACGGGGCGTCGCCGAAGGAGAAGACCCCGCCGTCCGCCGCCACCAGCCAGTAGCCGTTCCCGGTCGGTGTGGCCGCCATCCCCACGATCGGCCGGGCGAGCTTCACGCCCCCCATCGAGCCGAAGAAGCCGGCATCGCCGAAGGGAAGACGCCGCCGTCGGTCCCCACCAGCCAGTACCCCCGACCGGTCGGTGTGGCGGTGATCCCGACGATCGCCCCGGTCAGCTCCTTCCGGCCCGCCATCGAGCCGAAGAAGCCGGCGTCGCCGAAGGAGAAGACCCCGCCGTCCGCCCCCAGCAGCCAGTACCCCCTCCCGCTCGGCGTCGGCGCCATCCCGAGGACCGGAGCGGCCAGCTTGACGCCTCCGGTCGAGCCGAGGAAGGGCGCCGACCCGTAGGCGAAGACGCCGCCGTCGGAGGCCACCAGCCAGTAGCCGGCGGCGGGCGTCCGGTCGTGCAGGAAGATGTCGGGGGCGGAGTTCGTGTCGCCGGGGACGAGGTCGTCGGCCGCCGACTGGAAGGCGACGAACCGCCCGTCGGCGCTGATCGACGGTGTGGCGCTGGGCCGGTCGGACTGGCGGCCCAATCCGACGCTGACCCGGGTCGTGGTGCCGAGGCGGCGGTCGCGGACGAGGATGTCGGTCCGCTGGTTGGTGTCGCCCGGGACGAGGTTGGTGGCGTCGGAGGCGAAGGCCACGAACCGGCCGTCGCCCGACACCGCCGGGGCCACGCTGGCCCGGTCGCCCTGCGCCCCGCCGGGGCCCACGCTGACCCGTTCGGTGCTCCCCGTCTCCCGGTCGAAGGCGAAGACGTCGCTTGCGCCGTTGGTGTCGTCGGGCGCCAGGGTGGCGGCGCTGCTGGCGAAGGCGACGACCCGCCCGTCGGCCGACAGGGCCGGCGACGCCGCCCCCCCGCCGTTGCTGACCCGAATGTTCTGGCCCCCCTCGAGATCCCGAACGAAGACGTTCTCCCCTCCGGCGGTGTCGCCGGAGACGAGGTCGGTGGCCCGGGAGACGAAAGCGAGGACGCTGCCGTCGGCCGACAGCGACGGGCTGAACGACGCCTCGTCGGTCTGGCCGCCGCCGGCGGCGAGGCTGACCCGGGTCGTCGTCTTCGCCTGGCGGTCGTAGACGAAGACATCGGTGGCGTGGTTGGTGTCGCCGGCCACGAGGTTGGTGGCGTCGGAGGCGAAGGCCACGTACCGGCCGTCGGCGCTGACGGCGGGCGAGAAGCTGTCGCCGCCGGTGGCCTCGGCCCCGCCGGGGCCGACGCTGACCCGCGTGGTCTCCCCCGTCTTCCGGTCGTGGACGAAGACGTCGGTGGCGTCGTTGGTGTCGCCGGCCACCAGGTTCGAGGCCTCGGAGCTGAAGGCGACGACCTGGCCGTCGGCCGAGATCGCCGGCGGCGAATCGGTGGCGCTCGGCCCGTTGGCCTGCCCGCCGCCCGGCCCCACGCTCACCCGGGCGGTCGACTGGGTGGCCCGGTCGTAGACGAACACGTCGCTCACGCCGTTGCTGTCGTCGGTGACGAGGTCGGAGGCGGTCGAGACGAAGGCCACGGTGGTGCCGTCAGCGGAGATGGCGGGGAGTTCGGTCACCGCCGGCCCGGCGGCCGGCCCGTCGCCCGGGGCGCTCAGCAGTGTGGTGCCCGCCGTCGCGCCGGGCGTTGCCCGGTGGCGGGCGAACACTTCGGCGCCGGGCCCGGGATTGCCGGTGGCGGGGTCGGGAACCCCGGTGCTGAAGGCCGCGATCGTCCCGTCGCCGGAGATGGTCGCCTCGAGGCTCGGCCGATTGAACTCCGCGCCGTTCGGGTCGACGCTCAGGCGCTCCGTGACCGCCGGCGAGCCTCTCACGGCCCGGAAGTACACGTCGGTCACGCCGTTGGTGTCGGGCGCCGGTGAGCCGGAGCAGCCCTGCAGGAGGTTCGTGGCGTCGCTGGCGAAGGCCACGCCTTCGGTGGTGGTGTTCGTGACGCTCGTGATGTGCGGGGCGAAGCTCTGCCGGTCCCCGACCTTGTTTCCGCAGGCCCGGCTCACGAGTTCCGTCGTCGTGGTCGACCGTGTCCGGAGGTACACGTCGGTGGCGTTGTTGTCGTCGGTAGGACCGGGCGAGGCAAAATTGGTGGCGTCGGAGGCGAAGGCGATCTGGTCGCCGTCGCCGGAGATGGAGGGGCTGAAGCTGTCGCCGTCGCCCTGGGCCGACGGGCTGTTGTTCTTCAACGAAACGAGCTCGGTGGCGGGCGAGGTGGCGGCCAGGTCCCGCCAGAACACGTCGGTATGGCTGCCGGCGTCGTTGGCCACGAGGTCGCTGGCATCGGACGAGAACGCAATCTTGGTGCCGTTGCCGCTGAGGCTCGGTTCGTCGCTTCCGCCGTTGCCCGTCGATCCGCCCGTGGCCACGCTGACGAGCCTCGTGGACGGTGTCTGGCCGAGCGGGCTCGGCCCCAGCGTGCGGACGAAGACGTCGGTGGCGCCGTTGGCGTCGCCGGCCACGAGGTTGGTGGCGGAGGAGGTGAAGGCCACCACCATTCCCGAGTCGTCGATCGACGGCGAGCGGCTGTCACCGTTGGCCTGGCTGCCGTCGTCGGCCACGCTCACCCGGGTGACCGTGCTCGACGAGCGGTCGTAGACGAAGACGTCGAGCGCGCCGTTGGTGTCGCCGGGGACGAGGTTGTCGGCGGCCGACACGAACGCGACATACGTACCGTTGTGGGAGATGGCCGGGGAGAAGCTCGGCCCGTCCGCCTGGGTGAAGTTCGGCCCGAGGCTCACCCGGGTGATCGTGCCGTTCTGGCTCACGAACACGTCGCTCACGCCGTTGGTGTCGCCGGACACGAGGTTGGTGGCGTCGGAGGAGAAGGCCACCACCGATCCGTCGTCGGAGATGGCCGCCTGGCCGGCGGCGGCCGGGCCCCGGGCGTCGGGCTGGGCTCCTCCGCTCTTCACGCTGACCCGGCTCGTGACGCCGGTCGAGTCGGACGCCGCCGCCTCTGCCGGGCCGGGCCCCACGAGACCGGCCGAGGCCAGGAGCAGACCCAGCAACGACAGCAACACGCCGCGCCGCGGCCGACGGGACATTCGACCTCCCTCGGTGATCGTCGGACTTACCCTACCGAGGGGGCAGCGGCTGATTCAGGATGGCGCTTCAGCGATGCCGGCGGCGTTCGACCACCATGGCCAGCTCGGCCCGGAGGGCGGCCAGCGCCGCTTCGATCTCGAGGACCTCGACGAGGAGCCCTTCCTCCTCGGCCGCCTGGCTGCGTTGGAGGAGGGCGACCAGCGTGGCGCCGAGCTGGGAGAGGTACTCGTCGTTCAGGCCGTCCACAAAAGCGTCCCTTCAGTCGTGCTGTCCGTTGTGGTCCCGGTGGGGCTCGACGCGGCCGCCGAGCGCCGCCCACACCTCCGACACCGTCTCGTAGACCCGGTCCGGCGCCCGGCCGAGCTGCTCGACCACGGCGTCGGGCGCGTGGCGATCCCGGGCGTGGGCGGCCAGCTCATCGGGCCGGGCGGGGAACCTCCGGTGCTCGAGGTACCGGGCCAGCTCCGCCCGCCCATTGAGGTCGTCGGGCGAGAGCCCGGACCCGGGGATGTCGGCCCCACCCTGAAGGCGGTTGTCGGGCGTCGGTTCGCCCTCGCCGGGCCCCTCCTGCTCCCGGAACTCCTCGCTTCGGGCCTCTCGGGTGCCGTGCACGACCGACGCCGTGTCGTGCTTCAGCGCCTCGTCGAGCATCGCCGAATGCTTGTCGCTGCCTCGTTCCACACCGCCTCCCGGTCACGCCGTTCGATTCGCGGAGTACCCGCAAGGGCCCTTCGGCAACCATCGTCGGCCGCCGCCGCCCGGTTACAGCGCCGAGAGGTTGCCGGTCGGCACCAGCTCCAGCCACGTGCGGCCCGGCGTCAGGCGGATCGGCTCCCCGGACGCCAGCGTGTAGGCGGTGGTGGCGTCCTCGGTCGGCCGGCTCCACTTCCCCTTGATCAGGCGTCCGGCGGTGAGGACCCAGGCATCGCCGCTGCCGACGAGGTCGGCCTCGGGGACGGCCGCGCCCGACCGGTCGACGAGCCCGGTGTCGTGGTAGCCGACCACCTGGAAGACCACGTTCTCGGGGGCGACCTGGTTGCCGGCGGCGTCGAGGTGGGGAGCGCCGTCGGTGGTGCGGCGGAAGGTCTTCGAACCCTCGTCCCAGGCGTAGACGACGGTGGTGGTGATGTTGAGCTTCCACACCGCCTGCACCTTGGGGGCCGGGTCGGATCCGGCGGCGGGCGGCGCTTCCCCCGCCGGCCGGTAGAAGAAGAGCGGCGGCGGCGGGGCCGTGTCGCCGGAGCCGGCCCCGGCGCCGAACAGCGACTTCGTGTCGGAGAAGAGGTTGTAGGGCGCCGGCCGGCCCGGGTCGCGGTGGTAGGCGGCCGGGAACCGGTCGACGCCGACGTCGACCAGCGGAGCCTGATGGACCAGCCCGAGGAACACCTGGTTGGCGCCGGAGTAGGCGAACAGCGGCCGGCCGACCTGGTGGGCGAAGAGCAGGTCGGTCGACCGGGCGGAGCGCACCGGCCCGACCGACGGAGCATCGTGGGAGTGGAAGAGCGTGGCAAAGCGCGTCACGCCCCCCTCGACGCCTTCCTCGACGACGATGTCGGCCTCGTTGAGGCCGGCCTGGGGACGGGCCTTCGGCGCGTCGTCGATCTTCACGATCAGCGCCGGCCGACCCTTCGTACCGGGAGTCGCCGGCAGGCCGGTGAGGGGATCGGCGTTGGGGTCGACAGGCGGCGCGGTGGTCGTCGACGCCGGTGGCTGCGGCTGCGTCGTCGTGCTGGCCGCCTCCTTCTTCCCGCCGCCGGAGCAGGCCGCCCCCGCCAGGCAGACGCCGACGGCGGCGGCGACGACCGCTCGGCCCCGGCGGCGGTGCGGACGGCGCGACAGGGAACCCAGCGGTGACGTCGGCATCGCCGCGGCAGGCTACCCGGCCCGCCCCGAGGTCCTGGTAACCCCCCGTCTCCGACGGCAAGAATGCACCGGCAGGTGCGATCAACCCCCGCCCCCGGCTGTTGTCTCGACCGGCCGGTCCCCGGCACGGCGGCTGGGGTCGCCGCGGCCCTCACCGTCGTCGGGGGGTCGAGACGCTGAGCGGGGACCTCCTCGTCGTGCGCGTCGGGGGCCATGCCTATGGCGTGCCGGTGGCGGCGGTGGTGGAGGTCATCCGCATGGTCGCCCTGGCGTCCCTGCCCGGCGCCGCCCCCTGGATGGCCGGGATGGCCGACCTGCGGGGCGTCCCCGTCCCGGTCGTCGACCTCGCCGCCCGACTCGGGCACGAACCGCGGACGCCCATCCTCGATCGCCGGATCGTCGTCACCGCCGGCTCCGGAGGCCCCGCCGGTCTCGTCGGCCTCGTTGTCGACGAGGTCGACGGCGTGGCCCCCGCCGGCGAGGCCGTGGCCTCCGCCGGGGCGGCACCCCTGGTGCGAGCGGCGGCCCGGGTCGGCGACGAGATCGTCGTGGTCCTCGACGAGGCGGCCCTCCGCCCCGACGGCGATGGAGGAGCCGGGCCGGCCCCGACCGGAGAGGCCCGGACCCGACAGGCCCGGACCACGACATGACCGAGGCGGCCGGCGACGACCTGACCCGGGTGGCGGCCGACATCCTCGGCGTCGAGGTCGGCCCGGCAAGGGCCGTCGACCTGGCCCGGGCGGCGGGCGCGGCCCGGGCGGCGGGCGGGCCGGCCGACGGTCCCCTGGACGACCGGGCGCTGGCCGCCCGGCTGCGGGCGGCCCGGCCCGACGACCCGCGGCGGCAGGCGTTCGTGGAGGCGCTCACGATCTGCGAGACCCATCTCTTCCGTATCGGCGGCCAGTTCGACGCCCTGGCCGAGCGGGTTCTCCCGGGGCTCCTCGCCGCCCGGCGGCGGACCCGCCGGCTCCGGCTGTGGAGCGCCGGCTGCTCCACCGGCGAGGAGGCCTGGACGCTGGCCATCCTCCTCGAGCGACTCGTCCCGTCCGGCTGGGACGTCACCGTCCTCGCCACCGACGTCGACGAGCGGGCGCTGGCCCACGCCCGACGGGGGGTGTACGGCGCCCGCTCCTTCCGCCAGACACCCGGGTGGGTCCGGGCCCGCTGGTTCACGCCCGCCGGCGACGGCTGGGAGGTCGACCCGGCGCTGCGCCGCCGGGTCCGGTTCGCCACGCTGAACCTGGCCACCGACGACTACCCGTCGCCCGACGACGGCCCGGCCGGATTCGACGTCATCCTGTGCCGCCACGTGCTCGTCTACTTCACGGCCGCCGCCCGGGCCAGGACGGCGGCCCGGCTGGCCCGCTCCCTGGCCCCCGGCGGCTGGCTGGCGGTGGCGCCGGCCGAGCTGTCGGTGGAGTTCCCCGGTCTCGAGGTCCGCCCCTTCCCGTCGGCCATCCTCCACCAGCGTCCCGACCGGTCGGAGGAGACGGAGCCGGCCTCGCGTCGGGCGGCGGCGCCGCATCGGCCGGCGCCGCCCCGGCCACGGCGCACGGCGCCGGCGGCGGTCGCCCGGCTGGCCGACGCCCGGGCGGCCGCCGACGGCGGCGACCGGGCCACCGCCCGGCGCCTCGTCGACGCCGCCCTGGAGACCGACCCCCTGCTGGTGCCGGCCCGGGAGCTGCGGGCCCAGCTCCTGGTGGAGGACGGCGACGACGAGACCGCCGAGGGGGAGCTGCGGGCGGCGCTGTTCCTCGACCCGGCCCGGGCGCTGTCCCAGGCCATGCTCGGCGCGCTCCTCGCCCGCCGGGGGGAACGGACCCGGGCGGCGGCCGCCGCCGGGGAGGTCCGCCGGCTGCTGGCCGGGCGGGCTCCCGCCGATCCCGTCCCCGGCGCCGCCGACCTGACCGTCGGCCGGCTCCTGGCCGACGTCGACGCCTGGGCCCGGCCGACCGGCCGGAGCGAGCCGTGACCGCCGCCGGCGGCGACGAGGTGGAGCGCGTCCTGGCCGAGCGGGCCCGCCTCCTGGCCCGTCCGCTGCCGGAGGCGCCGAGCGGGCGGCTCGACCAGCTCGCCGTCCTCCTCGCCGGGGGCGAGCGCTACGCCGTCGACCTGGCCTCGGTCGACCGGGTCCATCCGGTGGCGGCGGTGACCCCGCTGCCGGGCCTCCGCCCGCCGTGGGCCGGCCTCGTGGCCCTCCGGGGCGAGCTGCTTCCCGCCCTCGACGTCCCGGCCTACCTCGGCCGGGCGTCGCTCCCCGGGCCCGGGGGCGGCCCGGCGGCGGCCTACTGCGCCGTCGTCGCCCACGGCGGCCTGCGGGTGGCGCTGCTGTCCGACCAGGCGGTGACGCTCATGCCCCGGCCCGTCGGCGGGCTGTCCGGCCCGCTGGCACCGGTCCCGGCTCCCGCCGGCGCCGTCGTCGGTGTGACCGGCGACCTCGTGACCATCCTCGACGTGGCGAGCATCCTCGCCGACCCCGCCCTGCTGGTGGACGATTGAATCCCTTCCGTCCCCGCCCCCTGAGGAGCCGGAGATGCAGAGCATCCGAGCCAAGATGATCCTGGCGCTGGTGGTGCCGATCGTCGTCCTCGTCCCGGTGGCAGCGATCACCCTCTCGGCCACGACCTCCACCCACCACACCTCGAAGGCCGTGCAACGGTCGGCCGACATCCTCCAGTCGGCGCAACGCCTGCTGGTGGCCGCCGTCGACAGCGAGACCGGCGTCCGGGGCTACGTCATCACGTCCGACCCCGCCTTCCTCCAGCCCTACAACGCCGGAACGGCCAACTTCGACGCCGAGACGGCCACCCTGCGCAAGGCGCTGGCCGACGATCCGGCCAATGCCGCCCGGTTGGAGAAGATCGTCACGGTCGAGCTCCAGTGGCGCAGCCAGATTTCCGAACCGGAGATCGCCGCCATCCGGGCCGGGACGGTCGACGCCGCCACCGCCCGGGTCCACAGCGGCCAGGGCAAGATGTTGAAGGACCAGGTGCGGGCGGCCGACGCCGACCTCGTGACGGCCGAGCGGGCCATCTTCGACCATCGCATCGCCGCCAACGACCGGGCGGCGAACCGGGCCCGGGTCGCCTCGCTGGTGGGGCCCCTGCTGGTGGGTCTGATCCTCCTCGGGCTCGTCCTGCTGCTGGCCCGCAACATCGCCCGCCGCCTGGGCGAGGTGTCGAGCGGCGCTGACGCCCTGGCCGCCGGCGACCTCACCCGCCGGGTGGGCACCGCCGGCCGGGATGAGATCGCCCGCCTCGGCCGCGCCTTCGACACCATGGCCGACCGGCTGGAGCAGACCATCAAGTCCGACACCCGCCGGCGGGAGGCCCTCCAGACGGCGATCGAGCGCTGCAGCGTCTGGGTGGCCCGGGTGGCGGACGGGGACCTGACCGCCCGCATCAGCCCGGACGGGGACGGTGAGATCAACCGGCTCTACGAGAACCTGAACGGGATGGTGGAAGAGCTCGGCGCCATCTCGTCGGGCGTGCGGGAACGGGCCACGGAGATCGCCCAGGCGTCGAGCGGCGTGCTGGCCGCCGTCAGCCAGCACGCCACGACCGCCAACCAGCAGTCGGCGGCCATCGCCGAGATCGCCACCACCGTCAGCGAGGTGCGGATGACCGCCGAGCAGACCGCGGCCAGGGCGGCCGAGGTCGCCACCCTGGCCCAGGGTTCGGCCGCCGCCGGCGACGACGGGCTGACCGCCGTCCGTTCCATCATCGACGGGATGGGCGAGATCCGCTCCACCCTCGACACCCTGGCGGGGACCATCCTCGACCTGTCGGAGCAGGCGGCCCAGATCAACGAGATCATCGCCACCGTCGGCGACCTCGCCGACCAGTCGAACCTCCTGGCCCTCAACGCCAGCATCGAGGCGGCCAAGGCCGGCGAGCAGGGTCGGGGCTTCGCCGTGGTGGCGGCCGAGGTCCGCAACCTGGCCGACCAGTCGAAGGAGGCGACGGCGGCCGTCCGTACGATCCTCGGCGAGATCCAGCGGGCCACCAACGCCGTCGTGCTGGCCACCGAGGCCGGGGCCCGCTCCGCCGAGGAGCGCTCGGGCCAGGCGGAGCACGCCGGCGAGGTCATCGCCGAGCTGACCGGTGTCGTGCACCAGGCCGCCCAGGCGGTCCAGGTCATCGCCGTGTCGGCCCACGAACAGAGCGTGGGGATGGACCAGATCGCGCTGGCCATGAACGAGATCCGGGACGCGTCGACGTCCTACGCCGAGGGCAGCGCCGCCCTCCAGCGTTCGGCGTCCAGCCTCGACACGGTGGCCACCGCGCTGCGGGAGCTCGCCTCCCGGTACCGGGTCGAGGTCTGAGCGGCCCGGCGGGCCGGGGCATCCGGTGAGCGAGAGCGGGTGGGAGCGGGAGCTCCGGGAGCGGCTCCACGACATCTTCGTGGCCGAGGCCGCCGAGCGGCTCACCGCCCTCGATGCCGCCCTCCTCGCCCTGGAAGGCGGGGCGGCCGGACCCGACGTCCAGCATCATCTGAGCGAGGCCTTCCGCCAGGCCCACACGCTGAAGGGCGGGGCCCGGGCGGCCGGGCTGCCCGACGTCGAGCGCATCGCCCACCGGCTGGAGACCGTCTTCGAGCGGCTCCGCCACGGCGACGGCGGCCCTGACACCTGGGGGGCGATCTACGCCGGCGTCGACGCCGTCCGCAGCCTGATCGGGGGCGAGGGTGCCGACGTCGACGGCGTCGTCGCCGCCCTCGACGCCCCGTCGGCGCCGCCTCCGGGGCCGGTGGGACCGCCGGCTCCGGCGCCGGGCCTCACGACCGAGGCGGTGCGGGTGCCGACGGCCCGGCTCGAGGCGCTGATGGCCGAGGTGCGGGAGCTGCACGCCACCCTCGGCGCCCTGCGCCAGCGGGCGGCCGAGGCCCGGGCCCTCGACCGCCCCCGGTCCCGCCTCGACCTCGTCGACGAGATGCCCCGGCTCCGCCGCCGCCTCGACGCCGACGTCCGCCGCCTCGAGCACGTCGCCGCCGAACTCCACGACGGCGTCCGGCGCCTGCGCATGGTGCCGGTGGGCGTGACGCTGGCCGGCCTCCCGCGGCTGGTGCGCGACACCGCCGCCGCCTGCGGCAAGCAGGCCCGGCTGGATCTCGCCGGCGAGAGCACCGAGGTCGACCGGCCGGTGCTGGAGGAGATCGCCGGGGCGCTGACCCACCTCGTGCGCAACGCCGTCGACCACGGCCTCGAGGATCCCGGCCGGCGGGCGGCGGCCGGGAAGCCGGCGGTCGGCACCGTCACCGTCCGGGCCCGGGAGGAGGGGAACACGCTGGTCCTCGAGGTGGCCGACGACGGCGCCGGCATCGACGTCGCCGCCGTCCGCCGCCGGGGCGTCGAGTTGGGGCTGGTGTCGGCCGAGGAGGCCGCCGCTGCCGGGCTCGACCTCGTCTTCCGGCCAAGCTTCTCGACCGCCGGACGGATCACCGAAGTGTCGGGCCGGGGCGTCGGGCTCGACGCCGTCACCACCACGGTGGACTCGCTCCAGGGTTCGGTGGTGCTGGCCACCGAACCGGGGGTCGGCACGACCTTCACGCTGACGCTCCCCCTCACCCTGGCCACGACCCGGTGCCTGCTGCTGCGGGCGGCGGGCCGGACGATGGCGCTGCCGCTGGCCACCGTGAGCCGGGTGGCGCGAGTCGGGGAGCGGGACCTCGGCCGCAGCGGCGGCCGGGCGGCGCTGCGGGGCCCGGGTGCACCCGTGGCGCTGGTTGGTCTCGCCGACGTCCTCGACCTGGCCCCGGGGCCCGGCGACGGCGCCGCCGGGCCCCGGGGCCGGCCCCCCCGCCTGGCGGTGATCTCCGCCACCGGCGGGGCGGCGGTCGGCGTGCTGGTGGACGAGATCGGGGGCGAGGAGGAGATCGTGGTCACCCCCCTCCCGCCGCCGCTGCGCCGGGTGCGGTTCACGGCCGGCGCCACCGTCCTCGGCACCGGCGAGGCCGTGCCGGTCCTCCACGCCGGCGAGGTCTTCCGGGCCGCGCTCGGCCACCGTCCCGGCGGGGCCGCCGGCCCGGGCGCCGTCCCCGCCGGCGACGCCGCCGATGCGGGCCCGGGCGCACCCAAGGTGGTCGTCGTCGCCGACGACTCCGTCACGACCCGCACGCTGGAACGGGTCATCCTCGAGTCGGCCGGCTACGAGGTCCGCACCGCCGCCGACGGCGGCCAGGCGCTGGCGCTGGTCCAGGCCGGCGGGTGCGACGCGCTGGTGAGCGACGTCCACATGCCGGTGCTCGACGGCTTCGCCCTCTGCGAGCGGCTGCGGGCCGACGCCCGGTTCCGTGACCTGCCGGTGGTGTTGGTGACGGCGCTCGGCTCCCGCTCCGAACGGGAGCGGGGCGTGGCGGTCGGAGCCGACGCCTATATCGTGAAAGGGGAATTCGACCAGGAGACCCTCCTGGCGACGCTGCGGAGGCTCCTCTGAACCGACTGCGGGTGCTGGTGGCCGACGACTCCGCGGCGGGACGGGCGCTGATCCGGGGCATCCTCGACGCCGACCCCGACGTCGAGGTCGTGGGGCAGGCCACCGACGGGCTGGAGGCGGTCGACCTGGCCGACCGGCTCGCACCCGATGTCATCACGATGGACGTCGACATGCCGGGCCTCGACGGCCTCGAGGCCACCCGGCGGATCATGGCCCGCGCCCCGCGGCCGATCGTCCTCGTGAGTGGCGTGTTCCTCCCCGACCTCGGCCATTCCTTCCAGGCGCTGGAGGCGGGGGCCGTCACGCTGCTGGAGAAGCCCGGCCGTCCCGGGTCGCCGGCCTTCGCCCGGGAGGCGGCCGAACTCGTGGCCACCGTGAAGCTGATGGCCGGGGTGAAGCTGGTCCGCCGCCGGCCCGGAGCGGCCGGCGGGCCGAACTCGGCGCCCGCCGGTGCCGGCCCGGCGCCGGTGGCCCGCTCGAGCGGCCCCCTGCACGTCGTGGCGATCGCCGCCTCCACCGGCGGCCCCCCGGCGCTGGCCCAGGTCCTCCGGACGCTCCCCGCCGGGTGGTCGGTCCCCGTCCTCGTGGTGCAGCACATCGGGGCCGGCTTCGACGTCGGGCTGGTCCGCTACCTCGACGAGTGCTGCACCCTGCCCGTCGGCCTCGCCGAGGACGGGCAGGCGCTGCGGGCGGGGCGCGTCTACGTGTCACCGGCCGACCGGCACCTCGGCGTCGCCGCCGGGCCGCGGCTGACGGTCACCCCGGGGGCGCCGGTCGACGGCTACCGCCCGTCGGCCAACCACCTGTTCCGGACGGTGGCGGCGGTGTTCGGCCCGGGGGCGGCCGGCGTGGTGCTGACCGGCATGGGCCGTGACGGCGCCGACGGGCTGCTGGCCGTGCGCCGGGCCGGCGGCCTGGCCATCGCCCAGGACGAGGCGACGTCGACCGTCTACGGGATGCCGCGCCAGGCAATGCTCCAGGGGGCGAGCGACCTGGTCCTCCCCGTGGAGGAGATCGGCCGGGCCCTCGTCGCCCGGGAGGCGGCGGGCCCGGACAACGCCGCCGGGCCGGCGAGTTAGCCCGCCGTGGGGCCGATCGCCTTCGTGCTCGTGTTCCTCGTGGTGCCCTTGGCGGCGGCCGTCTTCGCCGGCACCTTCGTCGCCGCCGTCATGCTCGTCCGGCTCCTGGCGGGGGTGCCGGCGTCGGCCTGGGCCGCCCTGGCGGTGGTGATGACGGCCGTCCTCGCCGTCCGACTCTGGCACGTCGTCCGGAACATGCCCTCCCCCTAGGCCGCCTCAGCCGGCCGCCTCTTCGGCCTCGATCTCGGCGATCTGGGCCACCCGCCGGGCGTGGCGGCCGCCTTCGAACTCGGCGGCGAGGAAGGCGTCGACGATGGCGGCGGCCAGACCTTCGCCGAGGATGCGTCCTCCCAGGCCGAGGACGTTGGCGTCGTTGTGCTGACGGGCGAGGCGGGCGGTGTACTCGTCGTGGCACAACGCCGCCCGCACCCCCCGGACCTTGTTGGCCACCAGCGTCTCGCCCTGCCCGCTGCCGCCGAGGACGATGGCGAAGTCGGCCCGCCCGGCGACGACGGCCCGGGCGGCGGCGGCACAGATCGGCGGGTAGTCGACGGGCTCCTCCGAGTGCGTGCCGATGTCGTCGATGTCGTGGCCGGCGCCTTTCAGGTGGACGATCAGCGCCTCCTTCAGGCGGAAGCCGGCGTGGTCGGAGCCGAGGGTGATGCGAGCCATGGGGGCACACTACGGCGATCGCCGGCCGGAGCTCTCCCCCGGGCCGGGGATTCCGGGGCTAGGTGGCGACCGAGGCGGCGTCGAGCTCGTGGAGCAGCCCGAGCATCCAGATGAGCCGGGCCGACGGCGTCCGGGCGGGGCGCCCCCCGGACGGGGATCCCGCCGGTGCACGCACGCCGGCCCTGGTGTCCCCGTCGGCGGCGATCGCCGGGCTCGTGCCGCCGGGCCGGCCCGGCCGCACCGGCAGCCCGTTGACGGGGCCGGCGTCGACGGGGATCGCGGGGTCGCCGGGGGCGGGCTTGGCCGGCGGCGGCGAGACCGCCGGCCGGACCGCCGGCGCCCCGCCGGCGAGGGCGCGGAAGCCCTCGAAGGAGGCCGGCGACGTGTCGACCCGCCAGTTGTAGGCGATGCCGTTGCTGGTGCTGTCGGCATTGAAGTAGACGACGGCGGCGATGGCGGGGTGAGCGGTGATCCAGTCCCGGGCCTGGCGGAACCAGGCCGCCTTGTCGCCCGCGCCCCGCTCCAGGACGCCGAACTCGGCCACCATCAACGGCTTGCCGAACGTCTCGGCGGCGGCCGAGAAACCGCCGAAGATCTGGCCGAAGGTCTCCCACTGGTCGCCCGGCCGGAGGGGTGCGAAGTTGTAGCCGTCGGCCGCCACCCAGTCGACGTAGGTCCCACCCGGGTAGTAGGGCAGGGCGTTGCCGTTGTCGAAGGCAAAGGCGTTGGGGCACCAGACCCAGACGGCATTGGTGGCGCCGGCGGCCACGAAGATGTCGTGGATGTGCCGCCAGGCCTTCTGGTAGCTGGCCGGCGACGGCACGAGGGCCGACTTCTTGTTGCCGTCCATCTCCCAGAACCACCGGACGAAGACGGGCACCTTGAGCAGGGCCACGGCCTGCGCCCGGGCGGCGATGATCCCGTCGAAGTCGCCCCGGGCGATGGCGTCGGTGTTGTCGCCGTTCCACGAGATCATCGGGATGCGTCCGTGGTCGATGTCCCACTGCTCCCGGCCGGACGGGAAGACGTCGGTGAACGAGTAGTAGTGGTTGTCGATGTCGAGCGGACGGCCGAGGCGGGACTCGAGGTCGGTGGTCGCCTGCTGCTCGCGGTCCTGCCCGTAGCCGCTGACGCTCTTCGTGTAGGCCCCGACGTAGAAGCCGCGGTCGGGCACGAGTGGCCCGGCCGGGCGCGACGGGGTGACCCCGGCCGCCGAGGGGCCGGCGGCCGACAGCATCGAGAGCACGGCCACGGTCACGGCCGTGAGCACACGGAACGGGGATGAGCGCATGGGGTGAGCGGAACCCGGGGGGAGGCTCCGGTTCAAGATTCCTCACCCGGGCGGGCAATCCCTCTAGCGACCCCGGGCGATCCACTCCTCGAGGTGGGGCGCCTCGTCACCGATCGTCGTCGACGGGCCGTGGCCGGTGTGGACGACCGTCTGCGGTGGCAGTGTCAGCAGCTTCGTCCGGATGGAGTCGATGATGGTCGGGAAGTCCGAATAGGACCGGCCGGTCGCCCCCGGCCCGCCCTGGAAGAGCGTGTCGCCGGAGAACAGCACGCCCTCCGACTCCCAGTAGAGGCAGACGCCGCCCGGGGAGTGGCCGGGGGTGTGGATCACAGCCAGGGTGGCGCCGCCGGCCTCGAGCACCTGCCCGTCCTTGAGCGGCATGTCCGGCCCCCGGGCGACGTAGACCTGGTTCCAGAGCATGCGGTCGTCGTCGTGGAGGGCGATCGGCGCCCGTCCGGTGAAGCCGTGGACGTCGAGGGCGGCGTTGATGTGATCGTTGTGGCCGTGCGTGCAGACGATGGCCACCACCGACCGCTCGTCGATGGCCTCGATGATCGGACCGGCATCGTGGGCGGCGTCGATGACGAGGACCTCACGGTCGTCGCCGACGAGCCAGATGTTGTTCTCGACGTCGAAGCTCTGCCCGTCGAGGGTGAACTGCCCGCTGGTGACGACGTGGTCGATGCGGGCCCCGGTCACAGCACCACCACCGAGCGGAGCACCTCGCCCCGCTCCATCTTGTGGAACGCCTCCTCCACCTGGTCGATGCCGATCGTCTCGGACACGAAGCCGTGGAGGTCGAGCCGGCCCTTGAGGTAGAGGTCGATGAGCATCGGGAAGTCCCTCGTGGGGAGGCAGTCGCCGTACCACGACGACTTGAGCGCGCCGCCCCGGCCGAACAGCTCGATCATCGGCAGCTCGATCGTCATCGTCGGGTTCGGCACCCCGACCTGGACCAGCGTGCCGGCCAGGTCGCGGGCGAAGAACGCCTGCCGGTACGTCTCGGGCCGGCCGACGGCCTCGACCACGACGTCGGCGCCGTTGCCGTCGGTCAGCTCCTTGATGGCCTCGACCGGGTCGGTCTCGGTGGAGTTCACCGTGTGGGTGGCGCCGAAGCCCTTGGCCCACTCCAGCTTGCGGGGGTCGACGTCGACGGCGACGACGATCCGGGCGCCGGCCAGGGCCGAGGCGGCGATGGCGGCGTCGCCCACTCCCCCGCAGCCGATCACGGCCACGGTGTCGCCCCGGCCGACACCGCCGGTGTTGACCGCGGCGCCGAAGCCCGCCATCACCCCGCAGCCGATGAGGCCGGCGGCCTCGGGCCGGGCCCGGGGGTCGATCTTCACGCACTGCCCGGCGGCCACCAGCGTCAGCTCGGCGAAGGCTCCGATGCCGAGCGCCGGCGACAGCGGCGTGCCGCCGAGGGTCATCTTCTGCGTGGCGTTGGCCGAGTTGAAGCAGTACCAGGGGCGGCCCCGCCGGCAGGAGCGGCACTCGCCGCACGGCGCCCGCCAGGCGATGACCACGTAGTCGCCGGGGGCGACGCCGGTCACGCCGGCGCCCACCGCCTCCACCACGCCGGCCGCCTCATGGCCGAGGAGGAACGGGAAGTCGTCGTTGATGCCACCCTCCCGGTAGTGGAGGTCGGTGTGGCACACGCCGCAGGCCTTGACCCGCACCAGCGCCTCGCCCGGGCCGGGATCGGGGACGGTGATCGTCTCCACCGTCACCGGCTCCTTCTTCGCCCTGGCCACCACACCCCGCACCTCGTGCGCCATCACGTCCTCCTGTCGCTGCCGCCGGTCTCGGGCGGACTGTAGCCAAGGAGCCGGATCACCCGGACGGGTGTCCGGGCGCGGTCCGGCCCCGGCGGTGACGCCGGGGCCGGGTCGGATGTGCCGGACGGGACGGACGTCGCCGTCGTTCAGCTTTTGCAGTGGCAGTGGTGGTGCTCGTCGTGATGATGCTCCTCGGAGAGCCGCTCCACGTCGGGCTTGTGGGAGTCGGTCCCGATCAGGGTGACCGGGCCGGGGAAGCGCTTGATGAACGAGCCGGAGCCACCGACGCAGAGGAACCCCGACCCGTCGGGAAGCGCCGCCGGGTCGACGCAGTGCTCGGTCGACGTTCCCCCGTAGGGCCCGAATTCGTTGAGGTCGCCCAGCCGGACCGAGAAGATGCCGAGCGAGGGGCCCCCCGCCGCTTCCTTCCAGTAGTAGATCGTGTCCTCCCGCCAGCTCGGGCCGTGCCGCAGCTCCGCCGTGGCCGGCGTGACGATGGTGCCGCTGCCCGTGAACCGGCGCGAGACCGGGGCCACCTCGATCACCGAGCCCGATGTAACCCGGTCTTCGTAGGCGATGTACCGGTCGTCGCTGCTCCAGGTGGGCTCGTGGAGGGTTCCGCCGAGGGCCGTGCTGGCCACCGGAGCAGTCAGGCCCGTCCGCCCGCTGACCGGGATCGTCACGATCTGGCCGCCCATGCTGTCGGCCAGCGCCACCCGGGTGCCGGCGGAGTTGCAGGCCGGATCCGAAAACCTGTTCCCAGGGTCGTCGAAGATCGTGAAGGGCGTGCCCAGATTCTCGACATCATCGATCGGGATGGCGACGATCCCCACCCCTGCCCGGACGGTGACAACCGTGTCCCGGCCGCACCAGGTCACCCGGTCGAGGAAGTCGTGGCTTTCGGTGGCGTGGTTGTAGCGGCCGTCGTAGATCACGACGTCGAAGTTGGGGCCGGTGAAGGTCTTGAGGTAGGCGACCCGGCCGTTGCGGCCCGGTCGCACGGCTTGTGCGGCGGGGGGAAGCACCAATCCGCTGGCCAGCGCAGCCAGCACCGCCACAGCTCGGATGGGCGCCTTGGACCGCAGGAAGTGCTTCAACATGGACCGTCCTTTGCTGTCGTCTCTGCGCCGTAAGTTGCCACGGTAAAACTACGAACTTCGCAGAAGTTATGCGCTTCGAGCCCTGTTGTCAATGGCGCTCGTGAGCAGGAGAGCGTCTACGCTCGGATCGATGAGCTCCGTCGACGACGTCGAATGCCTGGCCTTCGAGACCCGGGCCATCCACGCCGGCCAGGAGCCCGACCCCACCACGGGGGCGGTCAGCGTGCCGATCTACCAGACATCGCTCTTCGTCCAGGACGACGTCGACCGCGACAGGGGCTGGTTCTACTCCCGCACCGGGAACCCGACCCGGGCGGCGCTGGAGCGCTGCATCGCCTCGCTGGAGGGCGCCCGGCACGGCTTCTGCTTCGGGAGCGGGGTGGCGGCCGAGGACGCCGTCCTCCGGTTGCTCCGCCCCGGCGACCACCTCGTGGTCTCCCGCGACCTCTACGGCGGCACGTACCGCCTGCTGCGGCGGGTGTGGGAGGACGGCGGCCTGTCGTTCACGCCGGCCGACCTGACCGACCCGACCGCCGTCGACGCCGCCTGGCGGGCCGAGACGAAGATGGTGTGGGTCGAGAGCCCGACCAATCCCCTCCTCGACATCGTCGACATCGGGGCGGTGTCGGGAGCGGCCCGGGCCCGGGGGGCGATCACCGTCGTCGACAACACGTTCGCCTCGCCCTACCTCCAGCAGCCGCTGGCCCTCGGGGCCGACGTCGTCGTCCACTCGACCACCAAGTACCTCGGCGGCCACTCCGACGTCGTCGGCGGGTGGGCCGGGACGTCGTCGGACGGGCTGGCCGAGCGCCTCGGGCTGCTCCAGGCGGCGGCCGGGGCCGTTCCGGGCCCGATGGACGCCTTCCTCGTCCTGCGGGGCGTGAAGACGCTGGCGGTGCGGATGGAGCGCCACTGCGCCAACGCCGCCGCCGTCGCCGAGTTCCTGGCCGGCCATCCGGCGGTGGCCAGGGTGCACTACCCGGGGCTGCCGTCCGACCCCGGGCACGAACTGGCCGCCAAGCAGATGTCGGGCTTCGGCGGGATGGTCTCCTTCCGGCTGGCCGGCGGCGAGGCGGCGGCCCGGGCGGTGTGCGCCGCCACCCGGATCTTCGCCCTCGGCGGGTCGCTCGGCGGGGTCGAGTCGCTGATCTCCTATCCGCCGACGATGAGCCACTTCCCCATGCAGGGCACGGAGTTGGCCGCCGATCCCGCCCTGGTGCGGCTCTCGGTGGGGATCGAGGCCGCGGCCGACCTGATCGCCGATCTGGACCGGGCCCTCGCCTCGCTGCCCCGGTAGGGGCGGCGATGATCCTGGTCGACCTGGAGCGGGTCGGCGTCCGCCGGCCGGACCGTCCCCTGTTCGAGTCGCTGTCGCTCACCGTCTCGACCGGCGACCGGCTGGGGGTCGTCGGCGTCAACGGAACGGGCAAGTCGACGCTGCTGCGGGTCCTGGCCGGCGTGGCCGAGCCCGAGTCGGGGACGGTGCGACGGGGCCGGGGCGTACGGGTCGGCTTCCTCGGCCAGCAGCCCACGCTGCCGGCCGGGACGGTGCGAGGGGCCGTGGGCCCCGGCTGGGAGGCGGCCGAGATCCTGGAGCGGCTGGGGATGGGCGAGCTGGGCGAGGCCGACGTCGCCACGCTGTCGGGCGGGCAGGCCAAGCGGGTGGCGCTGGCCCGGGTGCTGGTGACCGAGGTCGACCTGCTGATCCTCGACGAGCCGACCAACCATCTCGACATCGACGCCGTCGCCTGGCTCGAGGCCCGGCTGGCCCGCTTCCGCGGCGGGCTGGTGCTCGTGACGCACGACCGCCACGTCCTCGACCGGGTGACGACCCGCATGCTGGAGCTGGACCGGGGCCGGGCCTTCGTCCACGACGGCGGCTACGCCTCGTACCTGGCCGCCCGGGCCGAACGGGTCGAGCGGCAGGCGGGGGCGGAGGCCGTCCGCCGCAACCTGGCCCGGGCGGAACTGGCCTGGCTCCGGCGCGGCGCCCCGGCCCGCACCCGCAAACCGAAGGCCCGGATCGCCGCCGCCACGGCCATCGTCGAGGGGACACCCGCCTCGCCCGCCGGCGGCACGGGCCCGATCGCCCTCGGCCCCGGCGGCCCCACCGGCTGGACGGGCGGCGGCGGCGCCGGCGGCAAACCGACCCCCACGCCCCGGCTCGGCGACAAGGTGGTCACCGGCCACGGCCTCGGCCACCGCTTCGGGGACGGAGCGCCATGGCTCTTCCGGCGGCTCGACGTCGACCTCGAGCCGGGCGGCCGGCTGGCGATCGTCGGGCCCAACGGATCGGGGAAGACCACGCTGCTCGACATCCTGGCCGGGCGCCTCGCCCCGACGGAGGGCCGGGTGGAGACGGCCGGCACGGTGGTCCTCAGCTACTACGACCAGACAGGACGTGACCTCGACCCCGCCCGGCGGGTGCGGGAGATCGTGGCCGGCACGGCGGCGCAGCCCGGCTGGGAGCAGGTGCGGTTGATGGAGCGGTTCCGGTTCGACGACGACCTGCAGTGGGCCACGGTCGGGACGCTGTCGGGCGGCGAGCGCCGCCGGCTGCAGCTGCTGCTGGCGCTGACGGCCTTCCCCAACGTCCTGCTGCTCGACGAGCCGACCAACGATCTCGATCTCGACACCCTCCGGGCGCTGGAGGACTTCCTCGAGGCCTGGCCGGGCTCGCTGGTGGTCGTGAGCCATGACCGGGCGCTGCTGGAGCGCACCGCCGAGGAGGCGATCATCCTCGACGGGCAGGGCCACGCCGCCTTCGCCCCCGGCGGCTACGCCCAGTACGAGGAAGCCCGGCGCCGGCGGGCCGAGACGCCGGCGTCCGGTTCCCGGCCGGCGGCGACCCGGGCGGCGCCGCCCGCCGGACGACCGGCGGGCCCGTCGCCGGCGCCGGGCCCGCCGGCGGCGAAGAAGCCCCGCTCCCCCAGCACGCTGCGGCGCCTGATCGGACTGGCGGAGGCGGAGATCGACAGGGCCACCGCGGCGCGGGACGGGCTTCTGGCCGACCTCGCCGCCGCCGGCGCCGACCACGTCGCCCTCACCCGCATCGCCGGCGAACTGGCGGCGGCAGAGTCCCGCCTGACCGCGGCCGAGGAGCGCTGGCTCGAGCTCTCCGAAGAGCTCGGCTCCTGAGAGGTTTGGACACTTGTTGGGGACAGTGCCCGATGGATGTCCAAACGATCATCGGCGGGGCGTGGGCGGCGGGGCGGTGGCGGGGTCGGCGGGCCAGGAGTGCTTGGGGTAGCGGCCGGCCATGTCCTTGCGGACCTCGGCCCACGATCCCGCCCAGAACCCCGGCAGGTCGGCGGTCACCTGGACCGGCCGGCCGGCGGGCGACAACAGCGACAGCACGACGGGGGTCCCGTTGACCGTCGGGTGGGTAGTGGTGCCGTAGGCGTCCTGCATCCGGACCTCGGCCGCCGGCCGGTCGCCCGAGTAGTCCACCGGCACGGTCCGCCCGCCGGCGAAGGTGATCGTCGCCGGCGCCACCCGGTCGAGTTCCGCCACCCGGGGCCCGAGCCGTCGCCGCAGGACGCCGGCCAGGTCGATGGCCTCCAGGTCCGCCCGCCCGGTCGCCTTGTCCAGCAAGGGAACCAGCCACTCGTCGAGCGAGGCCAGGAGGGAGGCGTCGGAGAGATCGATCCAGCCGGCAAAGGCGGCGCGGGACTGCAGCGAGCGGGCGGCGGGGGTCCAGGCGAGGATCGCCAGCTTCGTGGCCCGCACCCGGGCGACGAGGGCGGCGGTGGTGGCCGGGCCGGGAGCGGCCGGGCCTTCGGACTCGCCGAGGACGAGGTTGTCGAGGCGGCGTTCGGTGCGGGCCCGGAGATCGTCGCGGGCCGCGTCCCAGGACAGAAGAGCGGCCCGCTCGACGGTGGCGCCGGTGGCCGCCGCCACGGCCTCGACGTCGGCGGCGTCGAGCGCCGCCGCCAGCCGCACCCGGCCGTCCCGCCCGGCGGCCGCCGTGCCCCGGCCGGCGACCTCGAGTTCGGCGATGACGAGGAACGCCTCGGCGGCCAGCGGGTCGCCGGCCGCCAGCCACGCGCCTCCGCCACCCCGCAGCCGGAACCGGGCCCCACCCCGGGCCTGGGCGATCCGATCGGGATAGGCCAGCGCCAGCACCGGCCCGGGATCAGCGGCGTCCGGCGGGCCGGGTGGGGCGACGCCGGCCCGGTGGGCCAGGTCGGCGGCCCGGCGGCGGGCGGCGGCCAGCGCCGGGCCGTCGGCGAGGGGGTGCCGCGCCTCCCGGTCGAGCAGCAGCCGCAACCGGACGCCGACGTCGGTGTCGAGCTCCTCGGGCCGGCCGCGCAGGACGTCGCGCTCCTCCAGGAGGGCGGCCAGGGCGCAGGCCGTGCCGCCCCGGCCGGCGCCGCCGGCTCCCACGACCATCCGGGCCAGGCGGGGATGCAGCGGCAGCTCGGCCATGGCCCGTCCGACGCCGGTCGGGCGGCCGTCGGCGTCGAGGGCGCCGAGCGAGGCGAGGAGGCGCCGGCCCTCCTCCAGCGCCCGGGCGGGGGGCGGGTCGAGGAAGGGCAGCGCTGGGGCCGCTCCCCCGCCCGTGCCCCACACCGCCAGCTCCAGGGCCAGGCCGGCCAGATCGGCGGTGGCGATCTCGGGGTCCGGGTAGGGCCGGCGGGCGGCGTGCTCGAGCTTCGACCACAGCCGGTAGGCGACGCCCGCTTCGGTGCGCCCGGCCCGTCCGGCCCGCTGATCGGCCGACGCCTTGGTGATGGGGACGGTCTCCAGCCGGCTCAGCCCGCGGCGGGGATCGAAGCGGGGCGTGCGGTGCCAGCCGGCGTCGACGACGACCCGGACGCCGTCGACGGTGAGGCTGGTCTCGGCGATGTCGGTCGAGAGCACGACCCGGCGGCGGCCGGGCGGCGACGGCGCCAGCGCCGCGTCCTGGTCGGCGACGGGCAGCGCGCCGTAGAGCGGCCGGACGTCGACCCCGTCGGGCAGCCCCGATCCCGGCGAGCCGAGGGCCGCCTCGACCCGGCGGATGTCGCCCGCCCCGGGCAGGAAGACGAGGACGTCGCCGCGCTCCTCCCGCAGCGCCCGGAGCACCGCGGCGGTGGCCGCCGGGACGACCTGGGACCCCGGCCGCGGCGGAGGGCCGGGCCGGCCCCGGTACCCGGCCTTCCTCGCCGGCGGCGCCGGCGGCGTGTACCGGATGTCGACCGGCCACGCCCGGCCCTCGCTGGCGACGACCGGCGCCGGACCGCCGCCCGCCGACCGGGCCGAGCCCAGCAGGGCCGCGATCCGGGCGGTGTCGAGCGTGGCCGACATCACCAGCAGGCGCAGGTCGGGGCGCAGCGCCTGGCCGGCGTCGAGGATCAGAGCCAGGGCCAGGTCGGCGTGGAGGTTGCGTTCGTGGAACTCGTCGAAGATCACGAGGCCGACGCCCGGCAGCGCCGGGTCGTGCTGCAGCCGGCGGGTCAGGATCCCTTCGGTGACGACTTCGATGCGGGTGGCCGGCCCGGTGCGGCGCTCGTCGCGGGTGCGGTAGCCGACGGTGTCCCCGACGTCCTCACCGAGCAGTGCCGCCATCCGCCGGGCGGCGGCCCGGGTGGCCAGCCGGCGGGGTTCCAGCATCACGATCCGTCCCCCGGCGAGCCACGGCTCGGCGAGCAGCCGCAGCGGCACGACCGTCGTCTTGCCTGCTCCCGGCGGCGCCTGCAGCACTGCCTGCCCGTCGGCTTGGAGCGCCGTCCGCAGCGCGGCGAGCGACTCCTCGACCGGCAGGCCGCAATCAGGGATCAACGGGCAGGTAGCACGGTGGGCCTCAATGGAGGACGGGGTGGCGGGCCCGGGCGGCCAACCAGACGACCAGCCCGATCGGCGGCAGGCACAGGACGAGGAGGCCGTAGCGCCAGCCGACCTCGCCCCGGGCATCCATGTCCCGGGCCGCCCGCACGCCCAGCCAGCACACCAGGGGAACGCCGAAGAAGATGACCAGGAACAGGACGACGGCGATCATCGGCGCCGGCGCCTCACTCCAGCGTCCGGGCGAAGGCGGCCACGGCGGCGCCGATCTCGTCGGGCGAGTCCTCCTGGATGAAGTGCAGACCGGGCACCGTGACTTCGGTCTGGTGGGGCCAGCTGCGGCAGAACTCCCGCTGCTTGCCGACCAGGATCGAGCCTGGCTCGGCGTTGATGAACAGCTTCGGGGGCGAGTCGTCGCCGGCCAGCCACCGCCCGTAGGCCTCGACGTCGGCCACGACGTCGGCCGGTTCCCCGTCGATCGGGATCTGGCGGGGCCAGGTCAACGTGGGGCGGCGGTCCTCCCCCGGCCGGGCGAACGGCCGGCGGTAGGCCTCCATCGTCTCCTCCGACAGGGGCGTCAGCACCGACAGCGGCAGGATCTTCTCCACGAAGTAGTTGCGCTCCAGGATCAGCTCCTCGCCTTTCGGGCTGCGAAAAGCGGAGAAGATGCCGCGGGCGTTCTCGGGCCAGTCGTCCCACGTGACGGGGGCTACGACGGCCTCCATGTAGGCGATGCCGTCGACGGCGTGGGGGTGGCGGCGGGCCCAGTCGAAGCCGAGCGCCGAACCCCAGTCGTGGACGACGAGGACGATCCGGCCCGCGGCCGTGAGCCCGAGCCCGACGAGCAGCGCGTCGAGGTACCGCCGGTGCTCCTGGAAGGTGTAGCGGCCCGGGCCGGAGTCGGGCAGCTTGTCGGAGTCGCCCATTCCGATGAGGTCGGGAGCGACGCAGCGGCCGAACCCCTCGAGATGGGGCATGACGTTGCGCCACAGGTAGCTCGAGGTGGGGTTGCCGTGGAGGAACAGGAACGTCCGCTCGGTGGGGTGGCCGTCCGGGGCGCTGTCGCAGTAGGACATGCGGTGGCCGAACACCACGGCGTTGTGCTTCTTCACGCCGCTCCCTCCTCGCTCCCCGGCCTCTACAGGACGATCTCGGCCAGTACCCGCAGCATGGCCGGCGGGCCGCTGACCAGCAGCGTGGTGACGACGCCGGCCTCCCAGGCGGCGAGGTCGTCGCGGATCTTCTCTGGCGGGCCGACGAGCGCCATGGCCTCGACCATGGCCGTCGGGACGGCGGCGATGGCGCTCTTCTTGTCGCCGGCCAGGTACAGCTCCTGGATCTTCGTCGCCTCGGCCTCGAACCCGGCCCGGGCGATGGCGTCGAAGTGGAAGTTCGCCCCCCGGGCGCCCATCCCGCCGGCGTAGAGGGCGAGGTGGGGCCGGACCATGTCGGCGGCCGCCTCGACGTCGGGGTTGATGACGACCGGCGTCAGGCAGACGACCTCGAACTCCGGCGCCGGCGACCGTTCCGGTGAACGCCGGGCGAAGCCCTCGGCGAGGCGCTCACGGTACCAGCCGTCGTCGTGGGGCGAGTACAGCATCGCCACCCAGCCGTCGGCGATCTCCGCCGCCAGCGCGATGTTCTTCGGGCCCTCGGCCCCGAGGTAGACCGGGATCTCCGGCCGGCGGGGATGGATCGTCGACTTGAGCGCCTTGCCGAGCCCGGTGCCACGCTCCCCCGAGTAGGGCAGGGTGTAGTGGCGGCCGGCGTAGGCCACCGGCTCGGCCCGGGCCACGGTCGCCCGGACGATGTCGACGTACTCCCGGGTCCGCTCCAGCGGCTTCGGGTAGGGCTGGCCGTACCAGCCCTCCACGACCTGGGGGCCGGAGGCGCCGACGCCGAGCAGGAGCCGGCCCTCCGAGAGGTGGTCCACGGTCATGGCCGCCATGGCCAGCGCCGTGGGCGTGCGGGCCGGCATCTGGCAGATGCCCGTCCCCAGCTTCATCCGGGTGGTGTGGGAGCCGTACCACGCCAGCGGGGTGAGGGCGTCGGAGCCGTAGGCCTCCGCCGTCCACATCGAGTCGAACCCGAGGCGCTCGGCCTCGAGCACGGTGTCGAGCATGCCGGGGGGCGGGCCCGACGACCAGTAGCCCATGCCGAGTCCGAGCTTCATGACCGAGAACGTACCGTCGCCGGCCCTCAGCCGGGAAAATGGCAGGCGACCGGGTGCCCGCCACCCCGCTCGGTCAGCTCCGGCCCCGGCTCGGCGGCGCACACGTCCTCCGCCCTCGGGCAGCGGGTCCGGAACCGGCAGCCGGAGGGCGGGTCGGCGGGGCTCGGCGGGTCCCCGCGGAGGCCCGTCCGCCGCCACCCGCCGGCCCGACGCCGCCGGCCCGGCTCGGCCACCGGCGCCGCCGCCAGCAGCGCCTGCGTGTAGGGGTGCTGCGGACGGGTGTAGACGTCAGCCGCGGCGCCGATCTCGACGATCCGGCCGAGGTACATGACCGCCACCCGGTGGGAGATGTGGCGCACCACCGACAGGTCGTGGGCGATGAAGAGGTAGGCCAGGCCGAGCTCGGCCTGGAGGTCGGCCAGGAGGTTGACGACCTGCGCCTGGACCGACACGTCGAGCGCCGAAACGGGCTCGTCGAGGACGACGACGTCGGGCCGCAGCGCCAGCGCCCGGGCGATCCCGACCCGCTGCCGCTGGCCGCCGGAGAACTGGTGGGGATAGCGGTTGGCGTGGGCGGGCTCGAGGCCGACCCGCTCGAAGAGCTCCTCCACGCCCCGCCGGGGCCCGCCGTCGGGGGCGGCGTCGGGGTGGATCCGCCACGCCTCGGCCACCGCATCGCCGACGGTCATGCGGGGGTTGAGCGAGGCGAACGGGTCCTGGAAAACGATCTGGATCCGGCGCCGCAGCGCCCGCAGCCGGCGCCGGTCGAGGGAGAAGATGTCCTCGCCGGCGAAGCGGGCCTGCCCGGCGGTGGGTCGCTCCAGCCGGAGCAGCAGCCGGGCCAGCGTCGACTTTCCGCAGCCCGACTCCCCCACCAGGCCGAGCGTCTCGCCCCGGGACAACCCGAAGCTGACGCCGTCGACCGCCCGCACGGCGCCGCTGGACCGGCGCAGTACCGACCCGCCGGTGTGCGGGTAGTCCTTCGTCAGCCCGACGGCCTCCAGGACGGGAGTCTCTCGGACGGCTTCAGTGCTCGACACGGCCGACCTCGTCGGAACGCCAGCAGGCGGCGGCCCGTTCGTGGCCCTCCAGCGGGGGCCGCTCCGTCCGGCAGCGGTCGACCACGTAGGGGCAGCGGGGATGGAACGGGCAGCCGGGCGGAATGCGGGCCAGGCTCGGCGGTGCACCGGCGATCGGCCGCAGCCGCTCCTCCCGGCCGGACTGGCCCCGCGGCACCGACCCGAGCAGCCCTTCGGTGTAGGGATGGGAGGGGGAGGCCAGCACCGCATCGGTCGGGCCGGTCTCGACGACCCGGCCGGCGTACATCACCGCCACCCGGTCGGCGGTCTCGGCCACCACGCCGAGGTCGTGGGTGATCAGCAGCAGGCCCATGCCGGTCTCGGCCCGGAGGTCGTCGAGCAGCTCCAGGATCTGAGCCTGCACCGTGACGTCGAGCGCCGTCGTCGGCTCGTCGGCGATCAGCACCTTCGGGTCGAGGGCCAGCGCCATGGCGATCATCACCCGCTGGCGCATCCCGCCCGAGAACTGGTGGGGGTACTCCCCCACCCGCTGCGCGGCGGCCGGGATCCGTACCCGCTCCAGGAGCTCCGTCGCCCGGCGGCGGGCGTCCCTGCGGGACAACCCCCGGTGGACGCGGAAGAGCTCCCCGATCTGGAACCCCACCGACCAGACCGGGTTGAGGGCCGAGAGCGGATCCTGGAACACCATGGCGAGGCCGGCGCCCCGCAGGCGGCGGCGCTCCTCGGCGGAGGCGGTCACCAGGTCGCGCCCCTCGAAGCGGACGGAGCCGCCGACCACCCGCCCCGGCGGTTGGATCAGGCCCATCACGGCCTGGGCCGTCACGCTCTTGCCCGAGCCCGACTCGCCGAGGATGGCCAGCGTCTCGCCCGGGACGAGGTCGAAGCCGACGCCGTTGACGGCCGAGACCACCCCGTCGGTGGTGCGGAACTCGACGACGAGATCCCGGACGGAGAGCACCGGTGCCATGCCGCCGCCGGTCGTCATCGGAGGCGGGGATCGAAGGCGTCCCGCAAGGCGTCGCCCAGCAGGATGAAGGCGAGGACGGTCACGCTGAGGAACAGCCCCGGGAACAGCAGCAGGTGGGGAGCGGAGAGCAGGCGGGGCTGGGCGGTGGCGATCATGAGGCCCCAGGAGATGGCCGGGAGCTGCAGGCCGAGGCCCAGATAGGAGAGCGTCGCCTCGGCGGCGATGACGATGCCGACCCGGATGGCGCCGTAGACGATGACCGGCGCCAGGGCGTTGGGCAGCACGTGACGGGCCATGAGCCGCACGTCGCCGGCGCCGAGGGCCCGGGCGGCGGTGACGTACTCCATGTCCCGCACCGAGAGGACCGACGAGCGCATGAGCCGGGTCATCGTCGGCCAGCCGAACAGCACCAGCACCAGCGTCAGCTGGGCCAGCCCGTTGCCGCCGAGGACGGCCAGCACGACGATGGCGCCGAGAAACGTGGGCAGGGCGAACCACACGTCGGTGACCCGGGCGATCAGCGTGTCGACGAGGCCGCCGTAGAAGCCGGCCAGCGTGCCGAGCACCACCGAGATCAGCGCCGTGCCGGCCACGGTGGCGGTGCCGATGGTCATCGACACCCGGGCGCCGTGGACGACCCGGGCGTAGTAGTCGCAGCCCTGCAGGTCGTAGCCGAACCAGTGGTGGACACTGGGCCGCAGCAGGCTGTGCGACAGATCGCAGGCCCGCGGATCGGTGCGGGTGAACAGGCCAGGCGCCACCGCCATCACCGTGAACAGCCCGATGAGCACCGCCGGCCCGAGGAACAGCGGGTTGCGGCGCAGCTGGCGCCAGGCGTCGGCCCACAGCCCGGCTTCCCGCAGCGGCGGCGACTCCCCGGCCACCTCGACCACCGGGCTGTCGGCGACGGCCATCAGCGATACCGGATCCGCGGGTCGAGCACGGCGTAGAGGACGTCGACGAGGAGGTTGGCCAGCACGAAGATCAGGACGAGGGCGGTGACGATGCCGACGACCGTCGGGTACTCCTGGGTGTGGATGGCGGTGAACGTCGCCTGGCCGATCCCCGGCAGGTTGAAGATCCCTTCGGTGATGATGGCCCCGGCCATCAGCGAACCGAGGTCGACGCCGAGGAAGGTGACGACCGGGATCAGCGAGTTGCGCAGAGCGTGGACGGCGACGACCCGCCGCTCGGGGAGCCCCTTGGCCCGGGCGGTGCGGACGTAGTCGGTGCGCATGGCCTCCACCAGGCTGGCCCGGGCCAGGCGGGCGACGTAGCACAGCGACAGCGAGCCCAGCACCATGGCGGGCAGGAAGTAGCTGCGCCATCCCTCCCGGATGCCCACCACCGGGAACCAGTGCAGCTTCACGCCCAGCAGCAGCTGGGCGCAGTAGCCGAGCACGAAGACGGGGATGGCCACCACCACCGTCGTCGACACCAGGACGAGGCTGTCGACCAGGGACCGGCGCCGAAGCCCGGCCAGCACGCCGGCTAGGAGGCCGACCACCGCCTCGAAGGCGAAGGACAGCAGCCCGAGGCGGATGGTGACGGGGAAGCGCTGCTTCATGATCTCGCTCACCGGCCGGCCCCGGAAGTTGGTGCCGAAGTCGCCGTGGGCCAGCCTCTGCAGGTACTTCCCGTACCGCACCGGCAGGGAGTCGTCGAGGTGGTAGCGGTGCCGGAGCTCGGCCCGCACCGCCGGCGCCACCGGCCGGTCGCCGGCGAGGGCGTCGATGGGGTCGCCGGGAACGGCGTAGACGAGGGCGAAGATGAGGAACGTCGCCCCGAAGAACACCGGAACAACCTGCAGCAGGCGCCGGACCACGAACCTCGTCAGCTCAGCCCACCACCTGCACGTCCTGGACCCGGATCCGGCTGAACGGGTCGATGGCCACCTGCGTCACCCGGTCGCCGTGGACGGCCCGGGTCTTGTTGAACCACAGCGGGATGACCGGCATGTCGTCGAGGATGACGTCCTCGGCCGCCTGGTAGGCGACGATGGCCGCCGCCATCGTCGGCGCCCGGTCGCCCTCGGCGATGCGCCGGTCCACGACCGGGTTGGCGTATCCGGTGCGATTGGTGCTGGCCCCGGCGCTGTAGAGGGGGGCGAGGTAGCTCTGCGGGCTCGGGTAGTCCATGAGCCAGTTGGAGAAGAACGGGCCGTCGACCTGGCGGGCCTTGACCAGCGACAGGAACTGGGCGAAGTCGAAGACGTGGAACCGGACGTCGCCGATTCCCAGGTTGGCCCGCAGCATGTTGGCCACCGCCTCGATGGCCGGCTGGTTCTCGGGGCTTTCGGGGAACCACAGATCCAGCGGGCCGCTCCAGCCGCCGGCGGCGGCCAGCAGCCGGCGGGCCCGGGCCGGGTCGAAGCTGCACAGCCCGCAGGCGTCAGGGCGCGAGCCCGGCACCAGCGGGTTGATCACCGAATGCGCCGGCTCCCGCGTGCCGTCGTAGATGGCTTTGACGATGGCCTCTCGGTCGATGGCCAGCGAGAGGGCCTGGCGGAGCTCCTTGCGGGAGAAGCGGCGGTCCCACAACGGGAAGCCGAGGTAGTTGAAGGCCGAGCTGCGCCGTTCCACGAAGCCTTTGCTGAACTCGGCCCTGGCCGCCGCCAGCTGATCGGGCGGGATGTCGGTGGCGATGTCGAGGCTGCCGGCCAGCAGGTCCTCGTAGCCGCCGCCCGGCTTGGAGTAGATGCGGAACTCGACGGCATCGGCGGACGGCGGCCGGCCCTTGTAGGCGGGGAAGCGCTTGAGGCGGATGAACTCGTCGTGGCGCCAGCGCCCGTCCATCTCGAAGGGACCGTTGCCGATCGGCGCCTCTTCGTAGGCCCGCCGATCGCCGTAGGCGGCCCGGGGCAGCGGGTAGAAGGCCTGGAAGCCGAGCATGACCGGGAACTGGCCGAAGCGGTCGACCAGCCGCACGGTGAACGTCGTGTCGTCGACGACGCGCAGCCCCGACAGCTCCTTCTTCGCCGGATGGTCCGACTGCAGATCGGCGTAGCCCTCGACCTTGTCGAAATACGAGGCGTTGCCGTTGGCGTTCGGTGCGTAGGCGGCGAAGTTCCAGGCGTCGACGAACGACCGGGCGGTGACCGGTTCGCCGTTGTGGAACGTCCACCCCGGCTTGATCCGGATCGTCCAGGTCTGCTGGTCGGGGCTCGTGATCGACTCCGCCATGGCGTTGCGGGGTTCGGCCGTTTGCGGGTCGTACTCCACCAGGCCGGTGAACAGCGCCGAGACGACCTGGCCGTCGGCGGTGGTGGTGGCGTCGGCCGGCATCAGGTGCTCGGGCTCCTCGGCCGAGACCGAGAACATGCCGCCCCGGATCTGCCCGTCGGCCAGCCGGACGCCGGCCGCCTCCTTGATCCCCCCGCCCGCCGAGCACCCCAGCAGGGCGACGGTGAGCAGCAGGGCAGGGGTGACGATGCGGACGGGCCCCAACACGAGGCCACCATAGGCCCCCACCGCCGTGACGGGGCCGACCTCGGAGCGTGGACGGTCAGCCCGTCGGGCGGCCCCGGACGGCGAAGACCCGGGCCCGGCGCAGGCGGTCGTGGGCCAGCGCGGCCCGGGCGGCGTTGGCGCCGCAGGCGCCGTGGACGCCGCCGCCGGGGTGGGCCGACGCCGACCCCAGGTACAGGCCCCGGACCGGCGTCTCGGCCCGGGCCAGGCCGGGCACCGGCCGGAAGACCAGCTGCTGGTGGAGCTGGGCGCTGCCGCCGTTGACGGCGCCGCCCACGAGGTTGGCGTCGCTGGCCTCGAGCAGCGGCGGCGTGGCCACGTAGCGCCCCCGGATCCGGGACCGGAAGCCCGGCGCCAGCTCTTCGATCCGGGCCTCGACCCGGTCGGCGAAGGCTTCGGCCTCGGCGAAGTCCCACACCCCCTCGAGCTCGCCGCCGCCGTCGCTTCGGACCCGCTGCGGCACGTGGGTGTAGGCCCAGGCCGTCTCGGTGCCGGGCGGGCTGCGCGTCGGGTCGGCCACGCCCATCTGGCCGATCACGAGGTGGGGCCGGGCCGGAATGCGGCCCAGCACGAGGTCGCGGGACGCCTCGACGAAGTGGTCCAACCCCTCGGCCAGATGGACGGTTCCCGCCCGCCGGGCGTCCTCCGCCGCCCAGGGGATCGGGGCGTCGAGGGCCCAGTCGACCTTGACGGTGGAGTTGTCGTACTGGAACCGGCGGAGGTCGTCGACCAGGCGGTCGGGCAGGTGCTCGACGCCGACGAGGTCGCGGTAGAGCGCCGGCGCGCCGACGTCCGCCACCACCGCCCGCCGGGCCGCGACCTCGTCGCCGCCGGCCGTCACCACCGCCACCGCCCGGCCCGAGCGCACCACCACCCGCGTCACCCGGGCGCCGCACACCACCCGCCCGCCCCGGGACTCCAGCCGGGCCACCAGCGCCGCCGTGAGACGCCCGGCGCCGCCCTCGGGAACCGGGAAGCCGATCTGCTGGCCGAGCCCGGCCAGGAGCCACCCGAACAGGCTCGACGTCGGGCTGTCGGGGGCGAGGTCGGTGTGCAGCGCCAGACCGGTGAGGAGCAGCGCCGCCCCCTCGCCGGAGAACTCCTCCTCGGCCAGCCGCTGGACGGACACCGCGGCGAGGCGGGCGAGCCGGAGGAGCCCCGCCGGCCCCAACCGGGAGGCCAACCGGGCCCCGGCCCGGACCGGCGGGAACGGCGTCAGCAGGGCGTCGAGCAGCGGCCCGCTCACGTCGCGCCACAAACCGTAGAGACGCCGCCAGGCATCGCCGTCGCCGGGGGCGAAGGCCGCCAGAGACCGGCACGTCTCGTCGATGTCGGTCGAGAGCACCGGGCAGCGACCGTCGGCCAGCGGGTGGGCCAGCACCAGCGGCGACCGCCGCCAGCGCAGGCCGTGGCGCTCGAGGTCGAGCCCGGCCATCACCGGCGAGCCGGCCCCGAGCGGGTAGAAGGCGCTGAAGCGGTCGTGGACGAACCCGGGGACCGTCAGCTCGCCGCTGCGGACGGCGCCGCCGGGATCGGGCTCCGCCTCCAGCACGACGACGCTCCAGCCGGCGTCGGCCAGCAGGTTGGCGGCGACGAGCCCGTTGGGCCCGGAGCCGATCACGACGGCGTCGGCGGTCTCTTCCTGTCGCGTCACCAAGCGGTCCAATCAATACCCCCGATCCGGCCCCGGCAATGGCTCGGGTCCGCGGTGCAGAACGAGGGTGTCAGCGGCCCACCGCCGGGGTACTTCCTGAAACAGGAACACAGTGCCGAGGAGGACCACGTGGGCGACGCCGACGAGGGCATCGTGCTGACGGATCAGGAGCGCGAGGCGCTGGCCGGCCTGGCCGCCTCGATCGGCGACCCCTGGCTGGCCGGCCAGCTGACCGGCCGGGCTGAGAACGCCCCCCGCCCGAGACACCGTCCGGCCTGGCTCCGGCTCGCCTCCACCGGCTGGGCCGGTCTCGTCCTCGCCCTCATCGGCGCCGCGCTGGCCGTGACGACGTTCATCCACTCCATCGTGGTGGCGTCGCTCGGCCTCATCCTCATGGGTCTCGGCCTGTGGCGGTTCGTCGACCAGCAGGGCGCCGGCCTCGTCAGCCGGCTGAAGGCGCGGCGAGGTCCGGCAGCGGGAGCGACGCCGCCTCGCACACAGCCCGGAGCGGGGTGACGGTGGCGTAACCGCCGGCGATCAACGCCGCGTCGGTGCCCGGCTCGTGCTCGGCGTCGATCTCGGCCACCGCCACCTTGACGTAGCCTTCCCCCCGCTCCGCCACGTTGGTCTGCACGGCGCCGAAGCGGGCCAGGCGCGCCCGTCGGAAGCCCCGGAGCTCGTCGAGGGCGATGTTGGGGGCGTTGACGTTGAGCACCGTGGCCGGGTCGGCCGCCAGCAGCACCGGCAGCGCCCGGCGGGCGACCTCGGCCGCCGTCTCCCAATGCCGCGTCGACGAGATCGGCGCCGAGAACAGGCGGACGTTGAGCGACACCGCCATGGCCCGGGCCCCGAACGTGGACGCCGTCAGGGCCGCCCCCGCCGTCCCCGAGTGGAGGACGGCGTAGCCCGTGTTGGGCCCGTTGTTGATGCCCGACAGCACGACGTCGGGCGGCGGGCCGAAGGCGCCCCGCATTCCGGTGAGGGCGATGAAGGCCGGCAGCCCGCCGACCGCCAGGACGGCGCGGGCCTCGTCCAGCCCCGGCACCGAGCGGGACTCGACGACGAAGCGCCCGTCCTCCTCGACGGCCGTGATCGACGCCGAGGCGCCGCTGCACTCCTGCATCGGCGCCGCCACCACCACGTCGAGCCCGGCCTCCAGCGCCACCAGCGCCAGGACCCGGAGCCCTTCGCTGCCGATGCCGTCGTCGTTGGTGACGAGGCAGCGGAGGCGCCGCCCGCCCGGCTCGGAGCGGATCACACCGTCCGGGGCCGCCGCCCGCCGGCTCAGCTCGTCGAGCGAGACCTCGAGATCGGCGTCCTCCGTCATCGGCGGCAACGTACCCCGCACAGGGTTGATCGCAAGCGCCGCAATGGGTAGGACGAGTGCATGACGACGATGCGGGTGGTGTCGATGGCCCCGGGCGAGTTCGGGGTGGAAGTGACCGAGGGCAACGGCGTCACCGGCCACAGGGTCCGCCTCTCGCCGGGGTTCCTCGACGACCTGCTGCTCGCCGGCGTCGACCAGGAGACGATCGTGCGGGAGACGTTCGACTTCCTGCTCGAGCGGGAGCCGGCGACGTCGATCCTGCCCGAGTTCTCGCTGGAGGACGTCAGCCGGTACTTCCCCGAGTTCCCCGAGGAGTTGCAGCGGCGGCTCTCGTAGCCGGCCGGGAAGGAGCGCCATGGCCTCGAGGGGCAGCGGTGCCCTGGAGAGGGGATCCCGGTTCCGGGACCGGCGCCACGCCGGGCAGGTCCTGGGCTGGCACCTCGTCGAAGCTGGTGTGCTCGAGCGATTCCCCGAACCCCGGCTGGTCCTCGGGCTTCCCCGGGGCGGCGTCCCCGTCGCCGGAGAGGTGGCCCGGATCCTGGCCGCCCCGCTCGACGTCTTCCTCGTCCGCAAGCTCGGCGTCCCCGGCCATGAGGAGCTGGCCATGGGGGCCATCGCCAGCGGCGGTGTCCGGGTGCTCAACCAGGTCGTGATCGACCGCCTCGGCCTGAGCGACGACGAGATCGAGGCCGTGACCCGCTCCGAGGCCGAGGTGCTCGACCGGCGGCAGCGGGCCTACCGGGACGACCGGCCGCCAGCGCCGGTGCCGGGGGCCACGGTGATCGTGGTCGACGACGGCCTGGCCACCGGGGCCAGCATGCGGGCCGCCGTCCACGCCCTCCGCCAGCAGCACCCGGCCGCCATCACGGTCGCCGTCCCGGTCGGCTCGCCCGAGACCTGCCGGGACCTGCAGACCGAGGCCGAGGAGGTCGTCTGCGTCCGGACGCCGGAGCACTTCCTGGCCGTGGGCCAGGCCTACGACGACTTCTCACCGACGACCGACGCCCAGGTCCGGGCCGTCCTGAGCGCCGTGACCACCGCCGGCTAGTCGAGCTTCGGGCGCAGCTCCTCGGCCCAGAACCGGAGGAAGCCGGCCTGGTCCGGGCCGGTCTGGACGACGGCGACGTGGTCGTAGCCGGCCTGGACGTAGCGCCGGATCGCCTCGACGTGCGGTTCAGGTTGAGGACCGCAGGGGATCATCTCGGCCACGTCCTCCTCCCGGACGTTCTTCGTGGCGGCCTCGAAGGCCGCCGGCGTGGCCAGCTCCGACATCACCGTCCAGCCGGGGGCGAAGAACCGGAACAGGTCCCAGGCCTGCTTCCGGGCCTGCTCCTCGTCGGGGGCCCAGCTCAGCCCGACCTGGCCGTAGGTCGGCCCGGTCCCCCCGGCCGACCGGTAGGCCTCGACCAGCTCCGGGTCCGGGGCCACGGTGATGAGCCCGGCCCCGGCCTGACCGGCCAGGCGGGCCGCCTGCGGGCCGCCGGCGGCCACCGCCAGCGGCGGCGGCCGGTCCGGGCGCGAGTAGAGCCGGGCGGCCTCGAGGTGGACGTGCGTGCCCCGGTAGTGCCGTACGCCGCCCCCGAAGAGCCGGCGGATGATCTCGATCGATTCGGCCAGCAGCTCGTGGCGGGTGCCGACGGCCGGCCAGCCCCTCCCCACCACGTGCTCGTTCAGGTTCTCCCCCGCTCCGAGCCCGAGGGTGAACCGGCCGCCGGAGAGGATCTGCACCGTCGCCGCCCCCTGGGCGACGATCGCCGGGTGGTAGCGGAGGTAGGGGCAGGTGACCATCGTCATCAGCTCCATCCGCTCGGTGCGGTCGGCCACCGTGCCGAGGACGGTCCAGGCGTAGGGCGAGTTGCCCTGCGATTCGAGCCAGGGGTGGAAGTGGTCCGACATGGCGGCGAAGTCGAACCCGGCGGCCTCGGCCGCCACCGCCTGCTCGACCAGCTGGCGGGGCCCGTGGAGCTCGGTCATGAGGGTGAAGCCGTAGCGGATCATGGAAACGGTCCTACCCGCACCGGGGCCCGTCGATCTCCGAGAAATCTCCACATCGTCCCTGAGCGGTCTCCGCGGCCCTTCCCGTATCGTCGGGTACGTGGCCAGCGTCGTGGTGATCGAGGACGAGGAACCCATCGCCGCCGCCGTCGCCGCCCGGCTGCGCAGCGAGGGCTTCGACGTCGACGTCGCCGGCGACGGCCCGTCGGGCGTGGCGCTGGTGGAGCGGCTCGGGCCCGACCTCGTCGTCCTCGACCTCATGCTCCCCGGTTTCGACGGGCTCGAGGTCTGCCGGCGGATCCAGAAGGACCGGCCGGTGCCCGTCCTCATGCTGACCGCCCGCGACTCCGAGACGGACCTCCTCGTCGGCCTGGCCGTCGGCGCCGACGACTACCTGACGAAGCCGTTCAGCCCCCGGGAGCTCGTCGCCCGGGTCCACGCCATCCTGCGCCGGGTCGGCCGCAGCGCCGGCCAGGCGTCGACCGACCCCGCCGGCCGCGTGCTGCGGCTCGGCCGGGTGGCGCTGGAGCCGGCCACCCGCCGGGCCACGCTCGACGGCGAACCGGTCCACCTCACCCCCACCGAGTTCGACATCCTGGCCCTCCTCGGCGACAAGCCCGGCGTCGTCTTCACCCGGGAGCAGCTGCTGGCCGACATCTGGGGCTACCGCGACGGCTTCGGCGCCCGCACCGTCGACTCCCACGTCCAGGCGCTGCGGCGCAAGCTCGGCGCCGGCGTCATCCGCACCGTCCACGGCGTCGGCTATGCCGCCGGCGACGAGGAACGCGCTCCGAACGGGCATCCGTGAGACCGTCGCGCCGGCGGCCGCTCGACGGCCTGCCGTCCATCAAATGGAAGCTGGGCACGGTGATCGTGGCCGCGGTGCTGGTCACGGTCGTCGTGGTCGACCTCGGCGTGCGGGCGGGCGTGTCGCCGGTGCTGTCGGGCCTGGCCGCCGGCAGCCTCTCGATCCTCATGGTCCAGGTGCTGGCCCGGGGCATGACGTCGCCGCTGCGGGAGATGGCCGCCGCCAGCCGGGCCATGGCCCGGGGCGACCTGGCCCGGCGGGTGACGGCCACCTCCCGCGACGAGGTCGGCGAGCTGGCCCGGGCCTTCAACGCCATGGCCGCCGAGCTGGCCGAGGTCGACCGGATGCGGCGCGATCTCGTGGCCAACGTCTCCCACGAGCTGCGCACGCCGATCACGGCTCTCCAGGCCGGGCTCGAGAACCTGGTCGACGGCGTCGAGCCCCCCGGCCCGGAGCAGCTCCGCACGATGCTCAAGCAGGCCGAGCGGCTCGGGCGGCTGGTGACCCAGCTGCTCGACCTGTCCCGGCTGGAGTCGGGGGCGATCCCGCTCCAGCGGAGCGCCTTCGAGGTGCGGCCCGTCCTGGAGGACGCCGCCGACGAGTCCCGGCTCCACGCCCCCCATGTGCAAGTCTCGGTGTCGGTGGACGAGCCGGGGCTGGTGGCCGACGGCGACCCCGAGCGGGTCCACCAGGTGGTGGCGAACCTGCTCGAGAACGCCATCCGGCACTCC
>Ga0070741_10002514_pt1 | contig 48924 bp, 41 predicted proteins | sample Coa_R1_4_FD_66440 | JGI IMG/M metagenome (GOLD analysis project Ga0070741, IMG submission 66440) | Surface soil microbial communities from Centralia Pennsylvania, which are recovering from an underground coalmine fire - Coalmine... | ecosystem: Environmental > Terrestrial > Soil > Unclassified ... | reverse complement strand
CGGAGACACAGGCGCAGGAAAGTCCGCCTTAATGTTCCAGGTGCTCCGGCAGGTCCGCAGCCGCGAGGATTCGGCCATCGTGTATGACCCTGCCCGCGAGTTTGTGAAGCGATTCTATGACCCGTCGCGTGGGGACGTGATTTTGAATCCACTGGATGCACGCTGTCCGTATTGGGGGCCAGCCGAGGAGCTGCGCAGCCGCTCCGAAGCAAAGGCTCTGGCCGCCTCATTGTTCCAGCCACCACAAGACCGGAAGGGCGAGTTTTTTATTGAATCGCCACAGAAAATCTTTGCCTTCCTGATGGCCTATGGGCCGGCGCCGGATGAGCTGGTGCAGTGGATGTCGAACCCCGATGAGATCGACCGCAGGCTGAAAGGAACAGAACACGCGCACCTGATTGACCCGCGAGCGCACCAGCAGCGGGCCGGTGTTCTCGGCTCACTCGGATTGGTTGCGGACAGCCTGCGCCTGCTCCCGAAAAAGGGTGAAGGCAATGGCAGATGGACAGCTACGGAGTGGGCCGAAAAGCGGCAGGGCTGGATCTTCCTTACGTCGCTTCCCGCCGAACGCGAAGCGTTGCGGCCCTTGCAGAGTTTGTGGATTGACTGGCTGGTTTTGCGGTTGTTGAATGAGCCGACCAAAGACCAAAAGCGCGTATGGTTCGTCATTGATGAGCTGGCGAGTTTGCAGAAATTGCCGCAGCTCCACACCGCCATCACTGAAAGCCGCAAGAGCCGGAATCCGGTCGTGCTTGGCTTTCAGGGCAAAGCCCAGCTTGAGTATCTATACGGCCATCTGGCCGAAGTCATGCTATCTCAGCCTGCGACCAGCGTTTGGCTCACCACTAAAGAGCCGAATGCCGGGGAGTGGGTGTCGAAATTCATCGGCAAGGTGGAGATCGAAAGGCTGCGCGAGACGCACTTTGACGGCATCCGCGCAGGCCACAACTTCACTATCGAAAGGCAGGTTGAGCCGCTGGTATTGGAGTCCGAAATCTCCGGCCTCGCGGACCTCCACGCTTTCATGAAATATCAGAATTTCGTGACGTTTTTTTCGTTTCCGTACTTCGATATGCCGGAGGTTGCCAAACCCTTCGAGCTGCGCGAACGCCCGGATGACAAGTTGCCGTATACCCCAAAGACGTTACCCGACACCGCGGCGTCCTCTGCGGAACTGGCACAGGAGCCGGAGCCTTCCGCCGCCCCTGCGGAACCACAGCCGCAACCGAACGAGCCTGCGGCAGCGCAGGAGATACAGCCCGAAACAATCATCTCGGACGATGCCAGCGAGCAACAGGCTCTTACGTTCAAAGGATGAGGAGTTGCCATGCTGAATATCTCGAAACCGCTCTCCGCATCCCAGGCGCAGACGTATCACGAGAAAGAGTTCACCGCCGCCGAGCAGAACTACTGGAAGCAGTGCGACACCATACAGGGGGAATGGCATGGCAAGCTGGCCGACACATTCGAGCTGTCCGGCGCTGTCGGTGCGGAGGAGTTCGCCCGTCTCTCCGAGGGCCAGCATCCAAAAACGGGCAAGCAATTGGTCTCACATCGTGTCGTCCATGAATACCGCAACGCACAGGGAGAGATGGTCTCTCCGGTCGAGCATCGTGCCGGTTGGGATGCTACCTTTTCCGCCCCGAAGTCCATCTCTCTGACAGCTCTCGTAGGTGGCGATGACCGCGTACGTGAGGCACACCGCGAGGCCGTCAACGTCGCCTTGAATGAACTGGAAAAATACACGCAGGCCCGGATCGGGGGCAACCATCCTGCCGAGACGACTGGGCGGTTTGTCGCGGCGAAGTTCGAGCATGACACCGCCCGTCCCGTAGACGGCTACTCCGCGCCGCAGCTTCATACGCATGTTGTCGTCTTCAATATGACCGAGCGAGACAATGGGAAGATGCGAGCCTTACAGCCGCACTCGTTGTTTGAGAGCCAGCAGTTTGCTACCGCTATTTATCAGTCCCACCTCACCTACAAATTGCGCGACCTTGGCTACGAAATTGAACCGGGCAAGAGCGGCGCACCGGATATTAGGGGCTACACAGCGGAGTATCTTGAGGCATCCAGCCCACGCCGCCAGCAGATCGAAGAAGCTCTCTCCCGTAGCGGCTTTGCTGGCCCGGAGGCCGCGCAGATTGCCGCGCACAACACCCGCGACAAGAAAGTTACCCTGTCTCCCGACCAAATCCTGGCCGCACACAAACAGATTGCCGATGAGTTCGGCAATCAGGCCGACAAGGTCGTGGCGGAGGCGCGCGAGCGCAGAAAAGAACAAGGTCAGGAGCGACCCGAAAAGGAGCGCAGCCAGCAGGTGCGAGAGGCTGTCACCTTCGCCCGCGATAAAGGCTTTGAGCGGGAGGCCATCGTAGACGAACGCGCCCTCTACGTGGATGCCTTGCGCCGTGGCATGGGAGAGATGACCTACCCGGAAGTCCGCGCCACCTTCGAGGCGCGTGTCGCCTCCGGCGAGTTCAAAGAGATTGCAGAGGACAGTCAGAAAGCCGGACGCCGGTTCACGACAGCCGCGACCATCAAGGCCGAAAATGAAATCGTCCAGAAGGTACAGAGCGGACAAAGCCGCGCATCGCAGATCATGTCCATTGAGTCCGCTGTTCCGCTCTCGGAATCCCAGCCTCACTTCAACGCCGCGCAGCGGCGAGTGATTGAAGAGGTGCTTATCTCCCGCGATCAGGTGCAGGGATTGCAGGGGCGGGCAGGCTCAGGGAAAACTTCTGTGCTTGAAATCATCGGTGAAGGGGCTGAAAGGAACGGCTACGCGGTGGAAGGTTTTGCGCCGACCTCGCGTGCCGCGAAGCAGCTCCGCGATGCGGGAATCAAGGCGGACACGTTGCAACGCTTCCTCGCAGGCGGCGGCCTGCAGGCCGCCGGCGATCCCGCGAGGAAGCATCTCTATATGGTCGATGAATCGTCTCTGGCATCGACGCAACAGATGCGCGACTTCCTGAATAAGGTTGGGCCGCAGGACAAAGTTCTGTTGATTGGAGACACACACCAGCATCAGGGCGTCGATGCCGGAAAGCCCTTCGAGCAGTTGCAGGAAGCTGGCATGAAGACCGCACAGCTTGACCAGATTGTGCGTCAGAAGCCCACTCCCGAATTACTGGAAGTGGTCGAGCATCTATCGAAAAACGAAACTGCTGTAGGCATCGAGATGCTTGCACAGCAAGGCCGCATCACCGAAATCAAAGACCCGCAGGAACGCATCGAGGCGATAGCAAAGAGCTATACGGTGCATCCTGAAAAGACCATCATCGTTTCGCCCGATAATGCATCGCGCCGTGCGATCAATCAGGCCGTCCGGCAGGAGTTGCAGACGCTTGGCATCGTGGACACCCAAGACCATTCCATGCGCGTGCTGACGCCGCGCAACGACATGACTGGCGCGGATCGGGAGTGGGCGAATCGCTATCAGGCCGGAGATGTTCTGCATTACACGCGCGGGAGCAAGGAGCACGGCATTGAGCCAAGAAGCTACGCCCAGGTTGTCACCACGAACCCCAAGGAGAATCTTGTCACCGTACAGAAGCAGGACGGCCACCAAGTCACCTATGACCCATCGCGGTTGCGCGGCATCGTCGCGTACCGCGAAATTGAGCGTGAATTTGCTACTGGCGACAAAATACGATTTACAGCTCCACAAAGGGACTTGCAGGTAGCCAATCGTGACCTCGGCACCATACAGAGCATTGGAAAGGACGGTAAAATCAGCGTCCGCATGGATGGCGCAAAAGACAGAATCGTGTGCTTCGATTCTGACCAGATGCGGCACTTTGACCACGGCTACGCCGTGACCTCGCACAGCTCGCAAGGTCTCACGTCCGAGCGCGTTTTGGTCAACATGGATACCGAAGTTCATCCCGAATTGATAAACAACAGATTTGCCTATGTGTCGGTCTCGCGTGCCTCGCACGACGCGCAGATTTACACCAACGACGCGGCTGCGCTTGCGGAAAGCCTCAGCCGCGATGTGAGCAAGGCATCCGCGCTTGACTTCAGCAAAGGCAAGAATCCGGTTGCAAGTGTGGGATTGGAACATGCCCCAATATCGGATAAAACACCGGTTAGAGGTCTTGGGTTATCCCTGTGAAGTTGCACGTTCCCGAGAGCGGGCCTTGCTCTTCTGCTATGTAAGGACGTAGCCTAATCTTGGTAATGCGTGTTTTTCGTCAATTCGGGGCGTTGGTCCTGCTGCTGGTGTCATGCCTGGCTCCGGCAATGGCCTGCATGGTTCCTGATGCTCAGATGAACGCTGAGGAACGCGCCTGCTGCCGTATGATGAAGAACCAATGCGGGCAGATGGAGATGTCGGCAGCGCAAAACTGCTGCCAGAAAACTCCAGCGAGCATTCACAACAATGCACTGGACACGAAGGCGGTGAACTTTCACCCCGTTGTGGCCCCTGTTGTCTGGTTGGCTGCGTTCGAGCTGGTGAATCCAAACGCCGTTGTCAGTGGATGGGTTAAACCGCCCGACTACTCTCCTCCAAAGTCTCCTCCCGCGACCATTTCCATCCTAAGAATCTAGTCAGCTCCTCTCGCGCACTCTACTTTTGCCGAGCGCATATGCCTGTCTGCGTGTCTCGGTAAATGCCGTGAACTGCATTGAGATTGGAGCTTTCGTATGAGCAGGGTCCTTTTGACCGTCGCGCTCGTGTTCGCCATCGCATTTTCTGCATTTGGGCAGACGCCGGTGGCAAGCACTCCCACACCTTTATCCCAGCTTTTAGCTGAAGCTGAAGCAAACAACCCGCAAATCTCCGCAGCCGACTACGGTGCAAGAGCCGCGAGGCAAGTGGCCCCACAAGTGACTGCGCTACCGGACCCGAAATTTACCTACCAGCAGTTCAGTGTAGGCAGCCCGAAACCATTCGCGGGATACACCAACAGCGATTTTTCCTACATCGGCATCGGAGCATCGCAGGAGTTGCCCTATCCAGGCAAATTGCGTGCGCGAGGCGTTGTGGCCGAGCGCGATGCCGACACGAAACAAGCCGAGGTTGAAGTCACGAAGACCGGCATTGCCGATGCGATAAAGAGTGGCTATCTCCAACTTGCCTATCTGCAACAGACGCTTGGCATCCTGCGGCAAAACGAGACTGCTCTTGACGAACTTATTCAGGATGCGACCGCCCACTATCAGGTGGGTCAGGGGATGCAACAGGACGTTTTACAGGCGCAGGTGAACCGGACCAAGATCGTGAAAGAGATCACGATGCACCATCAGCAGATGGGACAGGTCCAAGCACAGCTCAAAGATCTGCTAAGTCGGGACCAGGGATCACCGAACATTGTTACGGAAGACCTCATAGAAACTCCGCTGAAGCGCACCTCCGAGGAGTTGCTTGCGGCGGTCCGGCAGAACAATCCTCAGCTACAGGTCGATGCGAGTTCCATTCGCAAACAGGACGCGCAATTAGCGTCCGCGAAGCGTGAAGGAAAGCCGGACTTCGAGGTCGGCTATATGTACCAGAACACCGACCGCAAGTATCGGGACTACTACATGTTTACTTTCGATGTGAGCTTTCCGCGCAAAAGCCGCGTCAACGCTGAGATCGCTGAAGCCACGGAAAAGCGTTCCGAATCGCAACAGACCCTCAATGCTCACCTGCAACAACAACTCGCTGAAGTGCAGGAAGAGTATGTGAGAGCGACCAGCGATGAGGAGTTATTGAAGGAATACCAGGACGGTCTGATTCCTCAATCGGATGCAGCATACCGAGCGGCGTTGAACGCTTATGCGTCGAACCGCGAGCAGTTTACCCATGTGCTCTCCTACTTTACCGATCTTCTGAATTTGAAGCTCGAATACACGCAGACCCTCGTAGATCACGAAACTGCTTTGGCACATCTCGAAACTCTGACAGGAGCGACACTCCGATGAACAAGTACATCCTGCGTACCTCGCTCTTCTGGCTATTGATTTTCGCGGCGGTCATCGGCATCTTCGCTTATCGCTCTCACCGGCGACATCAACCAGCTTCATATTCCGACAGCGTTCAGCCGATCGCCTCCGGCCCAGCCGCACAGCCCCCAGCATCGCAAATGGGAAGCGGCATGGCAATGCCTTCGCAAAAGATGGAAGCCCCGCTTGTTCCCGTGCAACTCACCTCCGAACAGATGCAGAGCATTGGAGTGAGGACTGGAACCGTCGAGTATAAACAACTGAGTGACGACATCCGGGCTACAGGCACCGTAGACATTGACGAACGGCTTGTCTCCTATGTGCAGGTCCGATTTCCTGGATACATCCATAGGGTATTCGCCAACGCAAGCTATCAGTATGTGAAGAAGGGAGAGCCGCTCTTCACCATCTACAGCCCCGATCTTGTCGCCACGCAGCAGGAGTATCTGCTGGCCCGCCAGAATGAGAAGGCCATGAGCGCGAGTACCGTCGATGGAGTTGCGGCTGGGGCTGCCTCGCTCTCGACTGCGGCGGAACGACGGCTACAGCAGTGGGACATTCCCGAAAGCGAAATCGCAAAGCTCAAAGAGACCGGCAAGGCCATCTCAGACCTTACGATCAATTCGCCGGTGTCCGGCTACATCACGGAGCGCAATGCGCTCCCCAATATGTATGTCGAGCCCGCTACGCGCTTGTATACCGTGGCCGATCTATCCCATGTGTGGGTGAACGCGCAGGTATTTCAAAACGATGTCGGCAGGCTGAAGCCCGGCGATAGCGCCAAGATCACAGTGGATGCTTATCCCAACAGAACCTTTTCGGGACGCATCGAGAACATTCTGCCCCAGGTAGACATGACGACCCGCACGGTGCAGGTGAGGATTGCCGTTAGCAATCCCGGCGTCAAGCTCAAGCCGGGCATGTTTGTGAATGTGGCCTTGAAATCGGCGTTGGGACGGCAGCTTGTTGTACCGGCATCCGCCGTCTTTCAAACAGGTACTCGTCAACTTGTCTTCGTCGATCACGGCAATGGGAATCTGGAACCGAAGGATGTAATCCTCGGTCCTCGTGTCGGAGACGACTTTGTTGTGCTCAAAGGAGTCGAGACCCACCAACACATCGTCACATCAGCCAACTTCCTGCTTGATTCAGAGAGTCAGCTACAGGCGGCTGCCGGTTCTTATGCGCCACCACCACCAGGCGCGGGCAACGCGACGCAACAGGCCCCAACGGTAGATGTCGATTTCACCACCAATCCCAATCCGCCACGAAAAGGGTCAAACACTTTCCGCGTAAAACTCACTGGTGCCAATGGCAACCCCGTCACTGGTGCAGATGTCACCGTGACCTTCTTCATGCCTTCGATGCCTGCAATGGGCATGGCAGCGATGAACGCGACCGCAAAGCTCACACAGAAAGGTGATGGCCTGTATGAAGGTCAGGTCAATCTCGGCTCCGGTGGAACATGGCAGGTGACAATCACCGCCCAACAAAGCGGGAAGATCATTGCCACCAAACAACTGCACGTCAACGCCGAAGGGGGGATGTGACATGCTCTCCAGAATCATCGACCTCTGCGTGCGCAATCGCTTCCTCGTCTTTACCTGCGTCCTCCTGCTTACTCTTACAGGCATCTGGTCTCTGAAGCACGTTCCCCTCGATGCGCTGCCCGACATCTCGGATGTGCAGGTCATTGTGCATACAAGTTGGGTGGGACAACCACCAGACATCATCGAGGACCAGGTAACTTATCCCATCGTGACGAGTCTTTTGGCTGCGCCACACGTCAAGGCAGTGCGTGCGCAAACTATGTTTGGCGACTCCTACGTCTATGTCGTCTTTGAGGATGGCACCGACCTCTATTGGGCGCGTTCGCGTGTCGTCGAATACCTCCAGCAAATCAGCGGTCGTCTTCCTGCCGACGTTCATCCGGCTATTGGACCCGACGCGACCGGCGCGGGGTGGGTTTTCGAGTATGCCATCGTGGATAAAAGTGGAACTCAAAGTCTGGCTGACTTGAGGAGCCTTCAGGACTGGCACCTGCGCTATGCCTTGGAGACGGTGCCCGGTGTCGCCGAAGTAGCGAGCATCGGCGGCTATGTGCGTCAGTATCAGGTGCGTCTCGACCCGAATAAGCTCCTTGCCTACAACATCCCGCTCTCTACGGTGGTCGACAAGGTGAAGACCAGTACCAATGAGGTCGGCGGCAGTGTTCTGGATTTGAGTGGGGCACAATACATGATCCGTGGTCTCGGCTATCTGCGCTCCCTGGATGATCTCGCATCTGTGGCCGTGGGTAGCAAAAACGGTACGCCCATATTTCTGCGCGATCTTGGCAGCGTCGGCTTCGGCCCGGATATTCGGGAGGGAGTCGCCGAATGGAATGGCAAGGGTGAAACTGTTGGTGGCATTGTGGTCATGCGTCAGGGCATGAACGCATTGAATGTGATCGAAGGAGTAAAGCAAAAACTCCGCGAAATTGCCCCTTCCTTGCCGCCTGGAGTTCAGATTGTCGCTGGGTACGACCGCTCCGGTCTCATTCAGGATTCGATTGCAACCCTTCAACGCGATTTGTTAGAAGAAGCCATCATCGTGAGCCTGGTCATCATTATTTTCCTCTTTCATTTCCGTTCGGCTTTGATTGCGATTGTCACTTTGCCTATCGCGCTCCTGGTCTCCTTCATCCCGATCTACTTTTTGGGTATCAGCGCCAACATCATGTCTCTCGGAGGGTTGGCACTTGCCATCGGGGTTCTGGTAGATGCGGCTATTGTCATGGTCGAGAACGGTTATCGGCACTTGTCCGACAGGCAGCAGTCAAGCGAAACGCCTGTCTCAGAACCAGAACGCCGCGAAATTCTTATCAATGCCGCGAAGCAGGTTGGCCCAGCACTCTTCTTCTCTCTGCTCATCATCGTCGTCTCGTTCCTTCCCGTCTTTCTGCTCGAAGCGCAAGAAGGCCGCATGTTCCGTCCTCTCGCCTGGACAAAGACGTTGGTAGTTGGGTCGTCTTCCATCCTTGCCATTACACTCGTGCCGATATTGATGGTATTGCTGATTCGCGGGCGATTAAGGCCGGAGAGCGCCAATCCCATCTCCCGTTTCACACAGGCCATTTATCTTCCCATACTCCGCTTCTGCCTGAAATACCGGAAGCTGACCATCGGACTCAATCTGATCTTCCTGATTGCTACGTTGCCTGTGGCGTTCAAGTTGGGCAGCCAGTTCATGCCGCCGCTCTTTGAAGGTAGTGCTCTCTACATGCCGACCGCACTACCCGGTATCGCCATCGAACAGGCCAAAATACTACTGCAAAAGCAGGACGCAATTCTACGCACCTTCCCCGAAGTCGCCAGCGTCTTCGGTACGGTTGGACGCTCGGACAGCGCGACCGACAACGCGCCGCTCGATATGTACGACACGACCATTATGCTCAAGCCGCGCGAGCAGTGGCCGCCTGGAATGACCTATGAAAAGCTGATTCAGGAAATGGACGCAAAGGTGCAGTTTCCCGGCCTCTCAAACACATGGACCAGTCCGGTCGAGAACCGTCTGGACATGGAGTTGACGGGCATCAAGACCCCGCTCGGCCTGAAGGTCCAGGGACCGAACGTGGATGGCATCGAACAGCTCGCTGCACAGATACAAGGCGTTCTGTCCACGATGCCGCAGGTGCGGTCGATTTTCGCAGAGCGTATCTCGCAAGGCTTTTACATCAATGTAGGGCCGAACCGTGAGGAGGCCGCCCGCTATGGCCTCAGTATTGCCGATATTCAAACTGCCGTCTCGTCCGGCATTGGAGGGCAAAACATTGCGGAGAACATCGAAGGGCGGGAGCGTTATCCAATCAATGTGCGCTACTCGCAGGATTTCCGTGACAGCGTGGATCGGATGCGGAGCGTGTTGATTGCTACTCCTTCCGGGGCTCAGATTCCACTCGGACAGGTTGCGCGCATCTCGTTCTCACACGGCCCGGCCATGATCCGTGATGAGGACGGCCAGCTCACCGGGTACGTCTACATTGGCCTCAAAGATACTAACTATGGTGGTTTCGTAGACGCAGCGACCCGGAAGCTGCATAATCAGATTTCATTGCCGCCGAACTATGGCTTCAAGTGGTCCGGAGAATATGAGTTTGAGCTGCGCGCCAAGCAACGGCTCAAGCTCATCCTGCCCATAGTCTTCTTCCTCATCTTCCTGCTGTTGTACATGGTTTTTCATTCGGTTGCCGAGGCTGTGGTGCTGATCGTCCCGACGATCTACGCTTTGACCGGCGGGCTGTTGCTGCAATGGCTACTACACTACAACTTCAGCGTGGCGGTGTGGGTTGGCTACATCGCACTATTCGGCATCGCGGTTGAGACTGGCGTTGTCATGGTGGTGTATCTGCACGACGCTCTGGAACACCGTCTGCAACAAGGCGCTCCTTTAACAAATGCCGATATAGAAACGGCCGCCATAGACGGAGCTGTCCACCGGCTGCGTCCCAAGCTGATGACCGTTACGGCTGTACTTGCCAGTCTTGTCCCCATTCTTTGGGAAACCGGCATCGGCTCCGATGTGATGAAGCCGATTGCCGCTCCCATCGTAGGAGGGATGATTACCTCCACCATCCATGTCCTGATCTTGGTTCCCGTCTTCTTCGTGATGATGAAAGAACGCGCGTTGCGTAAAGGACATCTTCATGCGCAGAATCCACCCCAATCCATTCAACCCTCAACTCAAGGAGAACTCTAATGCGTCTACGAATCTCGACTGTATTTCTTTCCCTCGCTCTCTCTGTAGGACCAGTATTCGCCCAATCCAGCCAGATCATAACCGGCACCGTGACCGACGCCATGTGCGGGGCTCATCACATGATGCAGGGCAAGACCCCAGCACAATGTACCCGCGAATGTGTCAAGGAAGGATCTGACTTTGCCCTTGCCAGCGGAGACAAGGTGTACGTCCTGAAAGGCGACAAGAGCCAGTTTGATAAGTTTGCCGGACAAAGTGTGACCATCAAAGGAAAGGTGGGTGGGAAGACAATCACAGTGGACTCGATTGCGGCTGCCAAGTCTTAGCGTCTGTCCATCCTTATTACCGTGGATTTAGCAACAGCCGCAGCTCTCGCCTCGCAAAGGCCGCCGCCCCTCAACTATGAGGATGGGCAATGCGAGGAGTGCTGCGGCTGAATCCACCCAATGAATATGCCAGATGGCATTGATAGCCAGTCCAGCCAAAGTTATCGCAGCGAGATAAGCACAGGTGGCCGATTGCATGGCATCTGCGGCCAAAGCTCGATTGTTCGCCTGCCGCGCAGTTCTACGTTTCGCCCATGCCAAAATTGGCATCACGACAATGGCTGCAAGCGTGATAGCGATGCCGCTGCAACTCGTCTCCGGTCTGACACCGTATAGAAGCGAAAGAACGGCCACGAGTGCGACGATTCCTGCAAGGATGAAGAGTAGGATTCCAGCCAGTCGTGCGGCAAGGTCTTTTGTGAGCGAGAACGACGGGACAATCGCCATCAGGACGACGGTCGCAGACAGCAGTTCCACAAAACTGTCGGCTCCAAATGCCAACAGCGCGGGGCTATGCGCTGAAGCGGCTCCATAAAGAGATACCGAGCATTCCACGAGCATCCATATCAGGGTAATGCTCTGTAGCCAGATCACAGTACGAGTACCTTGCGGCGGTGTGGCGCAAGTCCCAGGCTCACGAGTCGATCTCGATGCGGCTTGAATGAATTGAGCCATAGGACAATTTACGAAATACTGGACCTTCGCCGTAAAGAGTAGATCATTCACAAAAGCAATGACAGATCATAACGATCAAGATCATTCACAAACGGCCAATCGAAATCGTTGTTCTACTGAAGATCAAGCGCCTTGAACAAGTTTTCCCAACGCGATAGATATTCCTCCGAAATCTTCTTTCCTGTCCTACTTAATAGAGCCTGTTTGACGCGCTTTGCCAGTTCTACCTTCCAAGCTGGTGCAGCCAGTGTGACATTATTTGACTTCGCCCACTGTTCAATCTGAGGAACGATGGGCAGACCTTCTTTGACGGAATCAGCGAAGGCTTGCTCGGGTCCACGCTGCCAACGATCCAGCACCTGCGCGATCACATCTGGAGGAATGAGATCTTCGATCTCCGAACCCGTGAACCCAGAAAATGTCTCAACTTCCAGCACGCGTTCCTTCGCAGCGGCATAGAAGGAGGAGGTAAGTTGCTGCGCAGACTGCTTTCCAGCCGTGTCACTGTCGAACAACGCAATGGGTAGTGCTTCGTCTCTACCTGTAAGGATACTTGCAACCACTTTAACGCCTTTTGCACCGCCAGCCGGAGGAAACACAACTTCACGATTCGGCTGAATCTTGCCTTGACCGATCAGAAGAGCTTTGATGGCGCTTAGGTAAATCTGGTCAGAGACACCCTCCACAATAACGACAGTGCAGCCTAGCAATAGGCTCTCCGCAACCGTCAAACCAAGAGCGGCGTAGACGGCATATCCAGAGGCACGCTGCGCCTTGTCATCCGTTTCGGATTCCCTCAAGTCAGGTGTTGCTTTGGTGGTTCCATTTGCCGCGATATACACTTTCCGGGCACGGTCCAGACGGTCGGAATCGATCAGGAACGGAGAGTGCGTCGTATAGATCAACTGGTTGTTCTCGGAAAGGCCATCGAAAAACGCGGAGAGGTCTTTTTGCGCCAACGGATGGAGAGATGTACCCGGTTCATCGAGCAGCAGGATCGCACCGGCATGGGTGTCCCGACTTTCCACGAGGAACACCAGGTAGAAACTCAAGAACCATTGCAGGCCGGTACTGCGACCCTCCAGTTCCACCTCTTCGGGACGCTTGTCGTCTGACACCCAAATACGGAAATGGTCGCCGTCAGCCTCGAAGCGAAAGCGGTACTCTCCCTGCTTCCACCACGAGCGGAATTCCTGTGTGAGCTTCGTCGAGGCGGACTGAAGCAGAATGCTACGTTCCTTCTTCTTTTCTGCGATTGCGGCAATCTCGTCTTCTGTTGGCTCGCGGCCGTTCGCAGGCCGCTTGAAGTCGAGGCCTAATTCCAAAATCTCCTCTGGCTTCAGCCCAACAAACTCGAAAAGAACTTTGAGCGTTCGCACCTTCGCCTCTTCCTTTGCCCCGAGATCATCGCGCTTCATATTTTCGATAACATGCGGAAGATAGATTTCCGAATCTAGGTTGCCGTAATTCGTGTAATAGACGAACGCAGGAACCTCTTTCCAAGCAAGATCGAGTGCCTCTTCTATGTCATTGGGCAACTTCGCGCAGAGTTCATCATGGATCGCATCGAGATCCGCGCGTAACTGGGCATACCGCGGCCCTATCGCGCTGGTCTTGGCCATGCCTTCGACGGCTGGCAGTAATGCCTGAACCGCCTCTAGCTCCACGAGGGTAACCATTTCGTTCGCCGCCAAGCCTGCCTGCGCGGTAACAAGAGCCTGCCGCGCTCGGCTGGCGGCATCCTCTTCGTTATTGCGCGGCGTGAGAGCCTGAAGTTCTTTCGACGCTGCCTCCAGAATCGCGGCGATCCTGTCTCGCGGTGTCTCCCGTGTTGTTGGAGCGTTGGGAAAACTGACATGCTCCTCATCCGAAAAATCGCGGTCGATGCGGATTTCACTAAAGGCGTCTATCGAGGACGAGCAAATCTTCGCCAATTTCGCGGCAAGTTCTGCGTCTGGAACAAATGTCGCTTCGATGAAGACAGGCTTCCTCTTCATGTTCCGAATATCGTTGTAGGACTTGCGCGGGTAATCGGAGGTCGGTTTGATCTCACCGTCCTTCGCCGGGTTCAGCTTCCAGAGAGGAAGCAGCAGGTTCGACTTGCCCGACTCATTAATTCCAATCAGAGCCGTAACACCGTCAGTTTCGATAACGCCGCTATCGTCCACAGAGCGAAAGTTGCGGACACGGAATGACTTCAGTTGCATTTTCAAGTGCAGACTCCCAAGGCAGAAATAAAGCAGATGCTTTTAGCTTACTCCTTTTGTTCGCCTGACTACCACAACGACGTTTTATTACAGCCGGCCTCTAAAAAATTGCACGGGTGTGATTCTATAGAACATGGCTTCCCATCATCATGGTTAGCGTCAGACTTCACCTTTACGTAGCGCCGAATCATTAATGAAAATCATGCGACCGCATATCGACATCGCTGTGTTGCAGCACACGAACTGCTGACGCCTTCACGGAGATAACACCGTCCTGATTTTGGAGCACGCCTTCCACCATGAGGAACTTGCCTCGTGTGACGGCCACCCTGTTTTGCTCATACAGCCTGGGATGAATGATGGCATTGGAGATGCCTGTTTCATCTTCATTGCTCAGAAATATAAAGCCGCTCGCCGTACCCGGACGCTGCCGCGCAATGACTGCCCCGGCCACCCGAACAAACGTCCCGTCGGGAATCGACTTCAGACCAGCGGCACTCAGAACGCCGCTTTTGTTCATCTGCGTCCGGTGGTAGGCCATCGGATGCGGCCCAATGGTAAAACCTGTGATGAAGAAGTCCGCCACCAGCCGTTCCTCTAGGGTCATGCTCAACAGCGGTGACGAATCATTGATTTCGTATTCGTCGGGTATGTTCTCAAAGAGCGGCCCTGCACTCTGTCCCGCACGTTCCGCACGCCAGACTGCCGTGCGGCGGTCATGTTTTTTGCCCGTCCAGTTGAATGCGCCAGCCTTCGCCAACAACACCAGCTCCGCTTTGCGTATGGCAGGCACGCGCCGCTTGAGATCATATTCCGATGCGAACGCTCCATCACTCAATCTTGCCTCAGCAATCGCACTTCCCATCTCCTGCCGCAGTCCCTTCACATAGCGGAGTCCGATTCGCAGCGCGAATAGATCGGTACATTTCGTGCGTTCGACTTGACTGAGCGTTTCAAGAGTGCAATTCCATTCGGAGTGCTGTACGTCGATGGGCAGAACCTTCAGGCCGTGACGCTTGGCGTCGTTGATGATCGTGGACGGTGAGTAGAAGCCCATCGGCTGATTGTTCAGCAGAGCGCAGGTATAGGCAGCGAGATAGTGAAACTTCGTATAGGCACTCGAATACGCGATCGACGCGAAGCTGTGGGCGTGCGACTCAGGGAACATGAACTCTCTGACGGTCGAGAGTATCCGCAGAATCTCAACTTGCACATCCGGCGCGATGCCGTTGGCGGTCATGCCTTCAATCAGTCGTTCTCTCATGCGGGTGAGAATGGCATCCGATCGTTTGCCGCCCATCGCCTTGCGTAGCTCTTCGGCCTCGCCTCCGGTCAGATTTGCGGCAACCATCCCTACCTTCATCACCTGTTCCTGAAAGAGAGGGACACCAAGCGTTCTGTGGAGAAACGGCTCGAAGGACGGATGCAGGTATGTGATCGGCTGCCTGCCCAACCGCCGCTCAATATACGGATTTACGAACTTGCCCGTCACTGGCCCAGGGCGGATGATAGCTACCTGCATGGACAAATCAGCGAAGCATTTCGGCTTCGTGCGAGGCAACGCAGACATCTGAGCGCGGCTCTCGATTTGAAATAGCCCAACCGTATCCGCTCTCTGAATCATTTCGTAAACGGCATCGTTCTGCGGTATTTGGGCATAGTCGAGCATCTTTCCATAATGCTTCGGCACCAGCTCTCGGCAATCCGCGAGCACCGCCAACATGCCGAGGCCAAGCAGATCGACCTTGATAATCTTCATGTCCGAGCAATCGTCTTTGTCCCACTGGACGACCGTGCGCCCGGCCATTGACGCCCGTTCAATCGGCACGACCGAATCAAGATGCCCCTGGCAGATCACCATTCCGCCAGAGTGTTGACTAAGATTGCGCGGAAGGTTCTGCATTCGCCCGCACAGCTCCAGATACTTCCGAATGCGGGCGTTCCGCATATCGAAGCCAGCAGTCTTGAAGGTGTTCTCCAGCGTGTCGCTTGGCCCCTTCCACTCCCACGCGCCCACCAATCCAGAGAGCCGTCCAGCCGTCTCTTTATCGAAACCCAGCGCCTTGCCCGCTTCGCGGGAGGCGGAGCGGCTGCGGTATGTCGTCACATTCGCGGTCATGGCCGCTCCCAATTCGCCATATCGCTGATAGACATACTGAATGGCACGCTCACGGTCGGTCACACTCGGCAGGTCGAGGTCAATATCCGGCCACTCGCCGCGCTCCTCCGATAAGAACCTCTCAAAGAGCAGGTCCAGACCAACCGAATCAACGATGGTAATTTCGAGCGCATAGCAGACGACGCTATTTGCGGCGGAACCGCGGCCTTGAATGAGAATGCCATTGTCCTTGCAGTAACGAACGATATCCCACACGATCAGGAAATATCCCGCCAGCCCCAACGTCTCAATCAACTTCAATTCGCGCTCTGCCTGCTTGACGGCTTTGGCATAGAGCGCAGCGTCATTCTTCGGCAGATAGCGGTTGCGGATACCTTCCTCCACACGCTTGCGAAGAAACGAGTCCATCGTCTGCCCATCCGGTACGGGATATGCCGGGAACTCATAGCCGAGGCCGGTCAACTCGAATTCCAGTCGCGTGGACAGCTCTCGCGTGTTCGAGATTGCATCGGGATAGTCATAGAAAAGTTGCTGCATCTCCCGTGCGGAGCGTAGATGCCGCTCCGCATTCGTCGTCAGCAACCGGCCTGCGGTATCAAGCGTCGCTCCATGACGAATGCAGGTGAAGAGATCGAGGATTTCACGCTCATACTGTGTCGCGTAGTTCACTCCACCCGTAGCCAGCAGCGGCAGGTTCAGCGACCGTGCAATGCGAATTGCCGCACGGTTGCGGTGTTCTTCCTCGCGGTCGAAGTGGCGTTGTATCTCGACATAGACATTTTTCTGGCCGAAGAGATGCACCAGCCGTTCAACGCTCTTTTGCGCGGCATCATAGCCGCCACTTGTTAACGCAGCGGCCAGCGGCCCCTCACTTCCACCAGTGAGACACACTAAGCCTTCGCCACACTCCTCAAAGTCGCTGGTGAGCGCAGCGCCTTCGGTTTTCGTGTTCTCGCGCAGTTTGAAGCGGGTGATGAGTCGGCAGAGATTTTTGTAGCCGGTACGTGATTCGGCCAGGAGCGGCAGCCGCGCAGGTTCAATGGGATGCTGATGCGGTAAGTACGATGCAGGCCGCAATCGTTGCCCCATATCGCTGACACCAATCTCTGCACCGATATGCGCCCGCACACCTTGCCTCTGGCCTTCCATGTGAAAACGCGGCGCACCATAGACACCATTGCGATCCAGCAGTGCCATCGCGGGCATCTCCATCGCGGCGGCCTGTTGTATCAGGAACTCCGGCATCGATGCGCCTTCGAGGAAGCTGAACGCGGAGCGTGCGTGCAGTTCGACATACTCAGTCATACGTCCCCTGCATATACCAACAGCGGGAGCGAGGATCGAAGGCGATGCGACAGACACGTTCTGAGGTTTCCGTCGTCAGCCGAACGTCCCACTCTTCGCGGCACCAGTTGGCTTCCGACCACCACTGCCCGCTGACCCGCCACGGCCCCGCGATCTCACGAACGGTATATCTCTGACCGTCCCAAAAGACTCGCGTGGGCCTGTTGCCTGTAAGAACGACATCAACTGCTTGCGGAGGCCGGGAGACACGCAGCGCCGTAGGCACCGACAGAGTATGTTTCTCGCTCTTTACAGGTGGAGGTGGTGCGAACGGAACCATGCGAAACGCATTCGGTCTGTGATCGTCTTTCAGTTCCACCGAACCGACACGCTCATCGCCCAGGAGTTTCTTTAACTGCGCTAACGTGACCTCCAATCTTCCCGGCTCCGGCGCTTGCGGCAAAAACAAGCCATGCTGTGCGCGATATGGCGCGGCAGATTGCGCGTGCAGTTCCAAACTGAGAATCGCGGCGCTTGGAGGATGTGTCTCCAGATCAAGTTGCAGCAGTTTGAGCAATGTCGGTTTGTCCTGAAGCGGCAACGCGGGCCGGACGATACGCTCATGTCGCTTATTGCCGTCGAGATGCAGCACGACGCGCAACGAAGCAATCGCAAGAGCCTTTTCTTTCACCCGCTCTAGCAATGTGTCTGTCATGCGAGAGAGCAGAAAGAGCAGCGGCTCCAGCACCTCTACCGGATAGTCCAGCTCCATTTGCTCGCTCAGTCCATCCTCGAAACTCGGCTCTGTCGGAAACATCAAATGAGGCCATTCGCCACGAGCGAGCGCATGGAGTTTCTTGCCTGCCTGACCAATACGTGCAATCAAGTCGGTTTCAAGAAGCGCAGCCAGCTCCCCGCAGGTGTGAACGCCCCACGAATGCAATGTCTCTTCATGCTCCGGCTCCAGAGGCAGCACACGCACAGGAAGATCCCGCAATGCCTCTCTCTCGCAGCCTGACGCTGAAATCGAGACGCCGGTTTTACCCAACGCAAGGCAGACCGCCGCATGGAAGTTCTCTGCGACGGCAACGTTCGCAAGGAATCCAGCAGCCATCGTGTGCTGCCTGAGCCTGGCCGCGAGTTGTGTCGCGTCGCCATACAGACGATTCATGCCCTCGATGTCGAGCGCATACGTGCCGGGAGATATTTCGACGTGCTCGATGCGGGGAGAGAAGAGGCACACGACGTTGTGAAGGACCGTGTGCGCCGCCGCTTCGTCCGCTGGCGTCCGCGAGAGCGCCACGACTTCAGGGAATGATTCTGCTTGCAGGCGCGTCATGCCTGCCTCGACTCCTAAAGCGCGTGCGGCCTTGTTCGCAGCGATCACGAACTCTGCCGGTGGCTCACCGTCGAGCAGCGCAAACGGTCGTTTCCGCAGTTCCGGGCGCGGATGCGCCGCCGCCTGTGCGTAGAAGTTCGGAGGATGGAGTACGGCATACATCACCGCACCCGCGACCACAGCGTTTCGGCGTGCCAAGCCGCACGCAGCGGTGGTTTCTTCTGAAAGAAGACCGAGCTTTCGTTGCGGTTCCTCTCCCGTATTAGCGTGTATTGCTGATGCTCAAAGAGTGCCGTTTCGCCGTTGCTGCTGAAAGAGCGAACGCTGGCCGGTTCGCAACGTAAAGCGAGAGCGGTACAGCTATGAGCGCAGGGCGCTTGCGAAAGGAAGATGAGCGAGGTGCGGGCCTGTTCCGCCGCGAGACGGAAGCGATACCACGTTGCCAGAGGAATCCGCATGGTGTGCTCTGGGAGCACATCGCTCATATCGAGGACAATGGCCCCAAAGCCTCCGGCCTGAAGGAGTAAATCGGTCGCCTTCAATGCCTGTTCGAGACGCGGCCACGCTTTGTCTGTGAGCTTCTGTTTGCGTTCTGACGAGGTGCGGAGCCATAGCAATCGCTTCAGCTCCACACCCGCCGCTGCCGCCGACTCCGGCGAGAGCGTATCGCTCACATCGACCCAGGCGCAGGCCGCGCCGGATTGCGTGATGGCGGCGATGGCCGATAGACCGAACGAGGTTTTTCCCGTCGATGCCGCACCCGCTACCTCTGTGATGCAGCCGCGTGGAATGCCGCCGTCCAGAACCGCATCGACCTCCACAATGCCGGTCGCAAACAATTCCGGGGCCTGTTTGATCTTGAGCGTCAGGGCAGCAGGCACACGGTTTGCCAGTGTTGTTTCGATCTGAAGGCGAATTGCGGCAGACGAACGCATAGAAGTGTATTCGCCTTATATTCGCCTATGCGTACCCGGACATGTCAAACAGCACTTGACCTGTTACTTGTGCAGAATACTTATAAACTGTTGCAGCAATGCGAGTTAGTTTTATTAAGGCTCTTGACCGGAATACACTAGGTTCATGTGTGGCCGCTACCGTCGCAAATCCGACAAGCAACGCATCGCGGATGCCTTCGAGGTGAACGCCGGTCTGGATGAGATCGACCTCGCTCCCGAGGACGATGTTGCGCCCGGCTCCGTACAGCCAGTTATTTCCATCACTCCCGAAGGCGAACGCCGGATCGAACTCATGCACTGGGGATTCAAGCTCCCCAACCGTCTGCTATTCAATACCCGCTCCGAAAACGTCATGACATCGAAATTCTGGAAAGAACGCTTCGAGCAGCACCGGTGCATAGTCCCTGCCTCTGCCTTCATTGAATGGCAACAAGTATCAAAGGGCCAAAAGAAACTGAAATACGAGATCAGCGTGCCAGGACGAGACATCATCGGCTTCGCAGGTCTTTGGGCGCCATGGAAGAACCCGAAGACAGAACAATGGGAAGATACGTTTTCAATCTTCACCACCGATCCAAACGCCAAAATGCAGCCCATCCATGATCGCCAGCCGGTCATCCTTGAGCCTCGTGATTACGAAGAATGGCTCACGCCCACAGAGCGACCACCAGTGCATCTGCTCCGCGTGCTTCCGGCCGAGGAGACCGAACTGCATCTTGTTAGTCCTGTTTCCATCGAGCCGCCATGCAATGTTCCAGCCCAAGGGGGCCTGTTCGGCTAAATCTCTGCGATACTGGGTCTCCCCAAATGAACGATCAGAACGTGTCTCTACAACAATTCGTTGATGCCTACCGAACCCACAAAATTCCTCCACCTCATTTTCTTTTAATCGGTGCTGATGAAGTTCGTCGTTTGGACGTGGCCGAAGAGTTCGCACAGCACGTAGGCGTCAGGTTCACCAAAGTCGATGCTGCGAGGATTGCCGCACAAGGCGACCTCACCCTCGCCCTAACGGCAGGCGGCGTCGTATACATAAGCAACATTCAATCGCTGAAGAAGCCATTCGTCGAAAAGCTTGAACACGACCTGCCTCACGGTGAATATGAAGTTGTCATCGGCTTAGGTCCATCCGCTCGAAACCACAAGATGGATATATCTACGACGACTCTGATTGGTTCGTGTCAAAGCAAATACGAATGTCCCGCCCCGTTGCTGCGCGTTATCGAAAACGTCTTCGCGGTTGAGCCAGCCACGACCGAGGGCCTTATCGAGCTGCTTGAGGAGACAGCGTGGAAGGACCAGATTGCCCTCGACCGCGATGCGTCTGAGCTTGTGGTCAGCATTAGCGGCGGTCGCACCGACACAATGCTTTACCAATTTCGGCGGCTATGTGGCGTCATCGATCAAATCAAAACCACCAACCGCCCCCAGATAACAAAAGAGGAAATGCTGATTGCTTTCGCCCGTCTGCGTATTAAGGCCCCGAGTGCCACGAGACCAAGGGCCATTTCCAGCATCCATGCTTTATCCGGTCAGGAATTCGAACACGTCATCAAGGAGCTACTCACTGTAATGGGCTTCCAGGCCGAAATGACGGCCACAACAGGAGACGGCGGCATTGATCTCATCGCCATACTCGACAAACCGTTCATCGGTGGCCGGTATCTCTTTCAGTGCAAAAGATACAGCGACGGGAACATGGTGGGGGCTTCGGAGGTCAGGGACTTCTACGGGGCGGTTATGGCCGATAGGGCCATCAAAGGGATATTCATCACCACATCAGACTTCACTAATCAGGCCAAAGAGTTCGCAACACAGTCGGGGCTTGAACTAATCAACATGCCGAAGTTGATTCAACTTTTAGAGGAATGCGGCCTGATGAAGTACGATCTGGCATCAGGATCAAAGGCGAATGATCAATAACGAGATATAGCCATGGCGCGAAAGGCCGCACCGAAGAATGACCAAACGGATGTGCTGATGAAGAGCGCACGCCGATGTGCATTGTGTTTCTATCTGGTGGGCGACTTGACTGAAAGCACGGCCAGCTTGCTCACATCGATCAAGATCATTCCAACAGCACAGAGGTTAGAGGAGCGTTCTAACAGATGGGAAGGCTTACGGTAAAGAATCGAAGAGATCTTTAGTGCGCACGGATAGCGCGCCAGCCAGTTTAACGATGTTTTCCAGAGCAACATTGCGCTCACCTCGCTCCACACCACCCACGTAGTTGCGGTGCAGACCGGCCCGCTCCGCCAACTCTTCTTGGGAATAGCCGCGCTCTTCGCGCAACGCGCGGATGGCCATTCCAAAGAGAGATTTAGTCGAAGGCTTGGGCACTTCACAATGCTTCGTCCTTGACCACTATGAGTCTACACACGATGAGTGTGATAATCTCCAAAAATCGAGGCCGCATATATTTATTCCGGTCATCAATCGTCAGACCCGAGCTTGTCCTGAGCTCACAGAGAATGTTGCATTGGATTGAGGAAGCCAAGATTTCCCAGCACGGTCGATCTTGCTTTGGGCAAGTTGAAGCAGAACAGTGGTTCGACCCGCATTGCGATCCTGAACTTAGAACGCGCGGTCTTCTCCCATTGACCTGCCAGGTCAATGAAGTGGAATCAGAAAGGAACTCAAATGATGGTCTGTAAAGAATTCGTGGGGAAAATCGTGAGTAACTTCACCATCTATGAAGACACCATCGACGGCCCGGAAATCTGTATCGAGTTCTCCGATGGCACCGTGTTCTCTTCGTGTTTGAAAACATCCACCGCACTGGAAGCCAAGGTGACGCGCAACGAAGGTGGGCATCCCCGTCTTCTCAAGGATTACTCCACGCTCCCTGTATCCCGCTAAGACATCAGTCTGAGTAGCGGGAGGGGTCTCCTCCCGCGCTGCGACCGCTTTGCGTTCTCCGCTTCCCACCTCGGCGGCCTGTTCCTGCCGCAACGCGACCCTGAAATTCATGCGGGCTGACGCACGCGCATAAGGAAGACAAGCCTCGCTTAGGGGTGAGTGTACCGGGACATACGTTACGCTGTGGACCTGAGACATCCGTTACAAGCCCCTTGCGGTGGCGATGCTTCGGGTTGAGGGGTACGACAAGACATATAGCTCGTCGTCGAGGCCGTGGGAATGTGGGAATCCCGAAGGGATTTCCAAAGAGGGTGGGAAGCCGGCTTCATGGCTTTCCATGCTTTCCACACGCTGTCATTTCCATGGCCTGTTTTTCGCGCCGCAAAGGCTGGATAAACCGATATGCCGCCACCGAGTGCAAAGTGTCGCACTCGTCACGGGATGCTCATCGGTACTCATTGCTTGGTATTGAGTCCATTGGCGATTTGACCTAAACTAAGCCCGACAAGAGAAGGGAGAATTTGAGTCAAATATTCATCGTGACCCATCTTGTCCTTCAAACGGCGAGCGTCGAGAGCGGCCGCTAACGGCCTGGCGTTGGTGCGGTACTGAACCAGATCGCATTCGGCGCGTCGGAACGGGCAGCCACGATGTCTGGCCAACCATCGCCATCGAAATCCGTGAACGCCAAGCCATACACGGTGCCCTTGCCGTCATTCCAACGGACTTCGTGGTAACTGTGCGGGCCTGTGTTGTAGTACACCGACCCTGGCATCTCCACATAGCCCACAACGATATCCGGCCGGCCGTCGCGATTGAGATCGGTAACTGCCAGCGCGAACGGATGCCTCGGCGGCCCCGGAAGCTGCTCCGATGCTGAAAACTGCCGGTGTCCGCGGTTGTAGATCACGTAGGCCGCTTGTTTTTGCTCGTCGGTGAAGGCGAGGTCCAGCCGACCGTCGCCGTCGAAGTCGGCGGCGGCACCCATGCGGATCCAGTCGGCACCCGACCCGACTTTTGTTGATGCCGGGAAATGACCGTGGCCGTCATTCCACAAAATGATGCTCTGGCCGCCATCGCGGTGCGGGACGAACAGGTCGATTGCTCCGTCGCCGTCGAAATCCGCCGCTACGATCGAGGTGGTTGATTCTGTGAGAGGCAGCGGCTGGCAAGACGGGAAATGCCCTTTGCGATCATCGAAGCAGACGTAGCTGGGCATTGGGGACTTCGGATCGTCAGGCCGGTTCGCGGCCACAATATCGGGATAACCGTCACCGTTGAGGTCCGCCAAGGTAACGTACCGTGTGCTCCACTTTGCGTCTCCCCACGTACCGAATTCGGTGAAGTGGCCTTTGCCGTCGTTCCTGTATACAAGCTTTTGGTCGGGGTCGTCGTTGCTGACGATCATGTCGAGGTTGCCGTCGCGATCGATGTCGGCCAGGGCCGCGGAATAGGTCCGATACGGAGCGGTGCCGAGGTTGCTCGCGATGAAACCGCCCTTGCCATCATTGAGCAGCACGCGACTGAAGAGCGGCCAGTGGCGGCCCTTGCCCAAGACGATGTCGGGAAGGCCGTCGCCGTTAATGTCGCCCACCTGTACGCCTGCGGAGGTTTCACCCTTGTCCTCCAAAAGTAATACGCGGTCGAAGGAGCGGTAGACATTGCTCGCTGAGTTTGGCGCGTGGCCTTTGCAGCCGGCCATCAGGACCAAAGCGAGCGTACAAGCTGCGAACCGAGCCACAGGTGTGGCGCAGGCTGCAAGCGAGAGTGTAAGAAGTGGGGTCTTTTGGAAGCGCATAAGATCAGATGTGGTAACGAGATGTGGTCGATAGCGTCCTTCATCTGACGCCTTAACAGCATATCCTCAACTCTCCACTAACGAGAGCAGAGATGCACACATCGGCAAATTCAGACCACTCGGCGTGCAGATCTAAAACGAAGCTCCTCCGCATTGAATTCTCCGATCTCCATGCCTCGAAAGAAGACTCTATAAAGCCCTGGTGTGATCAACTCGATGCCCAACTCTTCGAAGCGAAATACTTCGCTGATGAACACTCTGTTCTTGTGCCAGCTGATATCGCCGCTATTGTTCACCCGTCGCAGAAGCAGACCTTTCGGGTACGTGAACTCCGGCAACTTGCGTGGCAGTCGGACAGAACTGGCGTGGTAGAGACTCGCTGGGATTTGGTTGTTCAGGCCCTCATGCGGGCGCTCGTTATTGAACACGTAGCGAAAGTTATCGAAGCGGCTCTGCTGTGCGCGAAGGGATGCCGCAGGCGGTTTCGTCGTGTCCTCCTTCAGCGTGCGATGCATTCGCTCATGGCGGCCGTTTTGTTGCGGTCGGCCAGCTTGAATGCGCTCATGCACAATTCCGAGCTTCATGCAGCCGAGTGAGAGCTTCGACAGCCCCAGCAGCCCCGTTCCCGCAAACGGTGCACCGTTGTCGGTCCTGATCCGTGCTGGCACCCCGTACTCCCGCATGGCTGCTTCGCAGATCGCTCGGACCTGGCTGAGGTCCATACGCGACACAATCTGGCAACGAATCAAGTAACGGCTATGCGCGTCGGTGATGGTGAATGGATCGCAGCGCTTGCCGTCGCCGGTGGTGAAGCGGCCTTTGAAATCCAATGCACCACAGCTGATTCGGACCCGTGACCAGAGAGAACGGCTCTGAGCATGGTGTGGTGCGTTTTCTCTTCTTCTGGGGACTGGTCAAGCCCGCACGGCTCAAGATGTTGCCGAACGTACTGGCCGCAGGCCACACCACGTCTGGCTGTAGCATCTCCAGCCTTGCTTTGAGCTTCCGCGCGCCCCAGGACGGATGTCTGGCCCGAAGCACGAGGATAGCGTTCTCAATCGGCTCCAGCGTCGCATGGGAACAAGTGTGCGGGCGGCGACTGCGATCTACGAGTCCTTCCGGCCCTATTTCCTCGTAGCGATTGATCCAGCGGTAGCCCGTTGGGCGGGAGATTCCATACTCACGGCACAGGTCCGCTACGGACATCTCTTCCTTCTGATAACTCGATAAGAACTGCAAACGTTGATTCACTATCCGAATCTCTTTCCAGGGCATACAACATCGTCGTGCGTTGCCCAAAGCTGAGGAATTGTCGCCGTCGCGCTTCGCTGTAAACCATGTCTCCGGTCTGGCTTGTAACGCAAGTGCTAAGTACGCTAAGGGGCGCTGCCCCGATCGCGCGGCGCAAGGGGCATCCCCAATCTTCCGCGCTTCGCTTGTGCAGACCTCCGCTGCGCTCCGTCCTTTCCGCTCCAGCTAAAGCCTCCGCTCCAAGGATGGGGAGACCCCTCCCCGTTGCGCCTTGCTACCCCCGCCTTCGCCAGGAGGCGTTCGGCATGTACATGCCGCGTTTCAACGCGGACGTGCAAAAGCAAATGCCGACCAAAGGAGCAGACGCCATGAGCAACACAGCCACCACCAGCAGCAACAACCAGCCCAAGACGGCGAAAGAAATAATCGCCGCCAACGTCCAGAGCCTCATCGAGCAGTTAGAGGCCGGACACAGCGATGCACTCACCGCTTACCTCAGTGCGATGAACCGCTTTCACAACTACAGCTTTGGCAACATTCTGGAGATAGCGCGGCAGAAGCCCGACGCAACCCGCGTAGCCGGATTCTGGAAATGGAAAGAGCTTGGCCGCAGTGTCAAGAAGGGCGAGAGAGGCATCCGCATCCTTGCCCCCATCATCGGCATTCGCCGCAAGAAAGACGAGGAAGCACAGGGCAGCAAAGACCCCGCCGCGATCAATAAGGCCGTATTGGTTGGGTTTCGTTCGGCCTATGTATTCGATGTTTCGCAGACCGAAGGCGCGGAGCTTCCCGAGTTGCGCGAGATCAGCGGCGACGTGGGAGAGAACAGGGACAAGCTGATTGCGTTTATCGAGGGTCAGGGCATCGAGCTTGTCTTTACCGAGCGCATCGCGCCCGCGCTTGGCATGAGCTACGGTGGACGCATCGCCATCCTGCCCGGTCAGTCGAAGGCCGAAGAGTTCAGCACCTTAGTGCATGAGCTGGCGCATGAAATGTTGCACAAGGCCGAGCGGCGCACCGCAACCACCAAGACGGTACGCGAGACGGAGGCCGAGGCTATTGCCTTTGTGATTGGCAAAGCCGTAGGACTCGAAACCGGAACCGCATCCGCCGACTACATCCAGCTTTACCACGGCAACGCATCACTGCTGGCCGAATCGCTCGAAGTCATTCAGCAGACCTCCGCTGTCATCCTTGCCGCCTTGGAATCGTCCGCAACCGAGACGATGGCCGATGCAGAACTGGCGAAGGTGGCGTGATGCAGACCATCCTTCAAATCATCCAGAAGGCCGGAGGGTGGCACCCCGGCCTCTATCTCAAAATCGACAACCCGCCGTATATGGAGCTTGTCATCGAGGCGATGGACGAGTCCGGCCCGATGGGATTGCCCGCAATTTCTGTTTGTCACTATGGCGAACAGAACGGCGATGCCATGCGCGACCCGGAGATGTGCTTCGAGCTTGGCCTTGCCGGGGGAGCGCATCTATCGGCTTTCTATTACTTATGTTGAGCTCAACATAACCAGTACTGTGTGAAGCGCCGGATTATGTGAAGCGGAGTCTCATCAGATGGCTCAGACGCAGTGTTCATGCGGCTCTTGTGTTTGCACTGCTCAACATAGTTCGGGAGTCTTCTCGTACCGACATCCGGTCGGCACGAGGAGACTATGGACCAGTTATTGAAGAAGGGGTTATCGCTCGCGGAGTGTGTAGCGAGGTATGACCTGTACGCGCGAGATGTACGCTGTCTCGCAGCATCGACACGTGAGATTCAGCGCCGCATCCTGCGGCGACTTTGCAGCTTTTGCTTTGGCGATGGACCGATTGCATGGGATGCCATTTGCTTCACCGACATCGTTCGATTTCTTACAGCCGAGTTCGAGCGCTATCCCAACCGGGGCACGCAACGCGCTTCGCTAACGAGCATGCGCACGATTCTGCGGTATCTCGCAGAGAACAACATGGTGTCGATGGGATGGGACGAAGCTCTTCCCAGGACTGCGACGAAGCGTCACGCGCATCTTCCGCGACAGCTTTCGAGGGAGCAGATACGTGCTCTATTCAAGGCATCACAGGGCAACAGGTGGATAGCGCGCCGAGATCGTGCGTTACTGTTGCTGTTACTGCGGCTCGGTCTGCGCTGCGAGGAAGTTGCTCATCTCAAGTGGCAGGATATCGACTGGCAAGCAGGCTCTATAAGGATATGCAGCCAGAAGAGCCGACGCGAGCGGATACTTCCGCTGCCGGAAGATGTGGGCAAGGCACTTGTCGCCTACCTTCGAACCTTCTCCAGTGTCCCGCTCTGGATTTTTGATTCCAGCCGCTCGACATTTCCTGTCGAGATGCGGCGCCTTCACATCAAGGCGATCTCGAAGTATCTCTTCAAGCGAGCGGGTGTCGTCGGAGGTTCTGCGCACTCACTCCGCCATACCGTCGCCACCAGCATGGTTAACCATGGAGCGTCCTTCAAGGATGTATCGGACCTGCTCGGCCATCGCCGTCTTTCGACGACGTTGATCTACGCCAAGCTCGACATGAAGGCACTCGCTCAGGTCGCCCTGCCGTGGCCGGGAGGTGAGCGATGACCTTCGAAGCCCTATCTCAGCACCTCGAAGCATTCCTCGCGCTGAAGCGAGCTCGCGCCAAGCGTAGCCCTTATTTTGAAGGCGACCAGCGTAGACGCCTCCGATATGAAGAGGCGCTGCTCCGCAGCTTTCTTGAACGATGGCGACAGCACGGATGCCCCTGGCCGATTCGCGCAGAGTTTGCGATGGATTGGGTGATGGACGGCTCCATGCTGAACCGACCCTATCGCGATGAACATCGTCTGCTTGCCATACGTGCGTTCCTGCTACAGGTTCGTACTTTCGAAGAGCATACGGGCATTCCCCAGAGCCAGTTCCGGAGACGGTACAAGCGGCGTGCGTCCTACATCTTCTCTGACCGGGAGATTCAGCAGCTTATGGAAGCAGCCGCGCGGAACCGGCTCCGGTTCCGTGCGGCGACGGTCAGCACACTCATTGGCCTGCTAGCCAGCACAGGTATTCGCATCGGGGAGGCTCTGCGCCTGACGATGACCGATGTGAGGCTCGATGCGAAGCCTTCACATCTGTATATCCATGAGACGAAGTTTGGCAAGTCGCGCAACGTCGTGCTCCACACCTCGACCGTGGAGCACCTGCGGCACTATATCGACGAGCGAGCAACAGCGTTGCGGGGCCGCAGCGCTGAACCATTCTTCACCAACACGATTTGCCGACCACTGATCTATAACCCGCTCCGGTACACCTTTCGTCAGTTGCTGAAGCAGGTTGGCATTGCTCCGCCCGCGAACCAACGTAGGCCCACACTGCACTGCTTCAGACATACCTTCGCGGTGAAGCGATTGACACTCTGGCAGCACGAGGGTACCGACATCCGGACGCAGCTTCCATGGCTCTCCGTCTACCTCGGCCACCAAGGACCTGAGAGCACCTATTGGTATCTGAGCGCTACGCCGGATCTTCTTCGGGATGCCGGTGCATTGTTTGATCCAGAACAGATGCCTGAAGGAGGTCGCCGATGATGCTTGCTGGCCCTATTCTCCAGCAGTATTTCACCAACTACCTCATCGCTCAGCGACGGCTCAGCCCGCAGACGCTCGCAAGCTATCGCGATACATTCCGTCTGCTGTTGCAGTTCGTACAGTCGGAACTGAAGATCGAGCCTGCGCAACTCGCCATCGAACAGCTGGATGCCGAGATCATCCTGCGCTTTCTGGAGAACCTGGAGCTACAGCGCAAGAACTCCGTTGTGTCCCGCAACCTGCGACTCACAGCCATACGCTCGTTCTTTCGCATGGTGGCTCTGCATCACCCAGAGTGCCTTGGAACAGCCACCCGCGTGCTCGCCATTCCGATGAAGCGAACAGATACGCGGCTTCTGGAGTATGTCTCCCGCACAGAGATGGACGCCATCCTCAACAGCATCGATCGCAAGCATTGGTGCGGACGGCGCGACTATGCCTTGCTGCTGACCATGTACAACTCCGGCGCACGCGTCTCTGAACTGTGTGCTCTACGCATAAATCAGATCGGCAGCGGCAAGAATAGCTACGTCCACCTGCACGGCAAGGGCCGCAAGGAACGTGCTATCCCATTGTGGCCTTCCACCGCACGTATATTACGAGACTGGCTTCGAGAGAACACCGGCAGCATGGCCTTTCCGGGAGTTCGCGGTGAACCGCTCAGCCGCTTCGCAGTTCGTCTTCTGTTGCAGAAGGCCGTTGCCACCGCGTCATCCAGCTGTTCCAGTCTGCGGAAGAAGCGCATCTCTCCTCACACGATCAGACATGGAACCGCTATGGCGTTGCTCGATGCAGGAGTGGACATCTCCGTCATCGCGCTTTGGCTCGGACACGAGAGCATCGAGACCACTAACGGCTATCTGCACACAAGCATTGCGCTAAAGGAAAAGGCCCTCGCCAAGGTCACACCATCGGGCTCTACGTTCAAGCGCTTCCACCCCAACGACAGCCTGCTCACGTTCCTCGCATCGCTCTGATTATGTGCAGTCGGAACGACGATCTCCCGCGTCCCGACTGCATTCTTCCGCTCCGCTTCACATAATCCGGCGCTTCACACAGTATTACCGCAACGACTATGCCGGTGTGGAGCAGTGGAGCCGGAATATCGTACGCGGCAACTACGTCCACCTGATTGCTTTGCACGAGCAGCACCAGCGTTTCGCAAAGTCATGGGACACCAACCTGCGATTGCAGGGTTTCGCAGAGGCTTTCACGGACAAGTGCATTCGCGGCTAGTCCGCTCCACCTTGGAGCGGAACCACGCCCGACGTGTACCGCTCCGTGACCTTCACCCTCAACCGCTCGAAAGGAGCCTGTCATCATGGAAACTCAAGTCGTCAATGCCACCGAGTACCGCAACGTGTCTCTCGCTTTATTGAACGAGTCGAAGACCAATCCCCGCCGCACCTTCGAGGAAACCGCTTTGAAGGAATTGGCGGAATCCATCCGTACCCAGGGCGTTCTCTCTCCCTTGCTCGTCCGGCCTCTCACCGAGAAGGGTTTCGAGATTGTCGCGGGAGCGCGGCGCTATCGTGCCGCGCAGATGGCCGAAGTCCCGACCGTGCCCGTTCGCATCGTCAATCTCTCCGATGCTCAGGCCGTCGAAATGTCCATTGTCGAAAACCTGCAACGCAAGGATGTTCATCCGTTGGAAGAAGCGCAGGGGTTCCGCGCCTTGCTGGACTTGGAGGAACCAAAGTACAGCATCGAACAGATCGCCGCGAAGGTGGGCAAGAGTGCCGTCTTCGTGGCTTCGAGGTTGAAATTGGCTGACCTCGTACCCGCAGCAGTCGATGCGTTCTATGCCGATGAGATCGGCGTAGGACACGCGGTTTTACTGTCGAAGCTGCCCGCCGACCAGCAGGAACCCGCACTCAAAGCTTGTTTCAAAGAGGTATACAACAATGGAGCATCGAAGCCAGCGCGTATCCTGCTGCCCGTCCGCAACCTGCATTTCTGGATTGACAGCAACATTCTTCTGGTTTTGAAGGACGCGCCGTTCAACAAGAGGGACGCCGAGCTTGTTCCCGCCGCTGGCAGTTGTGCCGATTGCCACAAGCGCACAGGCCACAACAAACTGCTCTTCGGCGATGACCTTGGAAGGCAGGGCGACCGCTGCACCGACCCCGGCTGCTACGGCGCTAAGGTATCGGCGCACGTCGCCAAGAGCATCGCCGCGAAACCGGAGTTGGTACAGATCAGCACCGCCTACGGCGGACAGAAAGAAGGTAGCGCCGTCCTCCCGCGCAATAAGTACACCGCCATTCGGCACGACAAGCCGAAGTCCAAGGACGACGCCAAGCGTCCTGAGTTCAAGGTGTGCAAGTTCACCACCGAGGCCATCATCACCGAAGGCAGCGACGTTGGAACCATCCATAAGGTGTGCGCGAATCCGACTTGCCCCGTCCATCATCCGAAGCAGCCAGCCAGCCGCAACGATGAGAAGTGGAAGGCCGAGCAGGAGAAGCAGCGCAAGGAACAGGCTATCGCCAATGCGACCGGCCTTCGCGTCCTCGCCGCCATCGGCTGCGGCGTCCCGGTTCGCCTCATGAAACGTGACTTGCTTTTCATCCTTGAGAAGCTGGTAGGCATCATGGACGAGAACCGCGTGGAGATGCTGGCGCGGCAGCACGGTATCCGGCAGAAGCGTGACGATGGAGGCGTTCGCAAAACCATTTTGGCCTTCCTACGCCGGGCCGATGAAGGTACGCTGTCTCGGCTGCTGGTAGAGTCGAGCATCCTTCTGGCGGCCTCGCGTGGCAATCCTTCGAGCGTGCTGGAGGATGCAGCCACGGCTTACAAAGTGGATACCGACGCTATCGCCGCCAAGGTACGGCAGGAGTTCACTGCGAAGGAGAAAGGGAAAAAGGTAGCTCAGCCCGCAGTGAAAGCCGCAAAGAAAGCGGCATAGGTTTCCATTCATTGAGGGGCGGCGTTCGCCGCCCCTCATTTTTCGCCCACAAAAAAGCGCAGGGAGAACCCGTGCTGGTTTCTCCCTGCGACCCTCATCCCGCCTGGGTTCCGGCCTTCGCTCGCCGGCTGCGCGACCAGCCATGCGCCAGATCGAATCGCTGCTGCGGTCAATATGCTCCGAGGAGGTCGACCAGGTAATCGGGAGGATAGAGCACGTTGTTCCGATGTTTTCGTTCACGCTGTCGCTGATTCTTGGTTGAACGAGGATTAAGTGCCTCTACGTTGCAGATGTCAAATTTTTTCGATGGTCTGGTTTGACTGGGGGTTGAGCGGCTTATGCTGCGCTATTTGCCGGTGGTTTTCGATTTGGCTAGCAGATCCAGGTAACGATCGATGATATCCGGTCCGTGTACAGCTGACCAATGACCTGCAATGACCATTCGGATATCGAGGTGAAGACCCCGAAGCTTGTGAAGTGTGTTGGGGTACTCCGCAACATTTGCTTTGGCCATATTTCCGAGGAAGGGCTTAAGTATTGACCCGGCATCGAGGACTTCCTCTTTTGGGAAATAGACGAAAACATCCGCGGCCGTATGCGAAGGGCCAAGGTAAAAGACACGCACGTTACCATTCTGAAGACTAAATCGGTCAGGGTAACAACGTGTTGGCGCAGCCAAAGGCAGGTTTGGATAACCGACTTGATTCTTCCGGGTTCCTTGGACCGTCGCATCCCAGGTGTGTGCGAGCGTGTCACAGGTAACTTGCGCAGCAACAATCTGAGCACCAATACTTATCCAGTAGGCATTGCCACCAGACCACTCCGGATCCGGTGATGTATCGATGACTTCCCGGATGGGTAGAGCCGTCAATTCTCGAATGCGGGCGGCCAATTCTTTTGCTGTATCTGGAGTCCAAGTCGCACCGACTACAGTGACAGACGTTGTTCCGACGTAGACGAGGGAGTTAGTGAGAGTGAAGTGAGGATCCTCAACTAAATAGAGGGAACCGGTCAACCAGTTCACCGAAATGCCGGGGTTCTGGGCTGCCGCAGGCGCTGTGCTTCCCACACACGCTGCCATCGTAAAAGCTAAAGCATAACGGACTAAGGTTATCATCGGTGCGTTTCCGGGATAGTTTTTTGCAGCTGCCAGACCCGACCACGGCCTCCATCAACTCTTTCGATAATTATCCGGCAGGTCGTGAATCACTTTGAGCCGATGCCGGATTTCGGAAGAAGAGAACCACTGGCCACGCAACATGACACCGGATAGCCTTTTGACGTTGCCGACGTCACTCAGCGGATTTGCGTCAAGCAACAGCAAGTCAGCGACATAACCGACGGTTACGGTTCCTACAGGCTTGTGAAGATATTCCCCGACACGCTTTGTACCGGACAGCAGCACATCGTACGGTGAAAGGCCAGCCGTCTGCATGGCTGCAAGTTCATTGTGGATGGAAAAGCCCGGGACCTGAAACAGGTTGGGCGTGTCGTCGCCTAGAAGGATAGGCGCCCCAACATCGTTGAGCGTCTTCAGAAGCCTTTCGCGGTTCTGCTGGATGACCCGCTCCACATCCGGTGCCGCGACGCCCTTTCCTACGCCGCGATTGTAAAGTTTCATCCATTCATCCACCTGGAACTTGGGGAGATATTCCATTTCCGGTCGAGCAAGCAGGTCCTGCACCGTATCCTGAGCTAGTACAAAGCGCATGATTGCCAAGGTCGGGCAGGTCCAGGCGCCTGCCTCGCGCGTCTTGAGCGCCATTGTCTTGAGGAAGTCGTCAGGCATGTATTTCCCAAACCCGAGAGCGTCCTCATAGCCGTCCAGATGCTCGATAGTCTCCTGACCGGACTCCAGCACATGATAGATACCCACATCCTTGGGCACATGACCGCCGGTCCTGATCCCGACCCTCCGTGCCTCAGTCATGATCGCGTCATACTCCGCACGGGTGAGGCCGGGTAGGATTTTGGCCATATCCCAGCCTTGCGCCTTCAGGTCACGTACCTGTCGCACGCCGTCTTCCGGCGACTTTACCGTGTCGCCCGAGAGGCCAGGTCCCGCCAGAAAGAGAGAAGGGCCCCACAATTTTCCAGCTTCGATATCCTTCCGGGCGAGCAAATGATTGGGGTAGCCCAGCATCCCGCGCACAGTTGTGACGCCGTTAGCAACGTAGAGCGCCAATGTGGTCTCCATATATTGCGGTGGATCGGTAGGGCCCGGTAGATGTGCGTGCATTTCGCCAAGTCCCGGCATCAGGAACTTGCCGGTGCCTTCGATGATTTGGGCATCTTTTGGGAGCCTCGCACTGGCTGCGGGCTCGACTGACGCGATTAATTTGCCGCGGATAGTCACGTCCTGATCCGGAAGAATGCGGTCACCATCCATGGGGACAACACTCACGTGCGTGAAAACAATTGGGGTCGGATCGGTGTTGGCCGCTTTGGCGACAGCAGGCGACGCGCAGACAACAAAGATGGACAAAGCCATGACGATTCGCTTCATGGTTACTCCCTATTGCCAATAAAACTTATTTGAAGTCGACGTTTTCGAGTAGTCGCGGGCCGGCCGTAAATTGAAGGCAAATCTGAATTCAATGATTTAAGAAGTCTTCACGTTTAACGAATTGAAGCCAAATGCCGTGCGAAACTTTTGGCGGCAGCCATAGCCCGCACCCAGAATAGGTTTCTGGGTTCAAGCCATTCTTCTTCATCACCGCTGCGGCTACCTCAAGGCTTCTGACTTCGATACGTGCGCCGATCTCAGAACCGTCTTGTGGGCCTCCGTGCACAAAAAAAACATCGCCATTCGGCATTTCCGCGACATCTGCCGGGCCCAGCGGCCCGCAAGCCTTGCTCCGGTGGAACGGCACGCCCAGTCCCTCCAGTAAGTCACGTTCCTGTCGGTTGCCGCTTACCCAAAATCCCGATAGCCGAAGCGCCGAGTTGGCATGGGCAAAATTCTCTGGCCGATCCGTAGGTGCTTTCTCGCCAGAGCCCAAAAACAAATGATGCAATGGATCCCCCGCGGGGAACGTCAAAGCGCCGTCGTCCTGCTGGACCGGCATGCCCATTGCCTTAATCCGTATCGCCAGCGCCGGATGATTGGGTGCCCACAGTCCAAAGTAGACAGGTCCATCGCCGCGCTGCTCGTGAGCATAATATTCAGAAGCCAGCGCGTCGGTAGGCGAAGGAGCGGTGATCAGCTCTAGTTCAGTGCCGTTGGGGAATTTAACGTGGACATTGCGAATACCGTCGGCATGGAAACGGCCCGGCTTGATAGCGAACCCCATGGCGCGGAAGTCAGCCTGAGCCTTTTCCAAATCGGTCACCACGATGGGCGTATGCTCGACCCCCATCACAAGGGGCGCTTGCGCAACTGCTGAGCTCGCGACAGACGCCAAACCAAGCAGCAGTCCAGTACCTCCAGCCAGCAGCGGGCGCCGCCCGATAGAATTATTAATGATCGGCAAACTGAATACTCCTTTCTTACTCTCAAGAGAAGCTTACGGAAATTTCTCGGCGGCGCAAACGATGATATTTGGGCTACGTCCAGGCCGTCTAGCGAGATTTCTCTCAATCCTCTGCGCGCCTTTTAAGCCGCTGCCCGTTATCTCAGCTTCACCCCCGCCGCCGCGGAACTGTGTGTCACCCAACTCGGCGTGGCCATCAGGCTAAGGCGCTAAAGGCGCATCTGGGGGCGGTCCCGTTCCGCCGTACCTCACGGCGTGGGTTGATACTGACCGACGACTGCGCGGTGCTCCTGGCTGAACAGGATCGAACTTTCTTCCGCGATCTGACCGAGAAGTGCATCCGGCGCGGAGTCTTTAGGGACCTGGAACAGTTGATCATGGCTATCGGCGACTGCTAGTTAGAGATCTTGCCGCGTAGTGATAAAGGTGCAGGCTGCGATGATAGTGATTGCCGCCAGAGTGAAGCCGGCGAGGAGGGTGAATGAACTGTTGCCGGTCCAGAGCAGAGTGTTTGCGTCGATGACGTTGCCGAGGCGGCCGCCCATGAATTCTGCGACGTGCAGCGGATATAACCTGAACGGGTTAACGCTCTGGCAAACAATGATATAGAAGAAGTAGGACACGGAGCCGACGGCGAGCGCGGTGTACTCGCCGGTGAAGAGGACCGAGCACAGAAAGGTGATGCTGAAGGTGGCGAAGCCGCCGATGGTCCAGAAGGGGAGGAAATTCAGGCCATAGGAGAGCGGCATGGATTGATGCACGAGTGGCGATGTCGTCCAGACGATAAACGGAGGGAGCAATGACAGGGCGAAGACCTGCAGATAGCCGACGAGGGCGCGAGTCATGACGAGGCGAGGGCGACGGATGGGGAGAGCGAGCGTGAATCCGAGGGTGTTCTGCTTACGGTCGCGTTGCAGGCCGCCGAGACCAAGCAGGAGGCAGGAGAGCTGCAGCAGGCCGCGTCCGCCCGCGCCGAAGATCGTCCAGTAGAGGTACTGGATGTAGTTATGCACACCGGGTCTTTCGTGAGCGACGTCGGGAAAGAACCTATGTTCGAAGAGAACACGAACGAGACAGACGCCAGCGATGGAGGCAGCGGAGATGAGGAAACGGACGCTGCTTTCGCGCCAGACTTTATACCAGAGCATGAATCTCTCCTGCGATCTTAGAAATCCATCGTCTCCATGCGGCGGACCGCAAGGAAGACGAAGACTGAGGCGATGAACAGCACAACGAGGAGCGCGAGCCAGGGCATGGGGCCGACGAGCAGGTGCGTGGACTCATTGAAGAACGGCATATCTTCACCGTTGACGATGCCGAAGATGTTGAGCATGGGAACGTGCGTGAGCCAGGGGATGGCCATGAGAAAGCGGTAGGCCATCAGCGAGGTTATAGCCACGAGGATGGCGGAGTGTTCGCCTTCCATGAGGTGAGCGAGAAGAAAGGTATAGGCGTAAAAGATCGATCCGCAACAGCCCCAGAGGAGGCTGAAGCCGAGGGCCTGGGCAGCCGAGTAGTGCTGACCGCTGAAGCGGGAACATAGCGGAAGGACAATGGCCGGGGTGAGGGCCATGGCGAGGACAGCGCAGTATCCGACGAAGGCGCGGGTCAAGAGTATGCGGCGGCGGCTGACGGGGAGGGCGAGGGTGAAGCCGGAGGTGCCGATGGTCTTCTCATGGAGGAGACCATCGCTGCCAAGTACGATGGAGAGAATGAAAAAGATATCGAATACGAAGCTGTCGTAGACGGCCTTCCAGACCAAGGCGACGTAGGTGGTGGGTTCACTGGCCTGGTCGCGCATGCTCTGCTGGTGGAAGACGATGAAGAGGCAGGCAACAGCGATGGAGGCGATGCCGAGGAGGATGACGGTGCGGATCTCGCACCAGGACTTATACCAATACATCGTGATGCTCCTGCTTGCCGAGATGGTCCGGCTCTTGGACGGTTTCGAGGAAGATCTCGCGGAGGCCGAGGGGAGAGACGTCGATATTGACAGCGTTGCGTTCGCGGCCGAGCTGGACGATGGCTTCTGTGTTGTGGCTGGCGAGGATGGTGATCTGGCGGCCGTTCATGCGGGTGCGCTCGATGCCGTCGAAATTCGATGGAAGCGCTGGCGGGTGGTCTGCAAAACCGAAGGTGACGCGACGGTAGTTTTCGCGTATCTGCTCCAGCGGCATGTCGAGCACCGACCTGCCCTGATCGATCATCAGAATGTCGTCCGCGATGCGCTCGACCTCGGCGAGCTGGTGCGAGGAGAAGAAGACGGTCGTGCCTTCGCGGGGCGCGCCCATGAGCGTTTGCACCAGCTCTTCAATCGAGATGGGATCGAGTCCTTCGGTGGGTTCGTCGAGAATGAGCAGAATGGGGCTGCGCGAGAGCGCGAGCAGCAGGGCAAGTTTGGTGCGCATTCCTTTCGAGAGCGCCTTCACCTTACGGTCCAGCGGCAGGCGGTAGTGCTTCAGCAGGCGTTTCTCGATCTCGGGCCGCCAGTCGGTATAGAAGGAGCGTGTGAACCAGATCAATTGCTCGACGGTCATATAGCCGTAGAGGCCCTTATCTTCACCGACGTAGGCGATGCGTCTGCGGATTTCGAGAGATTCTTTGGGATCGTCGATGCGGTGACCAAGCACGGTGCCGCCGCCTGAGGTTGGCTTGATCATCCCGAGCAGCATTTTGATAGTGGAACTCTTACCCGCACCGTTGCGCCCGAGAAATCCGGTGATGCGCCCGCTGCGGACGCCGCAGTTCAGTTGTTGCACCGCTTTGAACGCGCCGTAGTGTTTGGTCAATTCTTCGGTTTGAATGATTCGTTCCAAGCTCATCGCGTCCTCACAAATTTGATCGACGTGCAAAATCTTCGTTTCAAAGCCACCTCTTGTGGCTTTTCTAGTTCTGGCTCCTGGTCATCGCATGTCGACCACGTTCGCTGGCCCCTACGGGTTCCCTGTATCGTTCGAGGGCTTTCCTCTGCCAGGGACATCTTTCGTCAAATGTTGGAAGAGGAACTCATGTGCCAGATTTTGAGCGATTCGTCCTGAAAAACTGAGGGCAGCGTTCTCAAAGACTAGGCCAGCTCCCCGGCTTGAGTCGGGATAGTAGACGTTGGAGAGTGCTCCCGAACATAGGTTCCCAAGGAAGAGAGAATAGTTGGGCATCCTATGGCCGCTATCGCTGCGAGCAACGAATGCGTAGCCGACCGCGTGCTTCGTGCGCGACCAGGCGGAGCCGGCAGAACCCTCGTAAAAATAGCGAGGGTCCTGGTGAAACGCCGATGGGAATACTGCCCGACCGAAAAAGTCGCCGCTTCTTCCGTTAGCAAAAAGAGCGCCCCATCGTTTACCGTAGCCGGCCGCACCTTGTCCGAATCCCGGAAAGCTGTTTCTCGCCTGTTGGATTCCGGCGCCGATGCTGACACCAATAAAGGTCGTCGGGTCGACAATATCCCGCAGCTGCATGGAAAACTTCTGCTTCGCATTGAGTGGAGCAGCATCCCAGACGTAGCTGACATAAAAGTCGGGGACGATGCCCAATAGACGTTGCTTTTCTTCCGCTTTCATCTGCTGGGCAGCAATCACCTCAGTCGGACGAACGACAACCTCGGTGGATGCTCCCGCAACTGCCAGCACGATGTTGGGAACGTGATAGGTCTGATTTTCGGTGAGCGTGAACTTCGCAGAGTTCCATTGCTGAAAACCGTTCCCTGTCACCGTTATGACAAACGACCCCGGAGAGAGATCGCTGAATGTAAATCCTCCGTCCGGCCCCGAAGCAACGGAACGGACTTGCGTCTCGCCATTTCGCAGCAGAGTAACGATGGCAGCTGGAACGACGGCGCCGCTCGAATCAACGATGGTTCCCGAAACGCCGGCCCCTTCCTTCTGCGCGACGGATGGCGCATCCGGTAACGACTGCCCTGGCCGTGAGGATGGTGAAACGGGACCACTGATACTTTGTGCTGTTAGTTGAACGTGTACGATCGTCAACCCGAACAACAAGCACCCGATCATATTCCTCTTCAAACGGCCTCCCATTTGTTTCACCGCCAACGCACGCGCTTCCGATGTAGATTCAAACCACGCCTGCTGGCATAGTCAGTAGACGACAGGGATGTGCGCACGTTTCGGCAACTTTTGTGACGAAGTGTGTCGAAGGGACCGGCAAGTACAAGGAACGCGCCGAGTGGCACAACCTCATCGGCTTCGCCGGGTGCCATTAAGTGGTGCCTTCTTGCAGCGCACGCACCAGAGCCGCTCGAATTTCGTTTTGGAGACGTCCCGACAGGAGTGCAGAGTCTCGATGAGAAAGCCGCTCGAACACTATTTTGTCGTCTCGGGATTTGCTGTCAACAGGAATGCCAGAAGGTGCAAACCCTCCATTTCCTGCATAAATAAATTGCCGAAGCTGATCTATTACGAGACGCGGACCTGAGAATAAGCGGCATTTCCCGAATGGGCCGAACCAGAGGAGGGATACTAAAGGAAGGTAATCGCGTCGTCTGTCACAATGAGCCGCATCACTCTACAGCCGATCGCTCTCAGCTACAGGTAAACGCCCATCGCGAAGCTTCTGGTTTTTCAACAGGAGCTCAGCAATCAGTCGCTGCAAACGTGAATTTTCTAGCTCTAGTTCCATCACCCGATTGTTCATATCTATCTCTGTCGCACTAGGCGCTTCCGGTTTCCCTGAAGACATGTGTCATCCGCTCCAATACCGGACCTTGTACGGGACGGAACCGTCAGCTCACCCTCTCCGCATAGAAAGAGTACGGCATGCTGAAGGTATTGAACCGGTGAAATTTGTGAAGAAGTGTGCTGGTGTCAGGACTGGTATTCCGTCAGTGTCGGGGAAGACGAATGTCGATTCGGAGACCAGGCACAACGTTTTCAGCCAGTATGGAACCACGATGAAGCAGGATTGCTCGTTCGGCAATTGCCAACCCGAGACCGCTTCCCCCAGTGTCCCTGTCACGGTCCGATTCCACGCGATAGAACGGCTTGAATATTTCCTGCAGCGCAGAGTCAGGAACTCCAGGGCCTCTGTCTCGGATTGAAATCACGGCAAACTCCGCGTTGCCGTTGCAGGTTATCTCTACGGGCAGCCCCGAAATATTGTGGCGGATGGCATTCCGGAGAGGATTCTCCACCGCCCGTCTTAGAAGTTCAGCATCACCAACGACCGCGCCAGGCGATTCAAATCGAAGCTCCAGTTCGCAACCATGCTGACGCGCCTCCATGCGACATTCATCTGCAAGATCGGAGAGAAACGACTCTACGTCGATGATCTCTTTTCGAAGAGTAGTTGGATCGATCTCGGCGCGGGCGACATCGAGCAATTGATCGACAAGATCACCCAGGCGGGTTGACTCGAGTTCGATCTGTTCCAAAGCTCTCGGTGTACCTGAGCGCGCCAGTCCGATCGCCAACTTCAATCGCGTCAGCGGCGAGCGCAACTCGTGCGACACATCGATACACAATCGTTTGTGGGCTTCAACGAGCAATTCGACCTGGCTGGCCATTCGGTTGAATGCTTCCGAAAGGTGGCGGATAGGGCCTCGGGTGTTCGACGGCAGCCGAATTTGGAGTTTGCCCGTGCCGAACGATGTGATTGCCACTTCGAGCCGGCGCATTCGGATCACCACATAACCGACTAACCCGTAGCAGAGAACCGCCAGAATCGCCAGAAGGACAAGGGTTCGGGTCCCATAGACCTGCACGTCGTCGAAAGAAGGAGTGGCCACGACGCACTCATAATTCGAGATTTGCGGAACAATCAACATATGACTAAGCGCCGAAGCCGGTTTCCCCGTGAATAAGTTAGTTACCCGAGAAGAGAGCGGCTCCCTGGAAAGCAAACTCGCAAGGTCAGCGCCTCCGCCAAGATTTCGGCCACTTTTGTCAAAGAGATAGGCGCGCACACCCGCCTCCGCTTCATGTCCCCTCATCACTGACTCCAGCTTCCCGGGACCTCCGCTCTCGAAGGCATCCATAGCGTCCTTGCACTCCAAATTCGCGAGCGCGTTGAACTTGCTGCTTAACGCCCTGTTCCAACGAAAGGTAATGAGCACGACAAGCGAGGTGCCGAGTAAAAGGAAGACGATGAGAAGAAACCACAGATTCGCGAGCGGCAGTCTGCGGATCGTTCGCGCGACAACGCCACGATTCATGGGGTCTCCACCTTTGCCGGTTGACATAGCTGGTAACCTGTTCCACGCACGCTGAGAATGAAATCCCGTCCGCCGCCCATTTTGCGCCGAATGCGGCTGACATGCGTATCGACCGAGCGGTCAAAGGCCGTTGCGGGTCGATTATATAGGTGCAGACTTAACTGATCGCGGGAGACTACTCGGCCGCATGACCGCATGAGCTGTTCAAGCACTTCGCATTCCATTGCAGTCAACCCCAGCTTTTCGCCACGATAGTATGCATCTCTCGTTTCCGGCACTAGTCGCAGTTCTCCAACGACCAAAGTCTCTTCCGCATCGGCTCCGGTTACAGTGGTTCGGCGGAGAATCGCCCGCACCCGGGCCAATAGCTCATCGGGATCAAAAGGTTTAGAGAGGTAGTCATCGGCGCCGAGATCCAGACCTTGAATCCTATCTCCGCGCTCTCCCCGTGCTGTCAGCATCAAAACAGGCATCTGCGATTTCCTGCGTAGCGTCTCCAACGCGATGAACCCGTCGACACCAGGAAGCATCACATCGAGAATCAGCAGATCGAAAGATTCCGTTGTCACCCGGTTGAGGCCGCCAATTCCGTCTTTTTCGCATTCGACACTGAATCCACGCTGCCGGAAGAACTCGGTAAGCATGGAGCACAGTTCTCTGTCGTCATCCACAATTAATATTTTCATGTGCTTCGTCGAGCCATCCATCATGCAGTCTCTTAGTGGCGAGCTTTGCCGCGGACTGCCTGGCTAAAGATTAGACGTTGATCCTGAGAATCTCGACCCGCGTCACACTTCTTCACAAATCTCGTTGCCGCATCGCTTCCCTTTAGTTGCACGCCTTTGCCCTGCAGCAGTGAATGAGCGTGAATCATCCCACAAACAGTGGCGCGCCATAAGTGGATCGCACGATCCTCGGATAGCTGCCATCGATACAAATCTCCACAAATCCCTCTGCGCCATCTTCATGCGGCAGGGTGTCTAAGCCAATGTAGTTCATTATTCCAGTGGAGATTTGCGTGGCGTTTCTTAGACCTCTTTCGTTATTGCCGTGTTCCTTGCGCCGGTCCAGCGGGCTGTATACGCGTCGGACTTGCATCGCCCCCTCAGTAACTGGAGATGACCTGTGAAGAAAGTCCTAAAAGATACCCTGCTTTCCCTGCTGGAGGCTTTCGCCGGCGTCGAATATACCTTTGCATTTCTCTTGCTGCTGGTCTGGGCCCGCATGCTGCTCATCGTGATCGGTCAGGTCATCCAGTATCGGCATGCCCCAAAACGCGACCGCATACACCGGTTCGTCCATCCTTTGCCGAGCCATCTGGCTCGGCTCCTGGTGTGTTGTGCCGCGATGGGGTCGGTGGCGCTGTTGGCGGCTCCGCTAATCCCGCAACCCGCAACGGGGCGGTCCCGGTCCGATCCTCCTCTACCCGATATTCGCTGGTTGATGCAGGAGGTGCAGGAACACCAGAAGCAACTCGATAAGATTCGCGAATCTTATACCTATACTTCGATGGAAACGGGGCAAGATATCGGTGACAATGGGCGAGTAAAGAAGACCGAGACGAAGGAGTCTGAGGTCTTTTTCGTCAACGGCCACATCATTGGGCGCACAGTGAAGAAGAACGGCCAGCCCCTGAGCGATCACGATCAACAAAAAGAAACCGAGCGGGTGACCAAGCTCGTCGAGAAGGCGGAGAAGACGCCGCCGGAGCAGCCACCGATGAGTGTGAGCCGCGTCCTGGAGATCATGGATGTACGCAACGAGCGGCGCGTTAACTTTCGCGGACGCCCCACGATTGTCTTCGATTTTGTGGGGCGCAAGGATGCCAAGACCCATGGGTTGGCGGAGGATGCGTCAAAGAAGCTGCAAGGAACGATCTGGATAGACGAGGTCGATTGTCAGGTGGCGCACCTTGAAGTGACCTTCATCGATAACTTCCACGTCGCGGGTGGACTGTTCGTCAATATCCAGAAAGGGTCAAATTTTCATTTCGACCAGGAACTGGTCAACGGCGAGTTATGGCTGCCGACGGGTCTCGAGGGGATGATGCAGGCGCGCTTGCTGCTAGTCAAGAATATTCGCCGCCACTCTATCGAGCGCGACTACGGTTACAAGCGGTTCAGTGTGGAGACGCAGCAAAAGGACGCGGAGATTGCGCCCGCGAAGAAGCGATGAGCGTGTGCGAGTCGTGGGCGCGATCGAGTCCTATGGAGAGAGCCGTTGTCCCCCGTATCGACCGGAGAACTCCCGCTATGTTTTGCGCCTTCGACTGCGCTCGCCGGATGTTGGCGTGAGTGTCGGCATCTTCCCGGCGCGAAGACATCGCTGCCAGCTCCCATCAGAAACTCTGGGACACGAATAGCGCAGCCTTAAGGCATAAGCGGTGACGTGAATATGATGCATGTAAATGGAAACCGGATGAGAAATACAAGCGTGCACGCGACGAACATTGAATTCTGCGCGTTGTTTGCGACAGAAATGAAAGACTTCTATTTGCTCTCCTTGTTGTTGACTGCCGATGAGGCGAAAGCCGAGAAGTGCTTCGTCTCTAGTCTCGAAGGCTGCATAGAAGAAAATTCCGTCTTCAAAGAGTGGGCTCATTCCTGGGCGAAGCGCGTGATCGTCAAGAATGGCATACAAATGATCGCGCCGCGTATCTGTCACTCCAGAGACACCGTCCCTGCTCCTCCTGACGTTTGCGGATGCTTCCGAGGCACGCAGCAGGCGCATCGTGCAATGGTACGAATATTTACACTACGCGATTTCGAGCGGATCGTATTTGTGCTGTCGGTTCTTGAACGTTATTCGGATCGGGAATGCGCGCATTTCTAGGGCTGCTCGCAGCGCGAAATCTGTGAAGGGCGGGCAAAGGCGTTCTGGCAAATCGGGGATTACGACATTGCTAGCCCTCCGAGTGTAGAGGACACGAAACGTTGAAATAGTCACAGGGATCGCCCGCTCCGACACAATTCTTCACAAAACGGAGGCGATGGGCATTCCGTCTACACCGTATGCTCGCAGATGTAACAGTAGTGCCTGTCGACCGCGGCGTTGACCGACAGGGCCCGTATCGAACGTGGCCGATCCAGGTGATCCGCGCCGGGCGCAGACAGAATCTTTTGTGTTTGGAGTTTTCAGATGAGCTTCACTGCTATGGTCGGCGTTGCAATCGCCATCGCCGTGAGTGTCGGCGTTGCCCTTTGGGTGGCCTACACCAAGAAGAACAGGCGCTAGAGGCGAGAAGGGCCGCGCTAGTCGAAGGGGCCGTTGTGTGGGTCAGATCGCGACGAAAACAATCGAGAGCGCCGTCGCCACTTGACCGGTGGCCTCTCTAGAATTGCGCCCTGCGCGAGCCGCCACGGGAGAAGTCGTAGCCCCGGCCAACACGGCGCGCGTCCAATACGAGATGTCAAATGACACTATGATCGCTCTTCGTCTTTCTGTTGCTGGCTGCCCTGCTGTCTGGATGTGCCAGCCTCACCGTCATGAGTCATGTACCCATGCCTACGACGTCTCGCTTAGCATCGTTGGATATGGCGGAGATCGCACCCTCCGACCTGCGGGTTGCGGCGCGCCTGCCATCTGCTCTCGAGCCGCGTCCAGGTGGCGCGAAAGTGCAGGCAACGGCGAAGAGAAGTATTCTAGTTACATCGCCTATTGAATAAGGATTTGGCTGAACCCTCGGAGGGATCGACCGCAGTCTAAGCAACTAGTTTGAGCGGCCGCTTGTTCGAGAGTATTGTTGCACGAATTTGTCCCACTTCGCCATTCCGGTTCGCTTTTTTCGCGCATGTACTTCCAGCGGTCGTAGCTTTTTCAAGCTTGCATCCTGCAAGGCGTGGTATTGGATACGATCGCGAATCTCTTTTCGAACGCCAGCCTATCTGGAACGCAAGCCTGTCTCGCGAGTGTCTTCCACGTCCGGCGGAGATCGCGATTGGTAACTACGGGAATGGCGAACTCCCCGATCCGTACTCAACCTTAGTGCGTCAGACATGAGCCGATCTTCGGCTCTGCACTACCACGCTCGCTAGTAGGGACCCGGCGTACGCTTACGAAATAGTTTACCGGGATCGGTGCCGCTCCGACACAATTCTTCACAAAACGGAGGCGGTGGGCATTTCGTCTAGACCGTATGCTCGCAGATGTAACCGTAGAGCATTATCGACGGGAATCGCCTGCTACGGGCCGGCCTTCTTTGAATGCAGAGCACGACCGTGGAAGGAGTCGGTGAAACACGATGTCTGTACGTCCGCAATCATCGCCTCAACTATTACATTTCCATGTATGCAAAGATTGCGGAGGCGCATTCCGCAGAGAAGAATTCGAAGATCGAGCACACACGACCGGCATATACCCATGCCCACGGTGTGGCGTAGAAAGCCCTCTCAATATCGTGATACGCGCAGTCGCAACATTCGCAGAGAACTCCAGAAAATGAATTAAATCATCCCGTCAGAGGCAGCCTGCTTTGCCCCCGTTGTCCAACTTCACTCAGCTTCCTGCCAGCGGCTTTCACAAATTCATTCACCAGGCGCGATTTGCTATCGCCACGGACGGCAACGCTTGTGACGAGGCGCAGCCGATCTTCCGCGAGTGGACGGATCGTGATTCCATCTCGTGCAATCCGCCACGCCGCGGTCCTGGGAAGGAGTGCGAGGCCCTGATGTTCGCGCACTAATCCAGAAGCCTCTTCAGGACTGGTGAAGTGGTAGACATCCGAGGGATATATCTCTTTTCCCGATGTAACTGCCTGAATTTGATCATAAAGATACGCGTTGATATGCGGACCAAGGAGCACCCAGAGGCGGCGCTCCAGTTGATTCAATTGGACCTCTTGGTATGCGGCTAATTCGTCTCCCATTAGCATTGCCACGTAATAAGGATTCGTCGCAATCTCCAGAGTGCTCAGTTTGCTCTTAGGAGGTACGCCAGTTATCAGCGCGACATCAAGCGTTCCCGCAATGAGTTGCTGAGCCAGCATGTTGGAATAGTTGCTCCATAGCTTGATCTTCATGGCCGGAAACAGGGGGAGTTGTATCGACATGAGCAGCGAAACAAAGAACGGGTCAGTGTAGGAAGATTTGCCCACATTCAGGATCTCCGTCGGGCCATCAATCACAGCCCTGGCGGAGAGGATGGCACGCTCGGCATGGAAAACAACCTCCCGCGCCTCTGCTATAAAGACCTCGCCGGCCGGGGTGAGTTCGGCAGCCTGATGATTGTGCGCGAAGATGTGGAATCCGAGGGATTGTTCCAGACGAAACATCTGCTTGCTCAGAGTCGGTTGACTCATGTTCAACCTCTCTGCCGCCCGCGAGAAGTGCAGTTCTTCAGCAAGCACAATCGCTGCTTGCAGCAATCGGATCTCCGGTAAGACCATGTCTATCCTCCAGTCTGCGGATTCTGGGAAGGATAGCAAACACAGCAATACGGGCGGAATCACCCGCTCAATGCAGCTAATTGTAACCCTGCATCGCGTTTATTGGCAGCGAGATGAGAGAGCGCAAAAGGCAGCGTCATTCCAAAAAGGAATGACGCTCGCTCCAATTTTCATTGGACGCCAGGCGTAAAGCCAAACATGATGACTCTGAGTTGCAACGCTAAACAGGCGACGGGATGGGAACTGTGATTCAACCCCAAACCGGCGTGAGGGAAGCAAAGTTGCGGCTTCGGAGTCGAACCTATGGAACATCATCTTCTGGATGCTCAAGAGGCCGCTCAGATTCTCCGGATGGACAAGCGGACGCTGGTTCGTTGGGCGCGTATCGGCTACGTTCCCGCGCACCCGCTAGGTGAGGGAAAACGGAAGCTGTGGCGGTTTCGTGAGCACGAACTATTGGCGTGGGTCGAGGCAAGAGAAACAGAGAAAAAGCGGCCACCGGCGAGTACCATAAATATAGCCATCAGCGCTCATGCAAGGAGAACAGCATGAGCCGTTTCCAACAAGGAAGTCTTTTGAAACAGAAGCGCAAAAGCGGGCCGGACGTATGGGTGTTTCGCTGGTATGACGAAACCAACGGTACACGCAAGTACAAAAAACGCGTTCTCGGCAAAGTGACAGATATGCCGCTACGCCGGGATGCGGAAAAAGCCGTGGCCGACTTTCGCGCCAACATCAACGTCGAGGTAAGAGTCCCACAAACGGTCTCTGAACTCGCAGCCCACTATCGGAAACACGAATTGACGGCAGATAAAAAAGCCTTCGCAACGATTGAGTCAACGTCGATCTACCTATCGAATCACGTTGTACCCAAATGGGGTAATGCTTCGTTATCGGATGTTCGTACCGTGGATGTCGAGCAGTGGTTACACTCTCTGCCTTACGCTCCAGCAACACGAAGCAAGATCCGCAACATTATGTCGGCGTTGTTCAATCATGGCATCCGGCATGAATGGATACATCGGAATCCCATCACCAAAGTCCGGGCCTCTGCCAAACGGCTACGGGAACCGGACGTGCTCTCGCCCGCTGAGTTATCGGCGTTGATCGCGGAGCTGCCGCTCCGTGAAAAGGCGATGGTGATGGTAGCGGCCAGCACAGGACTACGGCGCTCCGAACTCATCGCGCTTACATGGAGAGATATCGACCCGCTGTTGATTCAGGTCAATGTCCTTCGCTCCTGTGTTCGGAATCACTTCGGAGACACGAAAACCGAAGCCAGCCGTAGGCCCGTCCCGTTGCATTCATCCGTGGTCGAATGTCTGAATGAGTGGCGTAAAGAATCCAAGCATAACGGCGACGACGACTTTCTCTTTCCGTCCAATCGGAAAGAGGGGAAGCAGCCGATTACGCCCGACATGGTGCTCAAGAAAGTCATCCGTCCGGCTCTGGTGCGGGCCAAGATCATCGGCAAGGTGATCGGGTGGCATAGCTTCCGTCACTCTCTCGCAACCAACCTGAGAGCGTCCGGTGCGGACCTGAAGACAGCCCAGGAACTCCTGCGTCACGCAAACTCTCGGATCACGCTCGACATCTACACGCGAGCGATCTCCGAGACGAAGCGGGATGCCAACAACAAAGTGATGGAGATGGTTCTGGAAGCCGGAAAGACAAAAATTTCAGCACCCTCGCCAGCACCCTCGCAACGGGAGCCATTGCTGCTTGAGGGCAGCAAAAAAGGCGCTGAGAACTTTCAGCACCCTTCCGCACCCTCGCGGGCTGAAACCTTGATTGTCACTGTGCCATAAACCCTTTATTTTCTTTGGTTTATGGCGGGGACGACGGGGCTCGAACCCGCGACCTCTGCCGTGACAGGGCAGCGTTCTAACCAACTGAACTACGTCCCCAGATTGTTTTTCAACAACATGGTTATATGTCACATAGAATT
>Ga0070741_10002513_pt1 | contig 48925 bp, 61 predicted proteins | sample Coa_R1_4_FD_66440 | JGI IMG/M metagenome (GOLD analysis project Ga0070741, IMG submission 66440) | Surface soil microbial communities from Centralia Pennsylvania, which are recovering from an underground coalmine fire - Coalmine... | ecosystem: Environmental > Terrestrial > Soil > Unclassified ... | reverse complement strand
CCTCGGACCGAGCCAGGCGGGACTTTCTGCCGACCTCAAGCGGCCGCCGGAGAAGTTCGTAAATACCGAAGGGAAGCCCGTAGAAATCTACTACTTTCGATCCGGTTGGGTCGCGGATGGCAGGCTTACCGACGATGAGTTAACTCCGTACGTTTTCATCGAGGATAAACTGGTCGCGGTCGGGTGGACAGGGATCGGAGGTCCGCAGACCCACGGCGAAGTTCCCCCGCCACCACCCCAGACGAACGTGTTCGTGACGACCCCTCCGCCGGTCATCATTCACTGACCGCGGTGGGCTCCGAGGAGACCGCGCCCGCCCGTGGTAGCGCCTTGCTCCGCGAGCTGATGAAGCGAGACGACTCGGGTGCTGCGCGACGTCGCACCGGAGATCGAAACGTTGCCAGAGGAGCGACTGGGCTGACTTGCTTCTAGGCGTGCCGCCCGCAGACGAAAGCGGTGGGGAGGCGCTGATGATGGGCTAGCCGTGGTGGCCGAAGACCCTGCCGATTCAAAAACGTCGTCGTTGATCGAACCGCTCGAAGCTGCCGGACGCGGCGTGGTGCGATCGAAAGCGGTACCCGGGCTCCTCCGGAATGGGCTGAGGAACCCGGGTACCGAAAACCCCGGGCGCAGACGAAGGTAACGCCGAACGCCGCCGCTCACATCTAGTCCGACAGTCGCCTCGGTTCTCAGCCTGCCGCCAGCGGTGTGCGACCGCCATAGTCACAAGTGCCACTCTTTCTGTTTGACCAAATGACACCGACGGGCTAGCAAGGCTGGGAGCATTCCCGACCACAACGGCCCAGCCTAAGAGACCGTGCAGGTGAGCGATGAAAACTCTCGTAGCTCTGATGTTTATCATTGGTCTTGCTGCACCGGTCTGGGCGCAAAGGCCACGGAAGGTGAATGGAGACGGATACATCGGTTGTCAGGACTGGGACCAATTCAAGAAACTGGTTCACTACGCAGCGACTGGCGACAAGGAAGCGTTTCAAAAGGGGCTCATGCTCGCGTTGATGACCGGCGAATGCATCAAGCTGAAGGCGGATCAGCCGGTTTTCATTGTCGAGACGGCGTTGTTGTCTGGCGCGCTCAAGATCCGGCCGCAGGGGAGACGACGGAGTACTGGACTAATTTCGAGGCTGTGAAGCCGTAAGACACGTTCGATTGCGGAGCCTCGATCCCTTCCGGCGCAACGCGCCGTTGCGGCTGCGTGATTCGTTCTGGCAATCGACCCGCGGAGTACGCGAAAACGCTCGGGGGATTTCGGACGCATCGCAGGCACATTCCGTTTGATGCAATCCGGCTCCAGAGAGTACGCAACGCGTGCCGCTCTTCTTCGACCGTTCGCCGCACGGGCGTTGCGTGGCTCGTCGAACCGCTCCCGGTCGCGCCAGCGTTCGCGTAGAAATGACGGTGTGCGTTCGGGCTGGGCAGACATCGGTCATGGGCATCCGTCGGTAAGCTCAGAATCGGAATGATCCACAAGGACAACCCGTTGCCGGATAGGTTGGAGAGGGCGCAGGACTCACAACCGAGAGAACCTGACATGAAATACTACGCGATGAGAACGGATCGCTGGAATCGCCCGCTGGTTTTGAGGGAGCTTCGCCAAGGACGTCTCCGTCAGGGGTGGGGGTACGCACCAAGACTTGACCTCCGCATGCTCCGCGACCGCAACGATCGCGGCGAGCAACTCGACGAAGAAGAGATCGCCGCCTGGAAGAACTGGCGGATGCTTGGAGGCGATGACGGATTCGCGGTCGGGACGAGGCTTTTGCTTTCGAATCTTCCGAACGACGGACAATTCGTACTTGTCGAAATGAGCGGTGCCTACGACTATCAACCTGTTCAACTTTCCAAAGCAGAGAACATCAACGACCTCGGCGAAGACTACGGTCACATCCTTCCCGTGAGTGCGCCTTCGAAGCGCGCCTTCTTCGCCTACCAGGACGAGAGAGTTACCGCGCCCCTGCGGAGGAGCATGACCTCTCGCAGCCGCATCTGGTCCCTCGCCGATCACAGCAGGAACCTCGACGAACTGTGGCAACTTGCACAGAGCGGCGATGTCGGCGCAGTCCAGTGGGACCGGGCGGGCGCGTTAGCGAGAGTCGTCAGCGACGCAGACGCTGCCGTCCGGGACAAGTGGCACGAAGTATTTCTTGATCGCCTTCGCCAGAGCTTTCAGAACGCTGAGTTGGAGGAGCCCTGCAAACGCTTACTCGAAGCGATCTTCCGGGGCGCGGACGTGCAGTGGACTGCAGGTCCTACCGAACACGGCGCCGACCTCGTGGTGAGCTACGAAGACCCGGTGGCGAGATCCGGGGAGCCGCCGGCCCTCTCCTGGCTCCTTCTTGTCCAAGTGAAGGCTTGGGAGGGCGCGGCACATGACCTCTCGGCCGTCGATCAGATCGACGAGGCATTCCAGTACTACCGAAACCGGGGCAGTGCGCGCGGGTTGGATCATGACGCTGTGCGACGCGGAAAGTCCGGAGTTCAAGACGCACCGTGAGCGGACCGCCGAAAGGCTCGGGATCCGCATTCTGTTCATCGAACAGTCTCGACTGCTGGACCTCTTTTGGGTCCACGCGCGTCATTTCGAGTGAGTTGGCTCCGTCCCTCGGCGTCATCACGGCGGCCGCCTTCTGGCGAGCCATGCGATCTAGGCAGGGGAAAATGTACGCCAGCTATTCTTGGAACAGATCCTTGCCGCGACCCGCACGTACGTCCCGGACCCGGGCAGCGAGTTCGCCGCTGTTGAGCATCCAGCGCACCGTTTTTTGCGCCTGCGGCTGGAGTTCCAGCCGTCCGTAGTTGCGAAACCCGCTCAGACCCCGTCCCGTAGGTCGCCGCCCGCCCATGACGAATGGCGCCCGCGAGGGATTCACGTCGACAATCCGCAGGTCGAGTTGGCGGTAGTAGTCGATCCGGTCGGTGATGTGCGGGTCCTGCCAAGCGTAGCCAATGGTCCGCGCGACTCGTATCCGAGGTCACGAGACAGCCCTAGTCGGGCGGCTAACGGCGCGACCCGAGGTCAAGACTTGACTTCTCCCGCACCATCTCTTGACTGACATCGTGCTCTTGTTCTACGAGCGATGGCGAGCAACCTCGTAACCTCACCCTGGAGTAAGCATGTACTTGACTACGTCTGAGCGATGCACCCTCCCGACTCACACGAGGTCTGTCTTCCGAGCGACTGTCGCATCTCTCTTGATTCTACTTGTTTGCGGATGCGGTCCGATGAAGGTGCCCTTGGGCTACGGCACCTTGGACGTTAGTCCGTCTCCTGCGAAAGGCGGAGCCGGTCGGATTGCTGTCGCTCGCTTCGATGACACTCGATCTGCTGACTATGCCACCGGCGATGAGATTGGACAGATGAGAAATCTGTACGGCATGCCCGTCAAGAAGATCGAGGGTACTCAGAATCCGGTACTCTGGGTGTCAGGTGGCCTCGTGAACGGCCTTACCGCGGAAGGGTTCGCTGTGGAGCGAGTAGAGTCAGCCCAAACCGCAGGTGGGCTTCCAACAGTGGTCGGTAAGGTCACGAAAGTTTTCGTGGATACCTACATGGCTCAGACGGCGTGGGTCGACGCAGAAGTGGGAATCGATCAACACGGAGTACGGCTCTTCTCGACGAGTTGCTCCGGAGAAGCTACCCAAACCGGATGGTGGGGCTCGGAAGAGGAATATCGGAGTATCCTCGCGCTCGCGATGGACAACTTCTTGAAGTCATGCGTCCCTAAACTGACGCCACTCTTGAGCCAGTACGCTTCCAAGTGAAACGGTTGCACTGTGGCTGGTTAGCCGTCGCACTGACGGCTGGGTGTCAAACCGTCGTACCAATCAAAAGTACGGCTCCCGATGAGTGGATGCCGACATATTCGGCACCCACCACCTCAGCACCAGCGACGCCGAAACCGGATAAGGAGTCGATAGAGTCGCGGCTCCGCCAGCTTCAAAGTTTGCACGCTCAGGGGCTTATCACTGATAGCGAATTAAAAGAGAGACGCCGGGAGATCCTGAAAGATCTTTAACAATCGACACTCGCGAAGCAAAGGATGCCGAGTCGCCTGATCGTTGAGTGTGCTCAGGATGAACCGCATAAGGTTGTTCCGCCTACCTTTCGATGGCGCGCGTGGTTGGCCTGCGCATTTCCATGCTGGCGTACTGGGCGTGCTAGGACACTTGATCATCGTGAGCGTGTTGGCTGGTCACCGTGGCCTCTTTGCGGCCGTCTCGATGGCTCTCATGGTGTCCAGCGGTGCATGCTCATCGCCGCCGAGCGTGGACGATCTCATCCGCGACTGTGTCGCAAAGGTCGAAGGAGACTGGAAGACCTACTGCGACCGCGCCCGAAAGGCGCTTGAACAGCAGGTATCAAACGGCGATTCACAGGCAGCCGTGAAGCTCGCGAACATTCACCGCGAGGGTCGCGGCGTCCCCGCTGACGAAGACGAAGCCGAACGCCTGGCGTTCAGAGCCGCCGAGTCGCGCAATGAGTGGGCCGCTTCGTTGCTTGCGACGATCCTCGAAACGCGTGGCAAACGGACGCACGGTGAGTATGATCAGCTCGCAGCTCTTGCTTGGCATGCCCTTGCGATCGAATGGTGGGGGCACTTTTCTCTCGAACGGAGTTCGGTTGACGCCGACGTGTTCGATCTATGGTCAGCGTCTCTCGTGAAGGGGATACGTGCTCTATCGGCAGATCAACGAGCTGCCGTCGCAAGGATAGCCCGTGATAACAACGGAGGAAAGATCCCGAAGTCACTGTCAATAGGGAGCGCGTTCGATCCATTTGACGAGGAGTTGAATCGGCCAGACGAGTTCACTGTGCGCGGTACCTCAAGAATGAAAAATGAGGGGCGATCCGGATCGCTTCGGGCATGGGCAACGCTTGAACGCGATCGGATGCTCGAACAACTCAGCAATGCCGGATCGGTGGCGTTCCGAGCCGCGAATGACCTGAAAGAACGGAAAGCCGGCGCGGAAAAGTTGCTTGAAGCAGCCGCAGCTCAGCAGAAGCAGTGTCTGGAAGAGTTCGAGAATCTCATGGCGACGGTGGTCGCAGAGTCGCAGAACGAACTTCCCGACTGGTTCATCCCTCGGGGCGAGGACCCGCCGGAGGGTGGCGAGCCCGTTTCTCGTGAAAGATTTGATATCAACATGATCGCAATCAACGCAAAGGCTACGCAAGCGATCATTCGAGGTGTGATCGGTGTCCGAGCGACGACACCCGTTATCGCTGTCAACCAAACCATCGCGGCCCGTGGCTTCCAACTACAGAGATTCACGCGGAACCGTGATCGGCGAGTCGCTAGCGCGCAGCGACAGGCCGACATAGCCGGTGCCACCATGGCGGCCGACAGCGCCAGAGCCGCCGGCGACGACATCGTCGCATCGGCGGGGAAGGTGCTCGCGAACGCCGACTATCACTGTGTGCTTCATGCCGGGAACGGCTCGGGGCGATTCGCAGACGAAGGCTTCCGTCTCACCGACGGCAAGTTCATCGGTCCGCGCGAGCCGCCGGATTCACACGACGTTCCTGAAGCCGTCCTCGACGAAGGCCACGTCGCCGTCGGTGATCTCGACGGCGACGGGAAGATCGATGCGGTGGCTCCCGTGTACGACGGAGGAGCGGGCACTGGCGTGTTCTGGACGATACATGTCTTCTCGGATGCCTTCGGAACGCCGCGATGCACGCACGCGATCTTCTTGGGGGACCGGATCGAGCTGCAGTCCGTCGAGATCCAGCCACCGGACTCGATCGTGGTGGACATGAAGGACCACGGCCCCGACGAGGGCATGGCGCAGCGGACCATGCAGGTGCGGCGGAAGTTCCAGCTCTCGTCGGACAACGTCACCGCCTATCAGCAGCTCCCTGGGAAGATGTGGACGGCGTACCGACCAGAGCTGTGGTCGGTGTCGGGCTCTGCGCAGGCACCAACCACGGCGCCCGTCGCAACCGAAGGCAAGAACCCGCTCGGAGCCGGGAAGGCGGCTGATGCGATCTGGCAGATCGTCAAGCTCTCGGCCGCCGGCGACGTCCGGAGCGTCGCGGACCACGAGCGCGCTTTGGAGATCGTCCCAAAGCCTGCTCGTGGCGACAGGTCTCGCGCTCGATCCCTGAACGATCAAGGGCTCGCCCAGATACGAGCGGGCAAGTACGCCGAAGCCACCAAGACATTCCGGGACGGCGTCGCAGCCGATCCCGCTGAACCGGAAGTCCTCAACAACCTCGCGTACGCGCGTCTGCTCGCGGAGGACTATCAGGGGGCCGCGGAAGCCATCGTGTCGACGCTCGCGGTCGCGCCGACTCGACCGATGGCGTGGGAGACTCTCGGCCAAGTGCTCGTGGCGCTCGGCGAGCCGGATGCCGCCGTGGGTGCTTTCAGGATGAACGTCCGGGTCTCAAAGGACAGCGAGAAAGCCGAGAAGAGGCTGCAGAAGCTTGCGGGAACGGTGCCGAATCCGGCCGTCGCGCAGGCGATCCGAACGGCACTCGCAGGTGGCACCGTCGTTGCCAGTGGGTCTGAGAGTGCAGGGCCATCGCCGGAGCCGTCACGCGTCCCCTTCTCGGTTGCGCAAGTTCCATCTGGCGGTGGTGTCGGCGGCAGCGGGACTTCTGAGGTTCCCGACCACGGCGCCGGCGAGCCATCGCGCCATGAGAGCGGCCGCGACCCGTTTCGTCGCGGTAACAGAGGTCTCCTGACGTTCCAGCGAGACGGTGAGCCGCACGGTTGTACTGCACTCCAACCTCTCCCATCAGACAAGCCGCCAGGGACCCGGATCGCGAATGGTTTCAGGGCTACAATGCTGACCAAGGACAACCGCGCCTCGCGATCGATCGAGTTCATATCCCAGCCCGTGGATACCGTGATGTACTACACGAACGGATGCGTTTGTCCCGCCGCGCTGCTCCAATGGTTGGACGGAGCAGAACTGTGCCAGGCAGTTGGTCCACCGTACTCAGACGACTTTCGACGATGCATGAAGCCGATCAATTTTGAGTTCGTGCGACATCACAACCTGCCGCCGATCGTCGTTGATGTGTATCGACCGTAGCAGGCTTTCGAAAACATCAATGTCCGCACCCCGCCCCGCATTCTATGCACCATCACGCGTCTGAACGTCGGCACATCCGACGCGCCGCCGCGGCGCCAATCAAACGCCGCACATTGAGGCCAAGACGACGGGTCAGCGGCCTCATTGCCCTAGTCAGAGTCGGCTCCGACCCGACCGTCCTCCCCGTGGTCTCTTACTTCTTCCTTGCCGGCCGCGTCCGTTCTCTCTTCGGCTTTGACCCGGAAACCTTCTCGTAGCGGCCCTTGTCGATCCTCTCGATGCGGCCGGACGTCTCCCAACGAGTAAGGGCCGGGTACGCCTGCGCTCGACCCTTCGCGGCCGCGCCCGGGTGCTTCATGATGTCCTCGACGCCGAATTTCTTCGGCAGCGAAGCGAGCACCTCGTCCCAGTTCACTCGCTTCCCGCCTCGGGGTCGGCCCGGACTTCGCCGTGCGGCTGCTGTTCTCCCACGCCGACGGCCGCCGTTCGCGAACGCGCGCCAGCCGTCGAGCTGGGTCATCATGTCCCGGATCTCGGCTTCTCGACGGCTGATCTCCCGCTGTAGCAGGTCGAAAGCGCGGGCTGCCTGAGCGCGAAAGCTGCTCATGATGTCGGTCTGTTGTCCTCGCGGCATCGTCGTCACCTCCTATCCGTGGCGACGGCAGGTATCCCAATTCCGAGGAAAATTCGAATCCGCGAGTGCAGTCCGGGACTTTCGCCGGTTTCGGCTACCTCGCGAGGTGCAACGCCGGCGCGCTCGCGTCGGGCGCCGTTTCCGCGTCGGCGAGGCATTCATCCAATGTCTCATCGGCAACCACGACCGCGATGCGTCATCGTGACCGCGAACGATGCCGTTTCGTGCGTCGACATGCCCTCCGAGAGTGTCGGGAATCTCCGGCGCTACGACCGCGGTACGCACAGATAGGCGCGGTTCCCACCAAACGCGCGGCAATCGAGCACCACGGTGATGCACTCGTCGCTGATCATGATGGCCTCTCGGAGAATCGTCCCGGCGGGGCGAGGGAAGGAGTGTAGTGCTCCCCCGAAGGTCAAGCCACCAGTTGAAGTTGTTGAGCGCGATGCTGCCGTGGGCTGCGGTACCCGAGCGCCTGGTGCGGCCGCTCGGCGTTGTACCACTCGATCCACCGACGGATCGCTCGCCGCGCCTCCGCGAAGCTGACGAAGTTGCGCTGCCAGACGCACTCCTCCTTCAGGCTGCGGAAGAAGCGCTCGATGATCCCGTTCTGCTCCGGCGTGTACGGCGTGATGAACTCCTGGCCGAGCGCCGGTAGTCCCGGCACGCCGCCCGAAATCGTCGGCTCTGGAAGATCAGGCCGTTGTCCGATCGGATCACCGGCGTCTCGCCCGCCGGTCGCAGCGTCCCGAAGCGCGCGATGCAGGCGCTCTCCAGCGCTCGCTCTGCTTCCTTCGCTCTGCCACGCAGCGAGAGTTCGTAGCCGACGAGGCTCAATCTCAAGGTTTGCAAGGATGGCCAGGGGAACACCAAGCTGCTGGCGATCCAGGCCGTGAATGCCAGGATCGTCATGCTGGGCCAGGAATGGCCCGAAGCCGACACCTCGTTCGCCATCTTCATCCCGGTCGACTCGGCTCGGAAGCCGAGCTGGGCCTTCGGCCTCAAGAAGGGGAGCTGGTATGTCGGCGGCGGCTATCGGCTCAAGCTGCCGAGCGCGGCCGCCAAGGACATCAAAGCGGTCGTCAATGACTTCGAGGGGACGCTGTCCGATGTCGGCGGGGGCCAGGATGTCTGCTCGCTCGTGTCGCAGGCTGCAGCCGCGAACGACAACTGGAGCGTGGTCGGCCGCTACGAGGGCGAGACTGAAGGTCGTAGTCGCGATCTCCGATCCGACAGTTTACGGTATCGCGGTCGAGATCCCGCCGTTCGGCGAGCCTCGAACGAACCGTTTCCGGCGGTGCGAGCCTGGATCGACTTTCCGGGGATGAATACGAGTGCATTGAAGCCGACCGGCTGTCCGCAGAGCGTAACTTTACCCACGATCCGACCGACCCGACCGACCGCTTGATCGTGGAAGGCGTGTGCCCAACCTGCAGCGCCGAATATGAAGGCGACGAATAGAACCAGGCGAGTTAACCTCATCGCAGCGGTGCCGTGCGGCATTATTTTACTGCCTAGGCAGGACCAGGCTGAGGTATCGGATTCGTGAGCCGTATCGGCCTGCGAATGGGGCCAGCTTGTCGGCGCCGACCGCGAGAGGGATTCGCAGAGTGAGCAGGCCGTCACTCAAGACCTCCACCCTCCCCTTGAGCGATGTCACTTCGGTTGGCGGCGGTATCGGCACGATGGTCCGTGCTGCCACGTCGGCACCCGCGAAATCAAATGGAGGCACTACGCCGGACGGCCCCGACCGTCGCGTAGGCGGCTCGAATTTCTGTCCGCGCGGTGCCAGATCGATCGAGAAGTCAGCCTTCACGTCGAACGCTGGGCTTTCGCCGAAGTTGTGCAGGGTGATCCTGACTCCGCTTTCGAACGGCTGGCGTCCGGTAGGGATGACGTACATGGGGATGATCCAAGCGCGCTTCGACAGCTCGAAGGACTTCTTCGTCGCCGTCAGCATATCCTGCGTGACGTGCAGGCTTTCCCGGACCGTAAAGAACTGGAGGACGGCGGTCGCGGCGAGGACGAGGTTCGCCACGACGAGGAGTGGGGTCGAGAGGATTCGAAACCAGCGGAGGAGCTTCATTGGCGCCGGCTGTACCACGGCCGGCCGAGGACGGAGAGCCGGCCGCGGATGCAATGACCGGCTCCGTGGAAGGCGGTCAGTTGCCGCAGCGAGTGATCGCGGCGGTCACGGCTCGATGTCTCCGCCGGCGGAGAGGTGGAGCGGATCGCTATCCGGTCGACGCCGACGTCGACCTGGACGACGTCCTCGGGCGGGATCACGGTCGGGAGGAGAGCGACGACCGCTCGCTGTCGGTCCATGATCGCGTTGGCAACGGGGCCGTCACCGGCGACCAACGCGTGCGGCGGCAGCACCAGACCCGACGCCGGACCAGCGCGCCTGCCAGTACGCTGCCGGATCGCGCCACCGAGTCCGATGATACCAGGCCAGGTGACCTGGGATCGTGTCTCTGACTGCCTTCGCCGCGATACGCGTAAGGATGAGAACGCCCTGCCTGCGAGCGAGAACGATGTTCCCAGCATCCTGAGATTTATCGAGGCACAGGCCGCGGTCTCTTCGCAGACGAGGCATCGGACGGGCGGCAATCACCTCTCCGCTGCGCCACGTTCCTCCCATGGAATGTCGGTCGTATGCGCTATCTTCGAGCGACCGTCCGTCGTACAAGGTCCAAGCCCGCGTAGACGCTTGGGACTAGATCGACGTCTGGTTGATCGAGACTAACGTACTTTGGCCGCTTGCCCTCGTGCTCCCAATTCAATTCGATCCGCGGTCGAAATTGACTCCACCATCGCGATGACGGCTCGAACAGAAGCCATAACACCACGTGAACGTTCATAAGCTCCACCCCGTAGCCGAGATACGTCAATCGGCCCTCCAATGTCTCAATGTGCGTTTCTTTCATGACGTCGCTGATATCGCGGTCCTCCGGACCGCCAAACATCTCTTCATCCAATTCGTGAATAAATGTCCAGAACAAGCTCGGCTGATCCAATCCCTTCGTGGGCTGAAGCTGGCCCGCCGGTATCAGCATGTAGAGGCCAGGGTAAGAACCGACCGTCATACTACGCCTCTGTGTGACAAGCCCGTGTGGGGTAGCAGTAACTACGTTCATTCCGATCATAGATCTCGCAACGGCCTCACAATATTGCGGTCCTCTGAAGAGACGGAGAAAACGTTGAAACGTCTCTGGCCGGTCTTTCAAAAGCAGCCACCAGCCTAACGTGGTAAGTAAGGATCCCTCACAGCAGCCCGCTCCGACCACATAAGGGCAGGAGCCCAACGCGATTGGTCCTCGATCACCCGCCAGGAGGCGCGCGAATTGTGGCACATAATAGACGGGGATGTCGGAAGCGCGTTGAAAGTGCCGAAGAAATTCACCACTTGCCTGATAGAAGCTTGGCTCCGCGGTTTCGGTATCGGCAGACAACTTCACGATTGATGCGTCGAAGGCCGCACGCGCAGCCGGGTCTACAAGGAGCTGCGCAATATCTGCGGCGCTCGCGGAATCGGAATCCGCTATCCGCCATACGCCGGGCACTCGGTCCGACACGAGATCCGATTGAAAGATCTCAGCGTAGAACATAGCAACTGTGCGATAAAGCTCGGCCAAATTGAGTCCGTCGCGGGGAAATACTCCTTCAAACGCGAGCTTCCGGGCAATGAGACCGGGAAAGAGAAAGGGAGGATCGGCGAGTGGCGTGCCGCGACGCGTGCCGGAGTGCCAGACGATGGGAGGCTGTCCGCGGACGGACAGTTCAACCCGTACGCTAACCCAGTTTTGATAGAACTGCGTAAGTAGCCGCCAAATAAGCTTGTGAACATCTCTACAGAAGCGAACCACATCATCCGGCGTTGTTGACGCACCTAGCGGATAAACGAGAGTTATGTCGGCCGAGTGTTCCGGTGTTCCGCTATCCGTACCCCGTGCCCGTTTAAGACTGAAATCACGGTGCGTGCGCCGCGCAAACTTCTCGACGAGTTTCCGGAGGCGGCGAAGCGTCAGTTTCGGATACCGTTCAGGCGGCTGGTTCGCCGTTGTGCCAACTTGTATAGACACCGCAACGATGCCGTCATTCATGGCGATGTCCTTTCGGTCTAGCCAGATTCATATGCAGTACTGACCAGGCGCCGAAGCCGGCTTAATCGATGGTTCGCGTTCTGGTTCGAGATCCGTGGTAGACTGGATGGCGACCGCGAAGAGGACAAGCAGCGGAGAGCGCGAGGATGAGGAGCTGATACGGCCCGCCGTCAGTCGCGCGCGCACCGGCTACTCCACTCTTCCCGTTCTTCGCGGTCTCGGTTCGTCTGCCACTGCATGCTCCACGGTGCGTCTGCGCCTGCCCGCTTGGACGGCGTGATACTGGTTGGTGAATCGTGACTCAATCGCGCGATGGGGTAGCGCCGACTGCCGGCGCCGGCGTATCGGGAGCCGTGTAGTCGGCTGCGTCGAGTCGCCCGAAATCGCAGACGTCACGCATCCGTGCGGCCGCTACGGGACCATGTGATACCAGGTGCGAATGCCTTCCGTGGCTGGAAATCCTGCGGTGCAACATGTCCCAAGTTCCAAGCATACTTAGGCCGAGCCAAACATCGGCGAACGATGACCGATACGGCCCGAACCAGTTGGCCCCAGCCAGGCTTTCTGCCGCAGGGACCCTCTTCCGGCTTTCCGCTGCGACGTGGGCTCGGGCGCTGCGCAGCTGCCAAGAGGATCAACATGTCACGCTCCAATCGGTCGAGCACCGGCGGAGAGAACCAGGCTCGCACCGACCGACGTGAAGCGAAAAGGCCCACCAGCCAAATGGGAACCAGTAGCGTCCTGAGGAGCACGCCGACCGCGACGAGCCCCTCGTGGATTGTCTGATCGAAGGGATTCGAGGCATCCTGGAGCGGCTGCGCGCCCAACATGACAACCGCACACACCGGCGGGCAGCGCGAGCCATTTGGAGAATGGGAGAGAAGCGACGGAGGTGTACGCCGTGACCATGGGAGGCCACGTCACCAACCTCCATTCGCAGGCTGGCCCTAAGTCCCGTTTGATGACGACCCGGAAGCTCATCGAGTGGACGCTTTCCCGGGAAACGAACCGCGGAGAAGGAAACGCAACGCTCGCGTATTGAGGACCAGCGGCCGCAGCCGCTTCCAACGCCGCCTGCGAGCAATGCATCGCGCTGCCGGCGGCGAATCTTTCCGCCGCCAAACCTTTGACGGCTCTTCGCTCTGCCGTCCCGAGGACGTTCTCGACGCATTGCTTGAGCTTGTCTACGATCCACGATGCTATAGCTACCGCACCCAAAAGCACCCCGTTGAAGCCGATTTCAAACTTCGGATGCAGCACGATATCGAGCACTGACAAGATGGCAGATGCTACGGCCACGACCTTCAGCATGTACGTTCAGTCAGACGAGCTGCAGAGAGGCACAGCCCTGGTGCCACAATTTCGTGTCTCGTCGTTGCCGGTCAATGACGCGTTGCTCGGTGGCCGGATTCCAGAGTCGCGTCATTGATTCGAATTGAGCGGGAACGTCGCTAAGCCCATCTGATGCAAGCAGATCGCGAATCTTCCTCATCTCACGGCGTCGCCCATCGCCACTTCCAGTGCTCCTCCGCGGCTGAACACCAGACTGATGAGCGTGGGTGCGCTGATGCGCCGGCAGCGCGTCCAGGCTCGGATAGGCTGCGCGCGTATTCGCGATTGTTCAGGGATCATGCGCGATGGGAACGCCTTCATCGCGGCCGGCATTGGGGCAACGGCGTCCTGGACAACGCCGAGGATCGCGAACGGGTCGGCTCTCATGCTCAGTCTACTCCGGTTGTGCGCCATGGTGCCGCCGACCGGCCGAGCAAGGCGGCATGTTTTGCGACTCAGGTGTGGGAGGGGCGCCGCGTACAGCATGAGACGTGCCCGCGAAAGAGCGGATCGAAGAGCAACAGCGGCGAGGTGTGCGTATTGCTTTGGTCGGCTTCCGTCCGAATCGTCAGACAGAAATGCGAACAACCGGACGAACTAACGGTGACTCGCGAGCGGGTCGTGGTCCTGAACGGGTCGATTGCGCCCTCTAGCTGGGAACGTCCAGCACGAAGCGAGGCACGCTGAGGCGGCGCTCGCTATTTCTTCTTCACCGGACGCCGCCCCCGGGCTGCCTTCCGCTTCGATGCGCCTACCCTCTCGTAGCGGCCCTTCTCGATCCGCTTGATCCGCCCCGAAGTCTCCCATCGGTTGAGCGCCGGATACGCCTGCGCGCGACCCTTCGCGGCTGCACCTGGGTCCTTCATGATGTCCTCGACGCCGAACTTCTTCGGCACCGAGGCGAGCACCTTGTCCCAGTTGACACGCTGTCCGCCTTGCGAGCGCGCCCAACCTCCTGCTGCGACTGCTGGTCTCCCGCGCGGACCGAGTCGCGGACCACCGTTTACGAAGGCCCGCCAGCCGTCGAGCTGGCTCACCATGTCGCGGATTTCGGCTTCCCGCCGGTCAATCTCTCGCTCTAGCAGGTCGAGAGCACGGGCTGCCTGCGCTCGGAGGTGGCTGAGGATGTCGGCCTGGTTTCCCCGTGGCATCACCGTCACCTCCTGTCGTGCCGACGGCACTATCCCAATTCCGAGAACAATTCGAATCCTTGGCCAATTCCCGCTGAACGCCGCGAGTTTTGTCGGTTTCGCCGAGTTGATCCCATGCCTCACACCCGGAAACGACTACGGCGGTCCACGCGCGACGACGGCTTACTACAACACCCGCGCCGCATTCGAAGCCGCCACATCTCGCGGCCGGCCTATTGCTAAGCGCCCAGGCGACAGACAAACCGCTCGTCAAAGGCGCCCACGCCATGTCGCCGCCCGAGAATCATAACTGTCTGAAATTCTAGACGGGGATCTTTAGAATGGAGGTTCCAGACAGTACTGCCGGTTGCGTGCAGCGCCCGACGATTCCCGTCGTTTGGTCGCCGCTGAGCCAAGCAAACCCCGGCCCCGCAGCCACCATCTCGCCGACACTCCCCGAAGCCGCTTCAAAGACTATACCTCCCGAGGCGGGAAATGAGGCGCGCGACAATCCTTGCTCCCTTCACCAGCCGACCGATTTGTCCACATTGTCCCTTGACGGACGACGCGCGACACGCAAGAGGGCAGGTCGGGACATGGGATTGCAGCATTGCGAACACCGCCCTAGCAGACAGTTGAGCGCAGTTGCCGTTTCCGGGCGGCGCATACGGCTGAGCGTGATCTCAGCCCGCCATGAGCCGGGAAGACACGGCTTCTTGGGGATCGCGGGGCTGCTGGCGAACCACGTCGCTCGACTCAGCGCCTCACGGCGTCGCCAGCTCCGGCGTAAACTCGTTCATCCGCACTCGGTTGTACCCAAGCCGTACCCTATAAGCTCAAAATACCATCCGAGGGATTCAGCGAAAGCCCGCCCGCCCCGGTCCGCCCATCCTCTTCGTCCATTCGACGATCTCCGCCACTCAGTTCCGGATCCGCTCTTGCGCCTGATAGCCGGCGCGTCGCAGGCGCCTGCCGACGTTCGAGCGAGGGCGACTGCTATTCGATGCCATTTGCGGCATTGCGCCGTCCTCCTAAACTACATTGCGGGACGCGATGTCGCTGTAACCTTTGTCGGCACCGATCTAACGCCGTCGCAGACCGTTGCCCTTGATTCGCCGCAGAATAGCAGCAGACTGTTATGGCGACCGTGCCGGGCGCTCAGATGGAGATGCCGTCGCCGTTCTCCATCCGGGCGTGCCCGAAGAAGCACACTGCAGCTCTTTGCCGTGGCCGCGTGCGCGCCATCAGTGCCTCGCGAGCATTCGTCGACTCAGGTAGTTCGTAACCCCGGCACTCGCCGCGGAAGTTCACTGTTCGGTTGCTTGATTGGTCGGGGCGCGGCGCCCCCTCGTAGTTCGCGCAAATGCCGCCTTTCTCAGAACTCAGTAGTCGACCAATCACTCCAGTCGCCTCTGCATGACCACCTAACGCGTGCAAAACCGGACCGCTGCCGCTTCCAGCGGCCTACGATTGATAAGGTCAACAAATGACAAGAGAGCAACCTTCGCGGCGTCTCGCGATTCAACTGGCCTCTCATGGAGAAGAGATAAAGATTAACAGACAGCGCGCGGATGGCAGCTGGACCACCCCGTTTCGTCTGAAAGCCGCACTCTTACGGACACGAAGCCGCCGGATAAGAACAGCGCTGAATGCTCTGAGCGCGTATGTCCGTGCAAATCAACCTTTGCAAAATCCGCGAGATGTCGGCTGGACGAACTATTGTGCTATCCTGCGAGAACTCCAAGAATCCGGCCAAGGGCTCTATGACGCGATCTTTGACGGTAGCGGCCCCGCAGCGGACCTCCGCAAAGCCATCGATGCTCTTAAGCCAGACGGTGAACTGCTGGTCCATATCGCAGATGATGACGTAACGCTTCCCTTCGGGTTTCTCTTCGAGGGGCAGATAAAAGCTCCTCCGGAATCTCCTCGGCGAGCCCACTTCGATCAGTTCTGGCTATCACAGCTGCGTATCACTGTGGTCGTACAAAATAGTGGTACCGATGATGAGCGATTCCTGTGTCTCGATCCGAAGGAGTTTCGCGCGCTCTATGCACTAAATCGTGCGGAGTTCGAGCTTGCCGTCGAGGCGCTCGATCCCCGGGAAACCCGCCAGCTGCGCTCACTCCTCAATATTCCACTCAAGGAGCACTATGATTGGAGCAGCGCCCGAGAGGCGTGGGATAGCTGCGTTGGCAACGTCTTCTTTGTGTTGGCCCATTCTGATGGGGACATTCTCAGCCTGTCGGACTCGACGTTGGACAGCGGCTCATTCTCGAAGCGCTTCAATCGACCTGGCGACGGTCCCTTGACACTACTAATTCTCAACTGCTGCCTGTCGATCATGGGAGCGGCTGGCGGCTCACTTCTGTCGGCCGTGGCGCGCCCCGGCTTTAGCGGAATTGTCGGAACGGAGGCGGAGATTCTAAATAGTGTTGCTCTAAGGTGTGGCACCCAACTTATGTGGAACCTGTGCGCCAACGGTCGGACCCTGGGAGAAGCGATTGATGCGCTTCAGCAGAGCGACGATCCGACAGTGTTTCCGTTAAACTTGTTTTACACGTGCTATGCCAGGCGCGAGTTTCGGCTGAGCAGTCCTTTGGAAGGGTTGGCGTCTTGAATCTCGGTGCGGAAGCAATCCCGAACGCATGGCCAGAAAACCCCTATCTGGGCCTAGACTTCTATCGCGAGAGCGACGCCGCTCTGTTTCGCGAACGCGACGGTGAAGTGCGAGAGTGCGCGGACCTACTGCTAGGCTACGGTCTGAAATTCCTGCTCTTGCACGGCTCAAGCGGCTGCGGGAAGTCGTCGTTCTTACGCGCAGGGCTAATTCCTTATCTGAAACGGCACACACTCCCGCTATGTTTTCTAAATAGTGACGATACCGTCATCCGATGTACTGAGGATCCGCTTCGTGCGCTGGCTCGTTCCCTCCGGCTGGCCGTCGACCAACCGAAGGTATTTGCTGATACGTTAGCATCGTCGGATGGCGGTCCTCACGTCGATCAAAACGCCCGCGAGAGGATCAGGCAGCAGTTGTCTCTTGAATCAGAGGGACTAGCCGACCTCGGCACGCGACTGCTCGACACATTAATGGATCTATCTGCCGATCTTCCCGGAAAGCTAGTCATCTTGCTCGATCAAGCAGAGGAGGTTCTCACACGTGCACTAGACGACCCAGAGGCCGTGGCAGTTCCAGCGTCGCGGTTTTTTCGGTTTCTTGAAGAGATTTACATTCGAAATCTCGACATCCGCATCGTTTTGACGCTGCGAACCGAATACTATGGTCGTTTCCGCGATGAGCTGCAAATCAGCGACAGCCGTCTGGGCCAGCGACCGGCAACCGGCGGTATCCAACCTTTTCTTCTTCGTTCGCTCCGCGATCGACTAAAGCTGGCGGCGATCGTGACCGCTCCGACGGAAGCACGAGTCGACGACTCTTCAGTCTATAAGTTCTCTTACCTTCCGGGTGTTGTGGATGTAGTCGTCGCCGATCTCCTGAGGGAGTTCCCTACTTCAATTACGCCGGCTCTGCAGGTCGTCTGTGCTGCACTGTACGCCCAATTGACGACCACAAAACGTCAAATAGCGGTCGAGGATTACGAGACTCTCGGAAAGGTGCGCGGCATTGTACGTTCATATGTCGAACTAGGAATAAACAGTGTGTCGCCACGAGGGCGCGACGAAACGGACAACTGGTATCTGTTGCTTCATTCTCTTGTGAGTCGACAGGGAGGAGGTACGGTCGTCTCTTTGACCGAACCGTTGGACGTGCTGACTGCCCGTGGTGAAGAACTAAAGCTTGGCGACGACATCTCCCGACGACTTCTCCTAATGACCCGCGGGACGCATCCAATGCTTCGGGCTGGCGGTAATGGTCCCGCGCTGCTTTTTAGTCTGAAGCATGATGTGCTTGCGGTCATACTGTCGCGCTGGTTCGACGAATACGGTGGGGCCATCAGGGCGAGGGTTGAAGAACGAAGAAAGCGACGCTGGATTGTCCTCGCAAGCTTATCGGTAGTAGGCGCGATTCTTCTTGCTGCGGGGTGGATCATATTCGACCGGTCAAGATCGCTGGCCAGCGTTAAAGCCGACGCGATCGACTTTCGCAATGCGTATGCTCGGGGAGCCGAAGAGCGAAATTATGATCGAAGCATCTTGGCCTTACTATACAATCTGGAGCAGACCGAGCATGCAGTGAGTGTATACGACAGAATCGCTGGTTCGAATAGGTCCGGTCGCGCAAAGACGATTGATGCGTTTCGAGATGTGCTGCGCCGTGCGCCAAGATTCGTCTCTAGGGGTCGTGCAATTGGTTTGGATACAGACACGGGCGCCATACTGGTTCTCCAGCGCGATACTCTCAGGATATATGATCTGGCGACGAGCGGCGCTCAGCTCGACTGGCCCAATCATGAAGATCATGCGCTCCCCGTAGGAGAAGAGTGGACTTCCTCCATGTCGGTGCCGAGTCCCGCAATTGGTGTTGTTCGGGGAATCGGTCCCGTTGCATTGGTCGACGGCAAGGCCTTCTTCTGGAAGGACGGCGAGCGGCAGGCGCGCAACGTATGGGCGGCGACACTTGCGAAATACCCCGACTTCGGCCAGCCGTGGCCCGCATTCCCCTCGTTCGCGGCGGGCAAGCTAATCCTTCAAAAGCCGACAGCGGGTGGCGGAACGTCGCAAATACTACGCTTCGGTACTCAAGAATTGGCCGGGAATGACGTAGTCATACCTGAACCGGCATCGCTAACTGTAACGCGCCACATATCTGGTGCTGCGCCGTTGCTGTCAGAGGGCGTCGGAGTCGCCCAGCGATACGGCGCGCTGGATGAAGACGTGAAAGCAAGCGCGGGGAATGTGGCCGTCGCCGAGGATGTGCCAGCGGGCTCTCGTTGGGCGGGACTAGACCTAGTGTTCGGTGACCTTGACGGCGGCTCAAAGATAGAGAATCGCGAATTGGTAGCGAGGGTACCACATCAGGTTGGTATTCCGGAGCGGCAGATCGCGACGTTTGCCTTCGCGCCGAATGCCGATGCGGCGATTGTCAAACTTGATGGTAATCATGATTTTGAAATAGTAGACCTGTCGCGCGGAACAGCTGGTTCGACAGATGCTGGGCGGTCGCGGTCGCCGGAGATTGTGAAGGTTGAAGCCGCTGGATCGGAGCACCTCGGCCAGTCGGGCGTGTTCTGGCAGCTGCCGCCGTTGGCCGCGATAAGGGTAGGGGAACATTGGCGGGTGGCGTGGCCGTATCGATACGCGGTCTTCGTCGTAGAAAACGACGAAACGCCCAGTGTGGCGCGGTCGAGCCTGGGAGGTCCGTTATTGTCGGCTCCATCGCGGGAAGGGGTACCCCCGTTGGGCAGAAAGCTACAGTTCACGGCTGGCGGCGACTTCTTGGTCATGATCGACACGCAGCAGGTCGGGGCGAGTAACGTCGTGCGAGTGTGGGATCTCCGAGCGGCTTGGCGGGAATGGACAGACAGTGCCAGCGACGAAGACTTGCGCGCAGTTGGCAGAAAGATCGTTGAAGCTGATCGAGGCGGGTGTAAATTCGTCGGCGACGAAAAGGCTGTCTTGCAGGTGAAGGCCACAAACGACGGCCTATGCGATGAGGATAACCGTGAATAGCTTGTTCGCTCCGGTGGTAAATCTATGGTCCGAAATGCGAAGGGGTAATATTCCGCTGCCGGAGGTCGTGCCCATTGAACGGGACCGGTGCTTGCCACGCGGATCGGCTGGCTCGATCATTCGTCGAAATCAGATGTATTTTACGATTTGGCTTACCGAAATGCACCTGACGCAGAATCGACAGTGGTGGTCGGAGTTTGATCCATTGGTCGTCATCGTCGTCGAGTTTAATTATGGAAATGAGCGAGTAGCGATTCCAAAAGTGATCGGGCCGAGCTTGATTGCGACGAAGAAGGTTGGCGACAAGCCTTTGCACGGGTCAGTATTGCTCGATACGAAGGTAACGGGCCCTCACCCCTACCGGGGAGACGATGTCGCGATATCCGTGGCGCTCTACCAGGTCGAGCGGGTCAACCATGCGGGCGTACTACTAAGCCTTGTCGAAAGCCTCTCGGCGGCGCTGGGAGGGCCGAGCGATATGGCGGCTATCGGCAAGACTGGAGAGGTAGTCTTGAGAGGTATCGAGGGACTCCTCGGGCTAGGGGGAACCAAGCTATTGGCGGGGGCGCGGATGTCCCTGGCCACATCAATAGTCAACCCTCTGACGTCGGGATTCACGGCGATTGTGGCGCCGCCCATTCCGCCGGTTTCTCAGCTATGTGTCGCAGACAGAAGGCTTCGGATCGGAGCGAACGAGGAATCGGGTCCGTACCAGTCCAGCGATTTTGTACTAATTGGCGTTGGTGGTTCAGAAGCGCGTGAAGATGAGAACGTATTGCCATTCTTTCCAATGAAGGCGGAGGCCTTGGCGGCAATCTTTGAGGGAGAATCCGGGATCAAACGCGGCAAGGCAACGCTGATTGCAGCGTACCAGCAGATGCTTAAGAGTCCTGACCTGACAGCCAATGGAGCGGGAAGTTTATTCGATGGTTGGGTAAAGGAGTTCGAAGGGGAGAAGGAGCGGCTTAAGCGAGTTCGGGTACTGTCACAGGGGGGTACTGACGAAGCGGTTCGGATGCGCCGGTCGACCCATGGCGGTGGTGCGCAAGTATTGAAGGATCTCGACAAAGCGATGGGCAGGCTCGACTTCTGAGAGATACGAATGGGCGATCTGGGAGGGAGGATTTCGCCTGACCTCGCACAACGGCGTGCACGAGTGTTCTTCCAAATTGTCGACGCCCGGCGCGATTGCTGGCTACTGTAGGCGAAGGGGCTCGCCGGGACAATGAACCGTGAGGCGATCGAGCGGGACGCGGTGTCGCGCGGATGCGGCTGATCGATTGCCTCCCGTGCTCGCAGGTGGCGAAAACGGGGAACTGCCCGACGCGGGGTCGGGAAGCTGCTCGATCGGCCGTCGGGCGGGATGCCGCTAAGCTACGAGCGGTATGCGAGGCTGCCGTAGACGAAGGGAGCGGTTGCTCGCGCTCGGGACGTCGTGCCAGAGTTCGGCCCTCGTGGGAGGTGCCGATGAAGCCGCTCATCGCTGGTCTGGTCGTGGGGTGTCTCGCGATCGGGACGACCGCCGTTGCGAAGGATTTCTGTATCAACGTACCGGATCTGGGGATCACGTACGTCGGGAAGGGTTTCCGGATTCCGGGGAAAGGGCGGTGCAAGGGCTTCGACGGAATCTTGCTGAGCGCTGACCACCTGCGTGTGGGCGGCGGCACGGCATGCACCGCGTCCGACGGCTCGCATGTGACCTTCAACTTCGCCCTGATCCGGGCCGAAGCGAACTACCTCTCAACGAACGCGAGTTCGGCCGATCTCTCGCTGCCGTCTCTAACGGGAATGTCGTTCGGCCCGTACGGCGCGGTGGGCTACGCCGCGACCGGAGGCACCTGCCCGAGCACGGCGACGGTTCCGTGAGCGAGAACGTGATCCCGTTCGAGATCGGCGAGAGGATGCGGCGTGACGCGGCCCGTCTGCTGCGCGACGTCGCTCAGCGGATCGAAGAGCTGCCGCGCGAGAAACTGCCTGACGTGCTTCTCCGATTGCCGCTCGACCAGCTGATGAATGCTTTGACAGGGCGGAGGTCGCAATGAAGGCTCTTGCTGCACTGCTACTGGTGACGGCGACGCTCCTTCGGCAACCAGATCGGCAGCTGCCATTCAAAGCGTCGTAGCGCAGGTTCAGTTCCGCGTGTTCAATGACACTTCGGCGGAAGGGCAGTGGTTCATCGTCACGGCGCCTGGGTTCGCCGGCGGTGAGGGATTGCAGTGACTCGGCTCAGCGACGCGAACCGGCTGAAGGCGCTCGCCAAGAATCGCCGGTGGGCTTGCGCGCTCAAGATCGACCCCGACTTCGCGGCGGAGGGTGTGGTCGCATCCGTCATGGTGTTCAGCGTAAAGTCGTGTCAGGCACTGCCGCCTACCTGTGGCGATAACCTTAAGAACCAGGACGAGTCAGACGTCAACTGCGGCGGCAGTCGTTGCGGCCTGTGTCCCGAGTTCAAGACCTGCAACTCGGCTACGGATTGCAGTACTACGTATTGTATCCTTGACGATACTGGCTGTGGAATCTGGGCCGGGCTGAAGATCTGCAAGCCAACTACGTGCTTCAACGGGACGAGCGCAGACGTCGGAGAGGAGGGAGTCGACTGCGGCTATGACGCGTGCCGCAAGCGATGCAATGTGGGCGAGTTCTGCGTGCAAAATTGTGATTGTGGCGTGCCGGCTCACACCTGTACCAGCAACATGTGCAGTAGCGATCAGACGCGACGCACATGACTTCAGGAGATCCCATGATCCGACACTTCGCGCTCGTTGCTATCCTCCTCGCGGCTACTGCCCGCGGCTCAGATGCGTTCGTGATGTGCAACCGCGTGAACGCGCAGGGTATCGTGAGAGACGGCGCCGCGATCCGCGTGCGGACCGCGTGCAAGGCGTCGGAGGTAGCGCTGAACCCGAGCGACCTCGATCTGCCGCCCTCGCCTCCGCCGAAGCACGCGATCTTGAAGGACAGTCACGGTACGGTCATGGGCGTGGTGAGCACCCAGGACCCGGTGCCCTGGCGTCCCTCGTGATGAAGCTTCCCGGCGACGTAGAGGCCGTCCTCTCGGTCGGTCCCGACAAGTTGTACGGCGTCGACAGCGGCCTGTTCTACGAGAGCAACGACTGCACGGGACCGGCGCACACTTTCCCGGCCGGCAATCAAGAGAATCCCGTCGAGATGCCGGCACCGGGATACACGGTGACATCGTTCTTGGCTGGCGACGGAACCGTGTACTTCACGAGCGAGCCCCGTTCACCAAGGCACGTCGGATCATTTCGGATTCTGACGACGAACAACTGCGAGGCCACGGATAGGACGTACACGCTTGGCAAGGTGGACGGCGTGACATTCTATCCGCCCTACCAAATCGTCACGGAGTAGCGCAGCTTCTTGCCGTCACCGCTTTCGCCATGGCGTGGACCACGCATCACGCGTTCGTCTTGAGCACCGGCGCGGTCGACGCGAGAGTGACAGCGGCCTTCACGTGAACCATCCGAACCGCGCGCTCCCGTACCTCCGGGCGAACCTCGTCGGTCTCACGATGGCTCCTTCCTTCCCAAGAAAAGAAGCCTCGGGGAAACCGAGGCGCTTCACTGGGCAATTTTGTCTGATCGGGAGCGGGCCAAATTGAGAGAGCTGACCCCGTTCGGCGCTCTTGCGAGAGTAGACGAAGAGGTGATAGCTGGGCTCCTCGCCGCCTTCGGAGCTGATGCATGGCTACTCAACAAGAAACCCAAGGCGCATCAGACGCGCCAGGCAAGGCCGGCGACAGTTCTCAGAAGGACGAGAATACTGCTCAGCCGCAAGCAGAGAAATCATCGAGCGAGAAGGCTTCGACTAACGAGCGGGCGGAAAAGCCCCGGGCAAATCCGCGAATATCTAAGGCTAAGAGCGCGACATCCTCCAGAAAGAAGGCGCGTTCCGCAGGCGACACTCACCCTCCAGCAGCGCCAGCTCCGCCGCCGTCTCAAGATGATGGGGTTGCTTTCGGACTCGACCCTCGAACAGGCGCCGACGTCTATCACGAATACGGAAAGTTGGCGCTTCCAATTCAGGCCGCTTGGGCTCTGCCCATTGAGCAGCGCAGCGCTTTCCTTGAGAAGGCGCTCGACGGTTGGCAGAAACGGCAGCTGCTGGGTGGAGTCTTGGGAATCGGCGCGGGGATGGCGCACTCGGGCCTTGGTGCCTGGATGATGCTGACCGCTGCCAGTGCACTTACGGGCGGGCTCGCAACCACGCTGATCATCTCGGGTGTCGTGCTTTCGGCATTCGGATTGAACGCCCTGTTCGATAAGCCACCGGACGGCAAGCTCGCAAAATCGCTAGGTGAGACCCTCAGGATGGGACGCAAGGGCGGCAAAAGATGAGCGTCAGAGTTCCTGCGGTCTTTGCCGTCATCGCCCTTATCTCATTCGTTGCCGGAGCCGCTGCATGGCAGCTCATGGGCTCAGCTCCCGGCACCTTCCCGACCTCGACACCGCAAGCATCGCCATCGCCTGTCGTTTCAGCTTCTCCATCGCCGACTCATACGACGGAACGCTCGCCTACGCCAGGAGTTACGCCCGAGCCGCAATGCGCGGTAGTTATCACTACAAAGTCTCTCGGAAAATCCGTCGTCACCGCACTTGTGCTTGATAACGGAGTACGGTTCAGCGCAGTGCCGGAGGTGGCCGCTACATTTTTGGTGCCATGTTCTGCGAATGGGTACCCCGCGACTGCCGTCGACAAGAAAAATAAACGCATCGGTGTCGTCAATCTCAAACTGACACCGAATATTGTAAATGTGTTGTCGCTAGACCGCTCGAACCCGCTTCCATCGCCGAAGCCTAGGAGTTCGGCTACATCGGAGGCGATGAGTGGAACCGGCTCCCGTATCATGTCGTTCGACAAACTGCCGGTGCGGTACCTGGACCCAACGGGTTGCTTTCCGCCAAGCAGCTGGAGCGACGGCGACGTCTGGCGCGACGGGATGCTTTCCTGAACGGGGTTGCCGTGTCCATGCTTTGCGATCTACGACAATGACTGCCGTCGCATGTTGGGAATCGCCGACGCCCTTTCTTCCCGAGGAACTTGGGGAGCCAATTTTGCCGGTACCGCCCTGGTCTCGTTGTCCGGTGAGGTCCGGCTGGGCTGGTAAGTCCCCGTGAGGACGGAGCGCGACGAGGTTCGAGCTGCGTCCTTTGAGCAGCGCACCTCGCCGCGCCTGATCTCCTTCTTTAGAAATTTGTCGATGCTCGCCGTGGACCGCTCGGCGCAAAGCACTCAACACTCGGGACGTCCTCGCCGATCGCGTCCTGGATCCGCTTCAGGTTGCGGATCGCCCACTCATTGGTGGCGATGTCTGCGATCGCAGCTGCCCGAATCGTGCGATCGTCCAGCGATTGTGGCGTCAGCTCGAAGAGCGGGTGGCGGCGCAGATCCTCCTCGGCGGCGGCGAGGAGCTGAGCCTGCAGCTCGTCGTAGTGACTCAACTCCTGGCTGCCTCCGCGGTTGCTTGACGGCGGGAAACAACCGGCAGCGAGATCTACTGTGCTCTACCGATTGAGCTACGTCCGACGGACGGACGGCGGGGCTCGAACCCACAACCACCGGCTCCACAGGCGATGAACTCGCTACCCACGCCACCTCGTCGGGCGGCGGGTTCTGCGGAGATCCGGGTTCCACGGCAAGGAGAAAAGGAAGGCGTCACTCCACCCGTTTCACCGAAATCTGCGGGCGAAGGATCGTATCGTTGTTGAACGAACTCAGCACGGTTCGCGGCAGCGAGGTCCCTGAACCTCGCGACCACCTCCATCGTTTCCCCGTCTTCGGTTTGCACAACCTCACCGACGCCCGCTGGTTGGAGCGACCCCAGCTTGTCCATCACAGCGGTCCGGTGGACCGGGTGGAATGTGATGCGGAGCCCACCGCCCACAACGCTTACGATCGGTGGGGGCGAGGGCTGCGGCCAGCCGGGTGGTAGCTGAAGGTCGAGACCGAGTTCGGACAGCTCGCGTGCGATGTGCCGGAGGAGTAGCCGCTGGGCGGCGCGAGCGATGTTCTGGTCGGCGATTGAGCCGCCCGGCGATGCCGTGTCGAAGATCTGCGGCATGAACGCTGACGCGGCCTGCACGAGAGCAAGCCGCTCTTGGCGGACGGTCGCCTCTAGGTGGCGTCGGGTTGCCAGCTCCTCGCGCTGCGCGGCCGCTTCCTCGCGCTGGGCCGCCTTTTCATGGCGTTCGGCGTCGCGTCGAGAATTACGGAAGTTCAGCAGAAGAGCCGCGATCGCGACGCCCCCGACGATCCACGGACCAATCCACGTGTACCAGGGAGGTCCTAGGCAAGCGGCGGGATCTGCTGCGGAGGCGAGCGGCGCGACCAGGGTGACGACAACGGCCGTCGCGACCCGAAGAATCCGCTTCATGCCCGGGGCTATCAGGTGGTCGGTGGGCCGACAAGCCGCAGGGCGCCGACCGCCGCCGCCTGACGGCCGGCGTCCCCGGTAGCTTCGCATCGTCTTCAGCGCCCGCTCGACTGCGCGAGGGTCGGGCGCACGTCAACGAGCTTGGTGGGCTTGGGAGGTGGTGTGGGCCGCTCTCTCACGGGTGCTCTCTTCGCGCTCGTCGTCTTCTTCGGGATGATCGCCTTGTCTACTTCCGCTTCAAGGCAGCCTCCGACACGTCGTCGACGGACCGCTCGTACGAGAGCGGCATTCCGCCCACCGACCGATCGAGGACCTGCCCCGCCCCGTGGACGTCGGACGACCGCCCCGGGTCAGCCGGTGTACGTGGGCTCGTTTGGCTTGCCGTCCTCATCGATGGAGCCGTGGTCCCCGGTCTTCGTCGGCATCGACGTTTACGACTACAGCCAGGAGAAGTGGGTTCGGGTTGAGCACGACGCCGTCGTCTTCGAACGCGGTGACGGGGCGCAGTTCCTGCTCGCGGAGTACGAGAGAGACGTCGACCGAGATGTAGCCTCGCTGGTCGCCGTGCACCCGACCGAGGAGATGCTGATCGACTTTCCGATCGGGGTGCTGGAGGCGATCCGCGAGTTCGTTTGGAGACCCCGAGGGGGTCCATGTCAGAACCGAAGCCGCCCGGGAAAGCCGACCGCGCGCGGCCACTCATCGATCCGAATCTTCCTTCGCCAGTCAGGCTGTCCGATCGCGGGAATGCAGACCTCGATGAAGTGACCAGGGTGGGGACCACCGAGGCCTTCGAGGGGTAAGCCGCGATACAGGCGCAGCTCGTATCCCTTTCGCGTGCGGCGGGGAATCGTCAAGCCCTCGATGCCGATCTTCGGCGCGACGAATCCAGTCGCCACGACTCTTCCGTGCCGATCGAGGTCCAAGTACTCCGGTTCCAGCGTGAACCTGGTGTCAACGAGCGCCGGCGGCAGCAGCCGTCGCCGTCGCCAGATGCTGTAGTACGGCTGCTTGACGACGGTCGCCAAGTCACCGGTGTTCTCGAAGATAACCGGGATCTCGGCGACGATCTGCGACGGGGGCAACTGGGAAATCGTTCCGAAGTGACCATGCAGCTCGAACCGGAGTGAGCCCGGATCGCGTCTCTGATCGAGCCGGACGCTCACCTGGTTCACGATTACCAGCGAGAGCGCGATGGTGGCGAGTGCCAGGAGCACCGTGCCGTACCACGGCAGGCCTCGGAGAAATGCGATGAGAACGACCCCGGCGGCGGGTGCGAAGGAAAGGATCCAGTTCAGCCACGACTGCAACGCAGTCGAGAGTAGGGTGCCGACAAGCCACCTCAGGACGCTCCAGGCCCGGCTCAGCATTGGTGGCGCGTATCGTCGAGGCGCAAACGTGTCAAAGCCGTGTTCGCCGAGATCGTTGCCGGTATTTGATGCGAGTCAGCGGTTGTACACGTCAATGGGATCGCGGGCTTGGCCGGCCGGTGTGCGCGGCGGTATCCTATTGCCCGGTGATCATCACCAAATTCAACGAGATCCTCACAGGCCTCGATGAAGCGCTGGAGTTCGCGAAATCCCTTCCGGTCAAAGTCGCCGGCAGTCGTTTCGAGCTGTACCGTGACCCGATCGCGGCCTGGGTGGAGAAGCACATCCCCGAAAGGTCGTTGCCCCCAGACCGTGACGACGGTCTCGACTCCATTGCGCTGTCCGAGTCGATGGAGCTGGCTCAGGACATCGTCCCCTTCCTCCGTGGGGAGGACCCCAAGATCGCCAAGGAGAAGCTGGGGCACATCTTCCGCGGCAAGCACAAGCCGGGCGAGGACGATCACAACGAGAGCATGGCTCGGAACATCGCGTTCGAAGTCGCCTTCGCGGCTGTCTGCAGACGCGCGGGTCTCGACACGCGACTGGAGGAACCTGACGTCGTCGTCCGGCTCGGCCAAAGGAAGATCTTGATCGCGTGCAAGAGGCCGTTCGGCGCGCCCGGCGTTGAGGCCAACATCACGGGAGCACGCGATCAGATCGAGAAGCACCTCACCCCATCCGGTGACCGCGGTGCGATCGCCATCTCTCTGTCGCGAGTAGTCGTGCCGCTCGACACGTGGCTCCGTGGACGAGACGCGGCGGATCTGGATCGGCAGCTCGATGCCCGCGTCGTCCAGGGAGTCGAGCGCCACCGGCATCACTGCCAGGAACACGTGCCAGCGGCGATGGTGGGCGGCGTGATCTTCCACGCGAGCTGCGTAGGGTTCGAGCCGAAGCGCTACATCTATCTCGGCGCGTCGCGGCTGTACCGGCTTGGGACTGGGAAGACCGCGAGCAGCCGACTCTTCGACAAGCTGGGCAAGCGGCTGGAGAAGGCTGATCTGTGATCCGCCGGCACGCCAGGTCGACGATCGAGCTGATGCCAGTGGCGAAACCAACTTCCACTCCTAACCCCCACCCCGACGGGCACGCCTACGGAAACGCCGGCACCCACACCAACGCAGGCGATCGTCTGTGTCGTCTCCACGCCTCCCGCGGAGAAGACGTTCGGACTCACTGGAGCCGGGTGGGCGGCGCTCTCCACGATCTTCGCTACCTTCGTCGCCGCTCGGTGTCGCCGTCTTCGGTGCATGGCAGGCGCGGCGGATCGCCCGCAGCCAGATGATGCAGAGCTTCCTCGATACTAACTTTGAACTTGATGAGACGTGGCTCAGGGCCCGTCACTTCGTCGAGGGATTCAGGAAGGAGAATCCGTACGGCCACGCAGAACCGGGCAGCAGCATTGCGGACTCGTTCCGGGCTGCCAGGGGCCACTTTTTGAAGTGTTCAAGCGAACCACGAGCCGACTCGACAGACAGGAAATGAGCGATGCCCGGACCAAAAAGGGGCCTTGGCCGGCACCAGCTGGACTGGGGACGCGACAACACGAACCTTAGGATGCATTCAGACCTAGATGAGTGATCCCCAGACAGGCGAAAGGGCCGTTCATGTCCGGCCATGCCGCGGCCGACCGGGACCTCACGCGCTACTTTGGGCAAAGGAACTTCTGGACGCGATGGTTGCCGTTGTCGGTGACGTATACTTCTCCGTTACCGTTCACTGCGATACCCCATGGATTGGCAAACTCGCCGGGGACGCCGGTGACACCGAATGTTCCCCACCCAGCCTGAAATGCGCCGTTTGCGTCGAATATTTGTATGCGGCTGTTCCCGCTGTCTACGACAAACAAGCGGCCGTCACTGCCCACCGCGGTGCCCGCGGGTCCATTGAACTCCCCTCGACCGTTGCCGTACTGACCCCACATCGTGATGAAGTTGCCGCTGTTGTCGAATTTCTGAACGCGCGCGTTACCAGGGTCCGTTGCGAACACATTCCCATCAGCATCCACGGCGACTCCGAACGGTGAATTGCCGGCAAATTGACCGGGTCCGCTCCCGAACCCACCCCAAGACCCGAGGAACGTTCCGTCGTTGGTAAACTTCCACAGCAGAAAGCTGCTGCTATCGGCGACGAAGACGTTCCCGCTCGGGTCGACGGCGACGCCGAGCGGATTGGAGCCAAAATTGGTCCCCGTTTGGCGACCCCACTGAGTAATGAAGTTCCCATCACAGTCGAACTTCTGCACTCGGTGGTTGGGTGCGAACGTGTCGTGACCGTCCGTAGCAAATACGCTGCAGTTGTTGCTATCTACGGCCACACCGTGAGCATAGGCAAAGCCTCCGGGGGCGCCGCTCACGAATTGCCCCCACGATGTCAAAAAGCTTCCCGCAGGATCGAACTTCTTGATGTACCAGGAATCTGCAACATAGACGTTTCCGTTCGAATCCACTCCGATACCCTCGGCATTTCGGAGGTGAGGCGGATCATTGTCAGTGCCTGCACGTCCCCAGTCGGTGACGAAACTGCAGGGAGGGGGCGTGCATAAAGCTATACCGGATTCACCACTGACATAACGGACCCCGGTAGGTTCCCCGTCGTCTCCAATCTCCTCCAGGATGACCACCGCAGCTTCGCTCCCCAGACCATCACCAAGCGCATCTGTCCCAAAGGGTGACCATGGCAAATCGATCCAGAACCTCTCAGCGCCGCTCCCGCTCGCATCCGTAAAGACCGATTCGTCCGTATCGGCGAGCGCGACGTCGCCACACGTGCCGGCTTCAAGCACTTCGATGGCGTACTCTGACTCGGGCGTTGCGCCCTGTAGCTCCACCGTGATCTTTAGGCTGTCAAGAATACCAGTGCTTCGCGAAATCCGCACGGACCCGCGCACTTCACTCCTCAAGCCATCGCAAACCGAGTTGCCGTCAATGGAAACCATCGCATACATGGAATCACTGTTGATACAGGTGTCAGCGTCCGGCATGCAGCTTGCAGACAATTCATTGACGCAGCCATCTTCCGCGTCCCAGTAATCGGTCGTGCAGGGATCCTCATCGTCACAAACGCCGTCTTCGATCGCGCCTTCTATGCTCGAAGTGGCATAGGATAGTGGTTCCGCAGGGCCCCTCTCACTTGCAGCGATCGTGGTAGGCTTTACATACTTGCATTTTCCAGCGAGAGCGTCCGGCAGACACTTGGCGTCAATGAAGCCCCAACCGTACAAAGGCGAGCGCACCAGTGCGGCCTCACCGCCTTTGGCGATGTATCGATAAAACACTGTCGGTTCTGGCGATAAATCTACCAGCGTGCGTTTCTCGGAGACGCGATACTTGTTTTTGAAACCAAGGGGTGTGAGTTTGCGATCTTTGGACTTGAAGTAGTTCGAGTAGAGCCTAATGGGCGACGGGCATATGGGTTTGTGGGTGGTTGGATCGATGTCATTGTTGACAACGAGCGGACAGCTGGTACCGTCGCAACAATTCCCCGGGCAATGGCACCTCTCCCCCGGATCAGGACAGTCGCTGTCCATTTTGCACACCTTCTTCGGGTGATTCTTGCAAGTATTCTTCCTCCCGGCGCAAGGAGACGCATTGACGAGCGTCGCAAACTGCTCGCCTGTTACGGCATGGCGGCTCCGCATGTTTCGCTTGTCTATTCGATTACAGCGGTTCTTGACTGTCTTAGGGTAACCCTTGGGGGCGGCGAGCGCTTCGAGTTCCGCGAAGCCACACATGTTGGGCGTGTTGGCATAACCCCAAGGCCATTTGGTCGTTCTTTTCTCTACATCGGCAACTTTACCATGATAGTCGAACGTCTTACCTGTCAGCTCCCAACCAGTCACATATCCATCTTTTTTATTGCGTATCCGTGTGCCGTCACCCGGCTTTGGTCTCGCGTCCTTGACCTTGTACCGGTGCGCAGCGGTGGCGCCATTGGGGCAAGTGAATATGAAACAGGTCAGCGCAGCGACGACCAAATGCCACGGCGCGCTTGGCACGAGTATCCTCATGCACGCCATCCTTTCCCCCCTGTAGGTGATCTAATCAGCTACCAGCCAACGGCCCATAATCATAATAATGATGTTCGTCGCCATGGGATGCACGCCTACGCACTCGGCAGAGATAGTGCCCGTGGAAAGACAAAACGATGATCCCCGCGCGCCGGTGCCGACCACGGGGGTGAGCACGATCAGCTCTGCGGCGATGGCGATCACGAGGAGCATTTGCCGAACTCACGGAAGCGCGTTTGCAACGAAAACCGTCGAAGGGTCGCACAAGTCAATGGCGATTGTCCACGGAACAATCGAGGGAAAGGGTCACTCGGACCGAAAGGCGGACGAATCCTGCCACCGGTGGCGGCGATTCGGGTTGGTCCATTCTGACGCAGCCGGAGCCATGTCGGGTGGGGAATCTCTCTGCTCGGGGCAGGGAGCGGGATCCGGTGGGGCGCCTGAGGGCGGCGTCAATCGATGCTGTCGCTCGCGTGTCCGGCTGCAGCTTCACCATCCGGACCGGGTTGTAGGCCGTTGCGACAAGGTACGCCCACAGGCCCGTCCGCTCGACTCCGCGATACCTCGTCTTCCTCAAGCCGCCGATCACCTTCATCGACCCGAAGATCTTCTCGACCCGCTTGCGGCATCGCTGGCTCACCGCGAAGCTCGCATGACGCGTCGTTCGCCCGTCGATCGACGAGCGCCGGTTCGTCGTGTTCTGCGCCACGTGCGGCGTCACCCCGACGCTCTGGAGAACGCCGGTGAACGAGGCCGCGTCGTAGCTCTTGTCGGCACTCGCAGTTCTCACCCTGGATGCCGCGGTCTTGTGCCCACCCGATGGCTCAGCGCCTGCTCTCGCTCCAATGTCCCGTTCGCCGGCGCCACGGAGATGTCGACTCACAGGCCGTTGCGATTCTCTATGAGCACGTGCCCCAAGAAGCGGAGCTAGGCCTCCTTGCCTGGCTCCTTGCGCATGAGCCGCGCCTCGGGGTCTGTCGTCGACTGGCGGCTCTCGTTCGAGCGCCGCTCGCCGTGGAAGCTCACCGTCGAATTACCCGGATCGTCCGTAGGTGGCCGGTCCTCGGGCTTCTCCGCCTTCGGCCGAAAGCATCTCAGCAGACAGGAAGGGGGAGGCCCGTAGGCCGGGCGCGGATTCGATGCCCCCGCGGGGAGCCCGGCCGTGCGCTTGGACCCGTCGGCGCTGCTCATCCTCCCGCTCGCTCCCCTCACCCGCCTCGCCAACCGCGCCCGCTTCGTCGGTCCCGGCGATAGCAGCGCAGCGTGCCCCTACGCCAGACAGCCTGGCATCGCGGGCGGCTCGCGTACCTGGCGACCAGAACGGCCCCGTAGCGGTTTGGCTCGACTGGCCAACCGCGTGATCCGCTTGGGGTAGGACATCCACGCAAATAGGGCGCCCTCCGCCGCCTTGCTGCGGAGCCGAGCGGCCGAGTGACCCGTTCGCGGTTCGCGATGTCGCCAAAAAAGCGACGTTCGGGCTCACGAGTCGCGCGACTGCGTCGACCGCGCACGGACAGTCGATGGCGCCGGCTCACGCTTGCTTCGCGTCGGCCTCGCCCGCGTCGTCGGCGCTCGCGTCATCGTTCGGGGCCTTCCGCGGGCGCGGCGTACTTCATGGCGAGCTATGCGCCTAGGTCGGGCCGCCTCGCGTACAGGGCGACGCAGACCCAATTCGGTGAGAAGCCCGCGCAGCGTGGCGACCAGCGCGGCATCATGTCGGCTTCGCAGAGCTGTGTCTGAGTCGGGGATGTGGCTGCGACCGACGAAGCGAACATGGGGAGAACGAGTCGGAGGAGGTAGCGGCGCATCTGGAGGTCCTCCAAGCGGACCCGAGATTTCGGTCAGGACCAAGAAGTCAATTGGTTCAGAGACCACTTTGCTTGTCCGACGAAGAGACCAGAACACTTGGCAGTGGACCACTTCAGCCGGTCGGCCGCCTCGGATTCGTTCGTGCATCCTGGACCACCGGGAAGACCGGTCTTCTCGTAATAATGGAACTTCGTCGGTTTCGATTCCGCCTTGAAGCGGATCGCGATCAAAGATCCTTTAGGATCTCCCGGCGTCGCTCCTTGAGTTCGCTGTCGGTGATCAATCCCTGGTCGCGTAGAGTTTGAAGCTGTCGAAGCCGCGACTCGACCGACCCCTTTGCGACTTGTCGAGGACTGGCCGCGGAGGACGGCGCAATGGGTTCCGAATACGTCGGCATCCACTCATTCGGAGCTGTCTCCTTTATCGGTACAACGGTCTGACAGCCGGTCGCGAGGAGAACTGCTAACCACAGGCTGCCGGAAGGTCTCACTTGGCAGCGTACTGGCTTAAGATTGGCGTAAGCTTAGGAACACACGCTTTTAGAAAATTCTCCATGGCGAGAGCGAGAATGCTCCGATACTCCTCTTCCGTGCCCCACCATCCGGTTTGAGTCGCTTCGCCGGAGCAACTTGTGGAGAATAACCGTACTCCGCGTTGATCGATTCCAACCTCCGCGTCGACCCACGCTGTTTGCGCCATATAGGTATCGACAAACACTTTGGATACCTTGCCCACAACCGTTGGAAGAGCGCCTGCTGTTTGCGCTGACTCTACCCGCTCGACAGTGAACCCTTCCGCAGCGAGGCCGTTTACGAGACCGCCGGAAACCCAGAGGACCGGATTCTGACTACCTTCGATCTTCTTTACCGGCATTCCATAGAGATTCCTCATCTGTCCAATCTCATCTCCCGTTGCGTACTCGGAAGACCGAGCATCATCGAAGCGCGCAACGGCGATCTGGCCGGCTTCCGTTTTAGGGGCGGGCGGATTCACGTCGAGTGTTCCGTAGCCCAGCGGCACCCTCATGGGAGCGCACCCTGATGAGCCAACCGCCAAAAACAACGCGATAGCCGCTCTGTGTTTGGGCCTCCCTTCGGCCTGTCCGGTGCGTCGGTCGGATATAGTCAAGTACATAGTCACTCCGGGATGAGGTAACGACGTCTTTGGACAAGTGATCGTCTCTGGAGGGCGCCCGTAGACCAACATGAGGATGTCAGTCAACCCTCCTTCTGAGGAATCGCTGCGTGGCGCCGCTGGCCCTCCGAGTGCAGGCGGTGGGCATCGTGACTCGCGCTGGGTTGGGACAGGTGCCGAATGCCGAGGTCGCAGGGGATTTGTCATCGTCACCAAGACCATGCCGAAGGTCCCACAATGCCGGCCAAAACTTGATCGATATCGTCTCGTCTTCGCCCATATCCAGTGCGCGCGCCCTCACCGGCCCGCCTCGTCAGGGCGAGCCCGCTTTCGCCACGCCTCGTCGTCGCCGCCCGCGCTTCGGATCCGCTCGTCGAGCTTGCGATCGAGCCTCGTCGCGGCTCCTTTCGGAGCGTCCTCCTCGACCGAGTCGGCCGGGAACGTCATGGCCGGCATCGGCTACAGCTCTACCCTCCCTGCGCCCACAGCGGGACTCCGGGGTAGTCGATCCGCGGGATCTGCGGGAACCAGGCCCCCCGGAGACGCACCAGCTGAAGGCCGGAAGGGCGGATCTCAAAAAGAGATTTCAACGGAAGTCCGCCGAAATCCTAAAGGATCTTTGCCCGACAGTTCTTCGGGCTAGCGGCCGCACGCTCTCCGCCAGGATTTGAATACATTGGCCCTGACGCGCCTAGTTCTCGTTCGCGCTATCAGAGAGGGCGCGGGGGATTGACATCCTCGTCCCGACGCGCTCTACCCCCCTCGCTTTCACCCCTCTTGGAGGCAACCCATGGCCCACCGACGGCCCGTTACTCTCAGAAGTCGCTCTCACCGCTTCGTGGTGCCTTCACTAACGGCTAGGAAGACACCGGCGCCAACTCCGCACACGCCCGCGCTCCGATGGCCCAGAGCGCCATCTTGCTGCAACGTCTGCACGAGGGACAAACCGTACGCGGAACAACTGCATCTCGCGCAACTTCACACCTCATCAGGCGCTGGATGGGCGTTGCTGATAGGGGTTAGACCGCATCTCAGCGAGAGGCACGAGCCGGTGTTTAGAATCTTGATGTTGGTACTGTTTTGCCTACTGAATCGGTCGTTGCCCGCGACGGCCGAATGGAATGGGCCACATCAAAACACCGACCAGATGACAGACGTAAAGCGGGTTTCAATTGACACCATTTCCACTAACAAATGGTCTGGGTCGATCACATCGGGCACTGCAACTCTCTTGATTAGATGCCAAAAGACCGAGACCGACCTTTGGATCGATGCCGATAGCGTGCTCGAATCGGACTATATGAATGGCTCGGTAAAGATCGTCTATCGCTTGGATGACCAGAAGGCTGTGAGTAGTAGCTGGATCGCGGGTACCGATCACAAAAGCGCCTTCACGCGCAACCCAGTTCCTTTGATTCGGGATATGCTGAAGGCGAAGCGAATGCGCATCCAGGTTCCCTGGTTCGTCCCCTCCGGTAGCACGTGGGTGGCAGACTTCGACATCGAGGGACTAGGCGACAAGATTGGTGACATCGCCAAGGCATGCAATTGGAAGCTTCAGGGACCAAACGTACGAGAGGCTCAAGCCCAGGCTGCAAAAGCGGCAATGGCCAAATGCCTGAAGCAATACAACGGTAATCAAGCGCTTTGTGATCTTCTACACCACCACTGAGAGCGAAGGTTCGAAGCGACATGACTCGAACGCAAACGGCCTTAGTCGGTCTCCCACTCATGGTCATTGCGCTCGCCATCGTTTTGACGGCAGCGGCTCCAATGAATGCAACGCAGACGGCATGTCACATCAGCCTAATGCAACAGAGCTGTGTATTCACAAACGACAACTACCTCATGCCAGCATCAAGTTGCGTCTATGTCAAAATTGTTAATCGAATCACGGAACGATCCGCAATCTCCAATCACACGTGCTCGGGAGTACTTTGGCCAAGGACCACCGCCGGTATTCCGGTCGTTTTTCCGGATAACCTAGGATCGATGTGCTCCAAGATGGAGGACTGCGGCATGGAAATCGTGGCCGATAGCGGCACCGAGAGTGCCGCGGGCGGTAGACCGCGAGCGGATTTGTCCACCAATGTCGGCCAAGCGGTTGAACCGCGGGACCAAAAAGCGAACTGCACTTACTCAAAGGACGGCGTGCTAATCACTTGCAAATGATCACAAAGGAATGGTGCGGATCATCGCTTGGAAGCCGCGCCCACGCCGGCGCGGTTCGTTGGCTTCGATCGTGAGATAGTCTGACCGCTTCGGCGGCTCACGACGTCCTACATTTTCGCCGCTGCGAGCGGCAGAGCTGTGTCTCGCCGGAGCGACACGCCACCCGTAGCTTCACGGCGCCGCTGGCGACGCTCGCGCACAGCACGTCCGCGTCGGCCGCATAACGTCAGGAGTGGGACGGCGGCGAGGATCAAGCGTCGCAGTGGCATGGCCGTCTCCTTTGTCCGCTACGGCCCGGCAACTAGGCTGTACGGCGGCGTGAACTGCGAGATGTCGAAGCTCGCGAACGGGAAAAGTGGTTGGGGCCCGTAGGCGTACGTCGTACATCCGGCAGTCGGGTTTGATCTGTACGAGTTGATGTCGTGGACTTCTTGCGCTCCGGAGGCGTACACCAACAGGCCACCGGGCTGCAGATACGTGCCTGCGTAAAATCCGCCCGAATAGAGATTTGCATACGGCGTGCCCGTGCAGTTCGATGATTCGTAGTAGAGCGACGGCGGGCCAGAAGTACCGTTCACCCCTAGGTGGTCCACGACCATCTCAACCCCAACACCGCCAACGGTGCGCACGACATAGATCTGACTCCCCGCGGTCACCGGCCGGCTTGGCGTGCCCATCACGACACCGTTGACGTCCTTCACGACCATCGTTGGTGTTCCGCTCTGGCAGTTCGTTACCTCGACCTTCGCGGGCGTCGAGCCGAAGAGAACGGCGCCGATCTCATCGACGACGACCGTCGCCTTGGCGGTGGTGCGCGTCGGGAGGCGCACCTCCAGCGCCCACGCGAGGGTCGCGGCGGTGAGGAGGCCGATGGTCATGCCGAGCACGATGCGTCTCATGGGCTGGTGTCCCCCGTGTTCGAGGATCGGAGCTTTCTGCGAGTGTCAGGCGGAAGTCAACGGCGCTCACGCAATTGACGCTAGAGGAGAGCGCGACACGGCGACGGACGTGGCTGCACAACGCCGGCAGCGATCTTGGCAGCGTGTCCGACCTCGCGGGGCCGAGCGAAGGCGGCGGCGAACCGGCACGGTGCGTCGTACGTCAGCTATTGACTTGAGGGCGCCGCCCTACCTATCCCGGCGGCCCAAGGAGGGTTCTACACATGCGCCGCCGGCTTCGTCTCGACCGACTCTCGATCACACCCTCGTCGCGCGGCATTACGACCGCCGCCCTGGCTCTCGCGCTCGCAGCCACGGTCGCGTTCGCCGGCTCCGGCGTGCAAATCACGCCGGACGGAAAACGGACGCTGGTCAGCAAGGACCTCGCCGGCGAACGCTGGGCGATAACGTGCGAGGAGGACGGGACGATCTCCGGGAACGTCTTCCGACCCGATGGTGGCGCGCCGGCGTTCGTGTGGTGCGACCCAGAAGGCGACGACGGCGAACCCGATCCCTACGCCCGCGTCGTCACGCTCGCTTGCTACGGCGCCGACGCATGCGCAGCAGCGCCTTGCGAGGAGACGGAATGGCGCCTCATCGGCTCCGTGCCGCTGCAGGGCGCGTTCTGTTTGCCACCGCAACCGGGGACGACGCCCGTTCCAACGCCGCAGCCGACGGCCGAGCCGACGCCCGAGCCGACCGCCGCGCCCGCGACGCCTACCCCCGCACCGACAACGATACGGACGCCGACCCCGACACCCGTGCACACCCCGGCCCCGACCAGGACACCGCCCCCGTCGACGTGCTGCCGCCACTGCTCGACCGGCAAGCCGTGCGGCGATAGCTGCATCGCGCGGAATCTCACGTGTCACCAGCCTCCGGGTTGCGCGTGCTGACGGGACGGGCGGGATTCGTCGCGGTCGTCGCGATCGCCCTACTCGCCGCACCGACGGGCGCCTCTGCCGGCAGCTGGGTCCACGGGTACACGCGGCGGGACGGTACGTACGTGTCGCCCCACTACCGCCGAAGCCCAGGCAGCGGGACGCCGCGAACGCCGACGTACCATCCGCCCGCGACCACGACGTTCGGGACGACAACGAAACGCAGCCCCGCGGCGACGGGCGCTTTTCAGCGGTCGCACCCGTGCCCGTCGACCGGGAAGACGAGCGGCGCGTGCCCCGGCTACGTCATCGACCACATCACACCGCTCAAGCGGGGAGGTGCAGACTCACCGTGGAACATGCAGTGGCAGACGACCGAGGCGGCGAAGCAAAAGGACAAGTGGGAGTAGCGGCCGGGCGCGCGACCGACGTCGGCCCGTACCAGCTTTTCATCCTCGCGCTATCGCTGTTCGTCCTCTTCGCGCTCGCGATCCAGTCGACGACGGAGCTGGAACCCGGAACGCGGACCATCCTGGAGTACGCCGACTTCGGCGTCTGCCTGCTTTTCCTCGCCGACTTCGTTCTGAGCCTCGCCCGCGCGCCTAACCGGCTCGCATACCTCGCGCGATGGGGCTGGATCGACCTGCTATCAAGCGTGCCGGCACTCGATCAGCTGAGATGGGGCCGCGCCGCCCGCGTTCTCCGCGTGCTCCGCGTCCTGCGCGGCGTCCGCGCGTCCAAGATTCTGTCCGGGTTCATTCTGCAGCGCCGCTCCGAGAGCGCCTTCCTCGCCGTCGCGCTGCTCTCGATCGTCCTTCTCGTAAGCGGGAGCATCGCGGTCCTTCAGTTCGAGGTCGGCGCGGAGGGCGCGAACATCAAGAGTGCCGAGGACGCCCTTTGGTGGGCCATCACGACCATCACGACGGTCGGGTACGGCGACCGCTATCCGATTACGACGGAAGGGCGCATCCTCGCGGCGGGTCTCATGGTCGCTGGCGTGGGTCTCTTCGGGACGTTCACCGGATTCGTCGCCTCGTGGTTTCTGGAGGCACCGGCTGCCCAGCAGACGCACGACCTTGACGAGATTCGGGCGGATCTCGCCGCACTCCGCGCGCTGATCGAACACCGCAGCACCGAGCCCGAGGTGCAGAAGCCGGTCACTCCACGAGCCGGCCCCACCTAGTGGTACGACGTGATGAGCGCGCCTCGGTCTCTCGATATGCTGATGTCGTGACTTCGAGCCGATGCCTCTGGTTCGCCGAGCGGAGCCCTTCGACCATCCCGACTGGATCTTCGAGGTGAAGTACGACCGGTTCCGCGCGCTCGCGCACGTGGAGTCGGGTGCTGTTCGGCTCGTGTCGCGGAACGGGAACCCCTACCGGCAGTTCGGCCAGCTCTGCCACGATTTGGCGGCCGAGCTGCGGTGCGGTGAGAGCGCCGTCCTGGACGGTGAGCTGGCGTGCCTCGACGACGACGGCCGGCCACGCTTCGACCATCTATTTCAGCGACAGGGCACGCCGGTATTCGTCGCGTTCGATCTTGTCGCGCTCGACGGACGCGACCTCCGCGACATCCCGTTGCTGGAGCGGAAACGCCGGCTGCGCGCGTGGTGCCGCGAGAATCGGGCTGCGCCCTCTACCTCGACTACATCGCAGGGCGCCGGCGTCAGCCTCTACCGGTGGTGCGACGGGACTTTCGGGCAGCTGCAGGCTCAGCCGAAAGCGCTTTGCGCCGACTCCTACTCGACCGCGCTCAAGGTGTAATCGCAGCTCCAGCTTTGGTTCGTCGCCAAAGCTTAACTGAGGCAACACTCTACCGGCATGTCAGGAGTCTCCGATTCCGATTAAACGAGCAACTTGGTAGCGGCGGTGGCCCGGCGAACGTTAGTTCTCCGCAACTGCCTGTCTCAGCTGTCGGCGGGTCTAAGATCAGTGTCGCTGACAGCGGACCAACGAATACCCTCTCGAAGGAGCTGCGGCTCGCTTTCACCAAGAACCGAATGCGCTTGTGATCCGCAACTTCTCTTACAACTGTCGCGCGTGCCATTGATCCATCGACAAGGGCTCCGCCGAACACGAATCGGCTGTGGCGAGCGTTCGTTCGCCAACCTGTCTTAGCGCTCGACGAGTAAGTACCTCCCGGAATGCCAAGATCTACGATCGTTCTGCGAACTGGATCGTTCACTAGAACCCGGAGTCCTTGAGCCGTCGGGTCAAAGATGGGCGCTCCTGAGAATTCAAGAGTACCCTGGAAAGTCAGTCGGTCGTCGCCATGCGGTGTCGTGAAGTCGGAGAGCCTCAGCAGCGGTTTGCGAATCGAGACACCCAACGTGCACGGGTCGCAGACATCCCCTAGTCCATCCCCGTCGGTATCGGTCTGAGATGGGTCGAAATCGAACGGGCAGCCATCAACGGTATCGCAGAGTCCGTCGCCATCACCGTCGGGCAGATGAACATCCGAAGGACAGTCGATGTCGCCTCCGTTGCAAGTCTCAGCAACATCGCACCGGTCGGCTACGGGCCGACAGACCACGCCGACTGCGGCAACGTGGTCCGACGGACAGGTGGGTGAGACCCCATCACAGGTCTCCGGCACGTCGCACGAACCGGCCGCGGGTCGACAGACCGTCGTCGCCGGCTCGATCTGGCACGTAGACGAACAGCAATCGCCATTGGCGGTGTTGTCGTCGTCGCACGCCTCGCCGGCGTCAATGATCCCATCGCCACAAACGGAGGCGCCGGCGATCTTCCGGATTCGGAAATTCAAGAGGTCCGCCACAAGCAGTGCACCGTCGGGACCGGCCGCCAGTCCCATCGGCAACCACAGCATCGCCTCGATTGCGGGCCCGCCGTCGCCGCCGAATCCCCCCGGAGGTCCGACGCCCGCGAAGGTCGAAATGATTGCCGCCGAGTCGACTCTTCGAACACGATGGTTTCCGGTGTCGGAGATGTAGACGCTTCCGTTCCCACCGACCGCTACGCTGCGTGGCCCCTGCAGCATGGCTTGCGTTGCGGGGCCACCATCGCCGGAAAGACCGTACTCGCCGGTGCCGGCAATCGTGGTGATCAGTCCGGCGGCGTTCACCATGCGGACTCGGTTGTTGCCGTCGTCGGCAATGAATAGGTTTCCGGAGGAGCCGACTGCGATACCGGATGGTCCGGCTAGATGCGCTGCCGTTGCAGGGCCACCATCGCCGCTGAATCCCGGCGTGCATTGGCCAGCCACAGTCGAGATGATTCCGGACGTGTCGATCCTGCGAACGTGATTGTTGATCTCGTCCGCAACGAATACGTTCCCGTCGGCGTCCACCGCGACGGCCCTCGGATTGCCGAAGACGGCCGACGTCGCAGCACTCTCACTGTCAAAGCAACCGGCGTCACCGTAGCCCGCCATCGTGGAGATGATCCCAGAAGTGTCGACCCTGCGGATGCGACGGTTTCCGGTGTCCGCGATGAAGAGATTGCCGACACGGTCGACCGCCACGTCAGCCGGGCCGTCGAACTGAGCCGCTACGGCAGGTGAACCGTCTCCTGCGAAGCCGCGGGTGCCGTTACCAGCGATAGTAGAGATCGTGCCGAAGGCGTCGATCTTCCGGACGCGGTTGTTGCCCAGGTCGGCGATGAAGAGGTTCCCGTTGGCGTCCACCGCGACGCCGTACCCGCTGTTGATGCTCGCAGCAGTGGCCGGTCCGCCATCGCCGCCGAATCCCTGGACGCCGTTTCCGACGACCGTGTAGATGTCCCCCGGCGTGCCGACCACCAGGTTCGGGGATGCCAGGAGCGTGATTGAGCACACGATCAAGGTGAAAACCGTTCGCGTCTCCCTCGCGCGCGGTCTCCAGGGATTCATGCACGTTTGCAAGCGCCGAACGTCTCAAATCGGCGCCTGACGGTCAAGTGGCCAGCGGCGCCTGGCCGGCCCTAGCACACCGCTCCGCGGCCTCGCGGCAGGGGTGCGTCTACGTCGATCAGCTCGATGTAGTCGATTGCAGTGCGATTCGAGATCATGGTCTCGGCGATCGACTCCAGGTTGCGACTCACCGCGATCCGCCCGCACCCCGCCGTCGCACGCGTCACCACCCCGGCCGTCGATGGGGATCCAGTCGCCCGCCATACCGGCTCCTAACGCGAGGGTGCGCAGGTCCGAGTCTGGCCATGCGCAAGCGGATCGACCCGTGGCCTACCTCACTACCCGGGCCGCCGATCCGAGAACTCGATTGCCCGCCCTACCCGCCCGCATACGCGAGCGGGCGTCACGCAAGCCAGAGAGCCGTGGGGCGACGACGACGCCGAACAGCCCATTAACCAAAAATTGCGCCCTTCGCGCTTGCCAAGCTGGTCAACGTCGACATATCGCGAGTCGGAGAAAGGCCACACGAGCATCGCGCTGACCCGTGCCGAAAATGGACGCCAGCGCGCAACGACGACGAAAGGGCACGTCACATGAGGAAGAATCGACGATCGCTGATTTCGAGGGCGATCGTACTGGCAGCCTTCGCGCCGGAGCGCCCTTGTCCGCCGACGCCGAAGGTTCCTATCATCCGGGTGCCGAAGTCCGCCGCGACGCTCGCCATGGGCTTGGTCGACTCCGGCGAGATTCACCTGAACACCATCTACGTGAATGGCCAGTTGGTGGGTCCGCCAGTGGCGCCCGGGTCTACTGTGGGAATTGGCTTTACGTGGTATCTCACGGCAGTACCCGGATGTCCTGCTTGTAGGATTCAGGCCTACATCGGCTTCCAAGGCATGGAGGCGACCTGCTTCGCCGACGCTAATGCCCCGGCGAGTAACTGGTTCAGCGGCACCCTCACGGCCCCCACCAAGCCAGGCACTTATCTGATCATGGTGAACGAAACGCTGGATGCCGGGTGCCAGGCGGTCACGAGCGGTGGCGGTGGCTTACGTTCGATCGTCGGGGTCGTCGCTACCCTGAAAGTCAAGTGAGTTAGGTGCCCGGGGGTCTCGTCCATGAGCGGTACGGCATGCGCAGGCTGCGACACGTGATCGCGGCAGCGAGCGCGAGAAGGACGTTCGTGCTGGGGGTCGCTCTCACCGCCGCCGCGGCCGCATGCGGCGGATCAAACAAACCGCCGACCGGCGGCGGCGTGGCGTTCGAGCGCATTGGCCCCACGGCCTCGCTGCGACACCTGGATGCGCATGCGATCTCCGGCGACGGCAAGGTCGTCGTCGGTAGCGCCGGCCCACTGGAATGGCAGGGCTTCCCATGGGACTTTGCCGTGCGCTGGACAGCCGATCGAGGGCTGGAGAGCCTTGACATCCCCGGAGCAGCGACGGCGACATCGCGCGACGGCGCTACGGTCGGCGGTCGAATGAACGTACCGCCCATCACCGCCCGCCTACGCGTTAGCCCGACGCTCGCCTTCCGCTGGACCGCAGCCGCTGGTGTACAGACGCTCGGCGACCTCGATCGTTCCCCAAACGGATACGACGTCACAGCATGGACGCGCAGGGCGGCGTCCTCGTCGGGACGGGCATCCGAAATGTCAACGACGCTCTCTTCAGGCCCTTCCGTTGGGACGTAATCCAGGGCCTCACGTTCTACCCGGTCCCCCGCGGCTTCGCCGCCTACGTCACGACGCTCTCCCCGGACGCCGAGATGGCGGCGGGCTTCGCGGTAGAAGACACACCAGACGGCGTATCGACCGCTGTTCGCTGGGATGCTGCCGGCCAGCTGACGACCTTGGCCACGCCTGTGGGTCGGCTCGGATGTGAACCCGCCGCGATCTCCGACGATTCGCGGATCATCGCTGGTACGTGCTTCCAGCGCGTGTTCGTCGACAATGGGTATCGTGACGTTCCGGACCTCGTCCGCTGGGTCGGTGATGCAGTCGACGTCCCCGAACCGCTGTCGAATGCCGACGGGAGTACGGCCGAGGATGCATCCGCCGACGGAGAGACAATCGTCGGCAAGATCGAAGTTCAGGGGCCGCTCGAACGACGCGCGATGGTCTGGCGCGCTGAAAGCGGGAAACGCTTGCTCGAAGACATCTTGCGCGACGCAGGGATCGGCGACGCGCTTTCCGGCTGGGTCCTGCACGAGATCGTCGGCGTATCCGATGACGGCCTCGTCGTCGCGGGCAACGGCGTTGCTCCAGACGGAGAGAGAGCCGCGTTCTACGCAATCTTGCCACGCGGGGGCCGCTGACCGATCATCGAATCGCAAGCAGCCGACATGCCTCACCCGTTGCACGCCCCCAGCTATGGCGGGTCTAAAAACGACCACAACTTGGGGCTGCGGCCTCTCGCATCAATTGTTGTTCCTTCCTACTAGCTCGCCGGGCGTCCCGGGCTCGTCGCCAAGCGCTTCTGGAGGTGGATGGCGTCGACCCCTGCCTAATCATCCTCGATCTCTTCATGCCCGGCATGGACGGGTTCCAGTTCCGCCATTGGCAGCTCGGAAGCCCATTCGCCCAAGTGCCGATCATCGTGTTCTCGGCGGGCTACGACGTCGCGCGCGTGCAGCAGATCACCGGGCTACCGGCTGTCCGGAAGACCGCCGACCCCGACGAGGTGTTGCTGCTCGTGCGGCTGCACTGCGCGGCGTGACGAGCTGACCGGCTCCGCCGCCCTAGTGCCGCTCCGCATCCGCGGAAAGCCGCCCCGGTCAAATTAGGACATTACCTAGCGACGCACCCGAGCCGTGATGGCAGGAGCAACCGTCACCCAGTGACCGGCGAGGTCCTGGTGAGTGCGTGTGACCCTTCGGTACGCTGATGCGATGGCCTTCGAGCCGATGCCCTCGCTCGCCGACGCGCCGCGTTCCGTCCCGCGCAGCTGCCGATCCGTCGGCGTTGTCTTCCCCGACAACGATTCTACGGGATAGGAGGCCGTTGAAACGGTGGACAAGCGCACTGCGTGGAGCTGAGGAGTTCACAAAACCCCCCGCTTTCGCAGCAGCGGGGCTCTACTGCGCCGCCTCGCGACCAGACGTAACCCGGCGGAATGCAGCAGAGGCACGCGGTCGGACCGCTGGCCAGTCCGCATGCCAGTCCGTCGCCGGCACAATACATTGCGTCGGTGCCGTCACATTCCTCTGGCGGCGAGGTGACGCCGTCTCCGCAGGGCGTCCCAGGACATGTACACGTCGCCCGGCATGCACCGGGGCAGCGAGCGTCATCGCTTCCGTCGCATTCCTCGCCGGGGCGGTTCACGACGCCGTCTCCACAAGCAGGTCCGCACGTACAATCGGTCATGCAAAAACCGCCGAGGCACCGAGACCGGGACAGGCCGTCACAAGCCTCGTGGCCAGCACGGTATCCATCGCCACAAGCCGGAATGACCTGCGCTTGTACGGCGTAGGCCGAACCAAAGATTCTGCCCACAAAAAAGCGATCAACGTCGCGCCGGCACTCCGCGTGCATCAGCGCGCGCATGTAGGTCGTCTCCATGCGTCGTTGTTTATTCCCCAATAGAGGGAAATTGACATGTCGTGCGTTCGCAGCCAACGCTCGAAAGTAGTCGCGCACGAGACGCGTGGTCGGCTTCAGCCAGGCGGCATTGCACGCGGCATCGGTAGAATCAGCCACTTCGAACAGCACACCGCGCAGGAGGTAGTGGAGTTGCCGCATTACGGGACCGGCGTCTCCCGTAGACGAGCAGCGGCCGGTGGCTTCAGCGCGGTCGAACGCGCGATACAGTCCGACCTTGGCAGCGTGTGGGCAGCCCGGGCTGGTGGGGCGATTTTCGAATCCCGCGATGCGGCAGTCGAGCAATTGAACCGCGGCATCGCCGGAAGCGCGGAGTTTTTCCGCCGCGCACGAACCGTCGTCCGCGGGCTCCGCGGGGCGCCCGTGGAGAACCAGAAGCAGCGGGATGGTCGCCAACGTGAAACGATTTGTCATGACCGCTACCCAGGTTGTGGCGTCGTTCCGTAACGACGGCACCATTTCAAAATGTAGTATGACGTGCAATGCGAGAAACGCGGGCGCGTGGGCGCTCCTGGCAGCTCTCGATCCACTGGTAGCCGCAAGAGGAGCAAATCCGGTGGAGTGCCCACGGGTCGCCTCGGCGCAGCCGCGGTCGCAGTCGACCCGGATTTCCCGGCTCGGCGCCGCATCGGCAAACTGCGTGCATGTTCGAGAACGGCGGCCAATCGCGAACAAGCGGCATCGCTCGCTCTCCGCGTGGCGGCGCGCGGGGCGGGACGTCGACGACGCTACAAACGGGACGCAATGGGTCCGCTACGGTGGATCAAGAAACGTTCCAACCAACGAAAGTCTCGGGTCGTCGCGAAAGAAGACGACGAGAAACCGTCGGCCGTTCGATGTGACTCCGACGGCGCTCGGTGATCCCACGTCGTCGGCAACCTCGAAGATGGCGGACCGGTCGACCTCCCCACCCGGCGAAACCTGCACGGCCCGCAGACGATCGCCGCTGACGGAGCCGTGCGGCTCGATCCAGGTGACCAGATAGCCGCCGGGGCCGTACGCGACGCCGCCCAGGCGAATCCGACCGACACCGGCCTGAATCACGAACCCGTCGTCTCCATCGAGGACGCCGGCCCCCGGCCGAAACCGCGCCCCGCGGATCTCGGTGACGTCCCCCGGCGCGGTTTCCGTCGCAGCTTCCCAGACGATGAGGAAGTCGGTTCCGTCGCCGGCGATCGCCGTGCGAAAGCGGTCACCGGCAACGACGTCCGCGACGCGGGTCCGGGTCCGTGACGACCCGTCGAGCGCGTAAACCCATACGGCTCCGTTAGGCTGCGAGGTGCCGTCGCGACGCAGCTCGCCCTCCACCCAAGCGCCGACGGTAGCTTCGCCGCTCGTGGCGATCGCGGGCGGGCCGGCAGTGAGTCGTCGTGTGTCGGAAGACCCCATCGGAGGTGCGATGACGCCGAGATCTTCCACGGCAAAGTCTCCCGTGCCGAACGCGACCCGGGCCCCTTCGACGAGCGTGCCGAGCCCGCCGCCCAGGAGCACCGACCACAGCACGACGAAGTCCGAGTCTTGAGCTGCCACGGCGGGAGGTGGCAGCAGCGTGGGTCCCACACCGGAACCGGCGCCGCTCTCGATCTCTTTGGCTGGCTCTAAGACGACACCAGCCGGGTCGATCCGCATCGCGACGAAGGCCCAACCGGTGAGCGGGAATTCCGGCGACAGGCCCTGCTCGCCAAACCAAGCGACATCGTAGGCTGTTCCATCGAACGAAGCGGAAGGAGAGTCGTAGCCGGCGTCCGGGTACGAGCCGATTGCACTTCTATCGCTGAGCGTAATCCATTCGTCGTCGAGGCGAGCGCCGTCGGGATCGAGGCGAACCGCGAAAATGTCGTGGCGGTGATCCCGGAAGGCGTCGAACGCGACGAGATATCCGCGCCCGTCCGAGCTGGCGGCTACGGTAGACACGCTGCTGAGACCGTCGGCAATCGTGAAAGACGCCTCCGGGGAAGGTTCCGGCGTCGGCGCCGGAGACGCGGGCGATGGCGCCGGCGGCGTCTCCGCCGGTGAGGGCGTCGCCGGATTGGTGGACGGTGCCGGCATTGAACTGCCGCCGCCACATGCCGACAGGAGCAAAGCGCCGACCAGGGCAGCGAGTCCTGCGCGGTATGCGCGAGCGCCGCGCTCGCGGTCTGCCCGTGCGGAAGGCGACGTACGAGTCCACCCCATCGCGTGCCCCCCATACGCCGGGTTGGCAGACCGCGGCGAGGCCAACGTGGTTGGTGTTCGAGTTCGTGTCGTGTGCCAGGACCGGCGAAGGAACGCATCGATAAGGACGGGCCGGCCGGCGTAGTCTTACATGACGCCCGCTACGCGGAACCGTCGGCGCGAAATCGCGCCGCGGGCACGTTCACGCGGATGCCGCCGCCGAGCGCTTTTGGCTCCGACCGGTACGCGGACCTCAACGCCGTCGGCGTGATGCTTCGCCCACCCATTCGCGTAAGGGCCGGTATGGCGGATAGCGGGCAATACCCGCCCTCCGAGCTGCTCGCCCGCCTCCGACATGGGCGGAACTGGTTCGGTCTCCGAAACCATGCATGGATACTCGCAGGCGACGCAGACTGGCGAGATGCGGCTGGCGGTCGAAGGCGATCCACCTTGGGACCGCCGCGTCTATCGCGCGGCTGCATTCGTCGCCGTGATCGACCGACACCACCGGGCGGGGAAGGACGCCTTCGTGGTCAAAGCGGCGACAGACCTCGACACGCTGCTCTATGCTCTACGGGCGGATCGACACGTCGCCTGCCTGACGAGCTAGTGTAGCGTCTCTGAAGTTCCGCCCACATTTCTCGTCCAAGCGGCATGAGGTACGTGGCGGAGCGGATGCAGGTGAAGGGAAGCGATCGGACGGTGCTGGAGAGCTGGAGTCGATC
>Ga0070741_10002512_pt1 | contig 48947 bp, 36 predicted proteins | sample Coa_R1_4_FD_66440 | JGI IMG/M metagenome (GOLD analysis project Ga0070741, IMG submission 66440) | Surface soil microbial communities from Centralia Pennsylvania, which are recovering from an underground coalmine fire - Coalmine... | ecosystem: Environmental > Terrestrial > Soil > Unclassified ... | reverse complement strand
CAGCTGGGCTATCGCAACAGCACGATGTACTCGAGCTACACGGCCGCCAGCTTTGCCGCCGCGCGCGCCCTCGCCGAAAAACACGGCGTAAATTTTGAAGGAGCCCTCACCTGGGCCTTTGAATTCGAGAACCAGCCTTATTTTGCCGGATTCCGCGCCCTGGCCAGCAATGGCGTCGATTTGCCGGTTCTGAACGTGTTCCGGATGTTTGGGATGATGCGGGGCGAACGTCTGGCCCTGACCAGCACCGCCGATCCGGACTTGGCAAATATGCTTGCCCATGGCGTTCGCGGTCCGGCGCAGGTCTCCGCGCTGGCGTGCCGTGAGAACCACCGTGTTTGTTTATTGTTGTGGCACTATCACGATGAGGATGTTCCCGGACCGGAGGCCGCGGTTACGTTGACAGTCGACGGCCTGGCGGATACCGACAGGACCGTTCACCAGACCCAGTACCGCATCGACGCTCGCCACAGTAACGCTTTTGAATTCTGGAAACGGCTTGGGTCGCCTCAGAGCCCAACGCCTGAGCAATACGCCCAATTGGAAAAATCCGGTGGCCTGGCCATACTCGAGCAGAAGAATATCCCGGTGGCGAACGGCAAGATAAGCTTCCAGGTTTCTCTCCCGCGCCAGGCCGTCTCGTTGCTGGTGCTTGAACCTTAGGGTGATTTCTCCCAGTTGGCGGGGTATTTTTTACAGGAGAAAACGGAGTTTTTTGCCTCTGTTCCCTGTGGCTTTTTCCTGGTGTCGGTCGTGGCTGGAAGCCGAAAAAAGCGGCAGAGACTCAAAGCCTATGAAGCCTAAGTCTTGGAAACAGAACATCGTTTGTTGCGTAAACTCGCGAAAAAGCAGAGGTTTGTGCTTATCCCCGCCGACCTAAAGTGATCGAAGGTTCATCGGGAGCCTTCTCTTGCGCATGCAGATGTGTTGCGACCATGAACCCAAGCTGCGCTGCGAAAGCTCCACCCTCTCCTGGGGGAGAGGGCCGGGGTGAGGGCGAGCTTTTTCCGTTCGGTTCATGGAAAGGACTGAGAGGACTGCCGCTCTTCTGCCGACCAACACAGAATGACCGGCAGATTAATCACACGCTAAAAACTGCCCCGCAAAATCTCACGTTGCCGGCGCGAGCCTTTGCAGCAACACCGCCAAAAAAAACAGCCCCACAAAAACACCGGTGAATCCCTGCCCGACCGCGGCCAGCCAATCGACAAACACAATCCCCGCCAGCAATCCCGCAACTCCGCGCGGGACCCAAAGCACTGCACCACGGCCGCAGATGCACCAGAGGGTCCAGCCAATCTGAACGGCCAGCACGATCCAGACTGACCAACCCGCTCCGGCCGGCGCCACCGTGGCCGCCAATGCAGGCCCCAGAAGCAGCAGCATGGGCCATCGCACCGATTTTCCACCCGTGCTTTCGCCCCGGGCCAGGTAACTCAGACCAATAATATATGCCGCCAAAGCCAGTGCGGGACGCCACACCGGCCATACCTGGGAACGGGCGGCGGCCGCTGCCGCCGCGAGATACAGCAGGAAACGGCAGCCGGCCATCAAAACCGGCGCCAGGAGTGTATGCTTGTGAACGAGGTCGTAAAAAATGATGGTCAAGAGCAGCAGGGAACCAACTATCATCGCCGCTCTTCCCAACCAGAACAAAACCATCCATCCACCGACCAACCAAACGCATGACAGGATCCAAACCGTTAGCGACGAGATTTGCCCCGCAACGATTGGCCGCTCCGGCCGATAACGCCGATCGAAGGCCTGGTCCACGGCGTCATTAAGGAACATCCCGCCGGTGTACAGCAGCGTGGCGCCGAGACAAAGCAATCCAAACCGGGCCCACGCGCCGCCCCCGGCCAGGACCCAGGCCGCCAGGCAGTTCGACCAAACGGTGGGCAGATTCGAAATCCGCGCGAGAACCAGTAATGTTCTCATCCGGCCTGCATCACGCCGCCGGCACCGGCCAGACCGAGTTCGGCCAATTGGCGCAACGTCCATTGGTACTCGCTCACAATTTGTTCCGAAACGTCGCGGCTCTTTAATTCCTCGGGCAGGACCGCCCAGGTGTAGGTTTCCATTTCCAGATGCGCGCACAAGTCCGGCTCGGCGCGGAGCAGCTGAAATATCCCGCGCACGTGATCGGAAGTGGTTTCAAAATCCTCGGCGCACTCGCAATGCAACGGCACGTGAAAGTGAACGCGCCATTCCTCGTCGGCGAAATCCGGTGATGACTGCGCCGCCGCCAGCGCCGGTGGGAGATCCTTCCACCAAACCAGCGAGCCATCCGCCCTGCGCGCGATGACCTGGTGCAGGTAAACTTCGTCGGCAAAAGCTGCAAGGCGGCCCCGCGCCGCCGGCGAGGGACGCAGTTTGAGCGCGTTACTGATGTGGAGTTTGCTCAACTTTATGCCGTGCGCCCGCAGCGCGGCCACCGCGGCGCTCGGTTCCTCGAACTCGACGGCGAAATGACACGTGTCGTAGTTAACTCCCAAATGCCGGCCCAACCGTGGATCGCCCGGGTGTTGCTCGCTGAACCGATCGAAAAACAGCGTCGTTTCGGCGCTGTTCTCAAACAAGCCAAGCGGCTCGGGTTCCAGCCCGAGGTGAAGCATCCTCCCTGTACGTTCGCTCAGGCTCGCAACGTGTTGGACGCACCGCCACAGATTTTCGCGAATGGCTTGAACCTGGTCAGGGCCCCGGATGAACTCCTTGAACGAGCCTGGCAGCGTGCTGACACTGCCTTCGACACCGTCGGGCAGCAATTGCGCGAGAATATCGAAAAGCCGGTTGGTGTAATCCAATCGCTCGGTCTGCGTCCAATCCGGAACATAAACCTGTTCTTTGACTCGCGCGCCATGGAACCGGCCGAACGGGAACCCATTGATCGTAAAAATGTAACAACCATGGCGAGCGAGCCACTTCTGAAATTGCAGCAATGTTTTCGGCTCGCTCAATTCGCGCGCCGCCTGATCGCTCAACCGCAGGCCAATCGCATATTCACCCTTGCACCCCAGCCTCTCTTTTACAGCGAGTGTCCACCGGTTCAGCGACGCGAGCGTCTCGGCCCAGCTCTCGCCGGGATGCACGTTCGTGCAATAAGCCAGGTGCAGGCCATGATTGAGTTTCATCCCTGCTTCGATCCGGGAACCTTGAATCGCGGATTCTGGCTCAGAAACTGTACCGGGTTCCGGTAAATCATGCGGTCAATTTGCTCCTCGGTATGGCCGCGGCGGCGCAGTTCCAGGGCGGCGTAGGGCACGGCCAGCGGCACGCTCACGCCCCAGTCACAGGCGCTGTTCATCCAGAGCCGCTCCGCCCCGTACCGCTCGATCAGGTCCACCGCCCGCGCCGCCGTGCATTTGGTCTCGGGATAAAGCGTCATGCCGGCCCAAAACCCCGCGTCGAGGACCATCTGGATGGTGTGCTCTTCCACATGATCGATGATGCACCGCTCCGGCCGAAGCCGCCGCTCGTTGCGCAGCACCTCCAGAATCAGGCGCGTCCCCTTGTGTTTGTCTTCCAGATGCGGCGTGTGCACCAGGACCATTTGATCGTTCCGCGCCGCCAGCTCCACGTGCATTTCGAGCACCTTCAGCTCATTGCGGGAGTTTTTGTTCAACCCGATTTCTCCGATGCCCAGCACATTTGAGCGCCCAAGGAATTTTGGAATTAAATTGACCACTTCGGTTGCCAGCGCCACGTCTTCGGATTCCTTCGGGTTGATGCACAACCAACAGTAATGCGCCAGGCCAAACTTGCCCGCCCGGCGCGGCTCGTATTCCGTGAGTTGGCAGAAATAATCGAAAAAGCCAGCAGGCGAACTGCGATCGAATCCGGCCCAGAAGGCGGGCTCGCAAACGGCCGCGCAACCGGCGGCGGCCATATCCCGGTAATCGTCGGTCACCCGGCTGACCATGTGCGCGTGGGGTTCGATGTACCGCATAGCTCAACTTTGGCCCGGCCAGGCACCGCAGGCGGCTTTGGTCGTGGCGGCGGCGATTGGATCAGTCGTCGGATCACTCAGCCTCAGGAGCACTTGCTCCGTGCGGGCAGCGTCGGGCCGGCCCAGTTCCGACAGAGCCCGACGCAAAGCATCGAGACGAAAGTCCGCCTGACCCTCGGCCCGGTCGACACGATCAAAAAAGGCGGCCAGGTCAATGAGCTTCGAGCGTGCCTCCAAAAAATAAAGATCCAACAGTTGTTGCCGGTTCATAAGGTCGACGCAAAACAATGCTCGCACTGCGGCCATTCGGCAAGAAAGCAAACGCGCATACTGAGTTTGGGAAAGTTCTCACGCTAAGACGCTAAGACGCAAAGAAAAGGAAAGCACGGGCTGCGGGTACTTCTATCAATTGGTGATGGACCACGATCCACCAGCCGACACTCCGTTCCTTTCTTGGCGTCTTTGCGTCTTTGCGTGAGGGCTTTTTCATCTGCGGTCGCCCCGAATCTGCGGCGAATCTGCAAGCCGCACACAGGCGGCATGTACAAAAAGAAACCGGACCTTGCGGTCCGGTTTCGTGACTTGATCGACTTAATCGATCCAGATTCTACTTCGACTTATAGAACTGCGCCGAGCCAGCACCGGTCGGCACTGTGTAGGGGCTGGTTGCGCCGGAAACCGGCGTATAAGCGCCGTTCACAGTCGATGACGAATACAGCGTGCCGGTGTAGGTGATCGAAACGCTCGAACCGGAGCGGCTGATGCTCACCGTCGGCCGCTGGGCGACTGCGGTCGCCGCGCGATAGCTCTGAATCGCGAGTGCGTTGGTTGCGTTCAGCAGGTACTTGTTCCCGTTGAAGGCAATAGTGGACCATTCGGCGTTGCCGCCGCCGCCACCCTGCCAGTAAATGGTGCGCAACGGATACGCGCCGGCTGCCGGCACGTAGACATTGTAGTCGACGTCGCTTGCGCCTTTGCCGATGTCAGAGATGCCTAACGTGTTGCTGTCATCGATGGGATTCAGTCGCACGTTCACCGTGCCCTGGCCCATCGCGTTGGTCAGCGCCCAATAATTGGTGAGGTCGATCATCACAAACGGCACGGAAACCTGGGGCGGTCCGCCGCCAACTTCGACGGGGAACCAGCCGTCACCCGGGCTCGTCTCCGGACGGTTCTGCGCCATAACGATAGCGATAGCGCCTGCCGCGGCCGCGTTGCCAATCTTTTCGAGGAACCCGCAAGTACCGCGTTCCACCAGGGCGATGTTACCCGCAATTGCGGCCGCATTGGCCAAACCGTTCGTGCTGCAACCCAGCGTCGGATCGACACCGGCAGTGGTGCCTTGAACCAAGACCAGCTTGCCAGTGACTCCAGTTGTGTTGGTCGCGCCGACTGCGTCACCGCGGTTTGAGCCCCAAACCGCCAGCTTATCACCAGCCAAGCTTTGGGGCGTCAGAACGGTCAATTGCCCGTTGTTGACCGGCCGCGTGAAGGTCGGGTTGCTTAACATCGTGCGGAAGCCGTCATCACTGTTAAAGATGAAGGTGTAGGTACCTTCGTTCGGGAAGAGCATCCAGGTGTCGAACTCGGCCGCAAAGCTCTCGTATGGATGCTGTGCGACACCGGTGTTGTTCAGGCCGGGCCATGGCTGATCGTTGTTGAAGTCGCCATCGCTCGCCGAGCTGCCACCCAGGTTGGTGTTGATATCGAAGTTGATGTTCGTGATTACGAAGCTGCTCCCGGTGGCCACGTTAGGCCCCCACAATCCATCCAGCATCTGTTCAGCGGTATGGAACCGGTTCGGGCTCGATTGGCCGCCCTTCTGGTCCACTTTGTATATCGACATGTTAAACCCGGGTTTGGTCAGATCGACCGAACTGGCGGGCGTCGCAGCCGAAGCCGGCAGGCTTGCATATGGCGGGATAGTAAAGCTGTAATTGTAGGCATACGTTTTGTTCGCGGAATCCTGGAAGGACAGGTCGACGACATTCGTCCCGGCGGGCCAAGGAGAACCGGGCGTGTGAGCAACCACAAGAGTAGTTACCCCGCTGGCAGTGCTAATGCTTGGCGATTGTTGAACACCGTTGAGCTTGAGCACAACCGAGCCGTTCTTCACGGTGGTCGCTCCGTCAGTTATTTTCCAGGTGTAATCGGTGCTCGGGAGGACCTGGTTGTCATCCAACGGGGGTTCGGCATAGCTCACGTAGGGGGCAGTGCCAGCGAACATGTAGGCCGCAACCACTTGGTTGGGCGTCGTGTTGTTCACGTCATTAACCAGCACGTTGGTCACGGCACTTGGCGTCTGGGTGGTATACCATTCCAAGCCTGCGCCTCCACCGCCATTTTCCCATAGCATGCGGAACCCATAATAGCCGGCGTTGGTGATGACTACCGCGCCGATGTTCTGCAGGCTGCCGATGCCGCGGCCCACGTCGGCAAACATTCCAGGCACCCGCGTGCCCAGGACGTCGTGGGAATTCTGCGCGAACGTCAAGCGCAAGCCGTCGTCACTGTTGCCACCAAACACATACATGCCCGGGGCGGGGAAGTACAGGTACGCCATGATGGCGACGGCGGCGTTGTTGGGGTTCGGCCCCAAATCACTTGCCGGCAGTCCAAATGTGGCCCAATCATTGTTGAATCCGAACTGTCCAGCTGAATTATGCGAGAAGTCGATAAGGTCGTTATATTCAATCTCGTTATTGGTGGTGCTGAAGATCGACAAGTCGACATGGTTGCTCCCGCGCAATCCCATCAACTGCTCCTCGGCCCAGTATATCCGGTTGGGTTCACTGCCGTCGATTTGTGAAGCTGCGACGAGGAAGCCCGGCTGGGTGGTGTCGACGCTCACAGCATCCGATGCCGGAACATAGACCCAGTTGATCACCGTGAAGCCGGCCTGCTGCGTTTGCGTAATGCCTGCCCCGTCAGTCCAATTGATAATGGCCGTGTGCGTACTGCCTGAGACAAACGGCGTGGTCGTGGCGTACTTGATCGTTGAATTGGGATCGCCAAGGGTAATCGTAGTGTTAGGCGACGTGAGGATATCCTGACCATCCAGTGTCAGTGAGTTAATCTTCGTAACCTTGGCGGGGCCGACATTACCCAACGCCAGCGTAAAGTCGTTCCGGTAGGACGTGGCACTAGTGATGCCTCCGTAGACGGATTGCACCGCCGGGTAGGTGACGATGTGCACGTTATCGATGTCGCGGTTTTCATTCGCGCCACCCGTTCGACCACCCATGACCAACTGACCCACGTAAGGTGAGAAGTTCGTCAGCGCCACGTGATCGACCAACGCGCGGTTCTTATAGATGACCGTTAGCAGGTGCGGGGTATTCGTCGTCAACTCGACGGACAGGTGCGTCCAGCACAGGTTCGACGTCGAACCATTGTGGACCCCGTCGGCATCAACGTAATACGGGCCAGTCTGGATACTGTTGGTATCAGCGCAGACCGCGGCTTCGCACGAAGGGTCCTGCGTGTAATCGGTCGGAGCGCCGGGCGCCGGGCACACGGCCAGGCCGTTAAGGTCGTTAGCGCCGTCCGGGCTCAGGGTCAGCGGACCGGAAGGCGGCTGGGCCAGGATGCGTTCGAGCATCCTGCCGTTGTAGTGCACGCGCCAGCCAACGTTGTCGGCGGCAGGCTGACCGTTCTGGTCCAGGATGATGTTGCCCTGCCAAGTATCGAACTGCACCGACACGCCAGTCTTCGTCCCGTTTTCGGCATCACCACTCCCAGGAGTGGTTGGATCGATGGATCCGACACCAGTCGCATAGTTATATCCGGCCGGCTCCAGGGCTGTGTTGTTATCATCACCGCCTGCCCAGCCTTGAAACGTATGCTTGTTGCCCCAATAAACTACCGGGTCCAAGCTGCTGGCAAAGCTGATGCTGAATCCGTCCGCCGGACGTCCGTTATTGCCGGTAGCATTTCCGACACGCACGTCGGCCTCTACCAGGAAACCTTTCAGCGGCAATGCGGTCAGAGAATTGTCGGCATTGGTGAAATAATCCAGCGGGAACAGAATTCCCAAATTCATGTTGCCGACCGCCGGGGTGATTTCCAGGAAGCCGTCGCCGTCGACGCCGGTGAAACCGCCATTGGTCTGCCAGCCGTTGGTATTGCTGCCGAAGAGCACGAAGCCCGAAGTCGGGTCGTTCGGGTTGCCGTTGGGCGGGTTGAAGTCGTAGAAGTGTTCTCCGGCTTGCGCGGAACCGATCCAGCCCGCGGCTAGCGAGGCCAGACCGCATAAGGCGAGGTGACTAGTGAACCGTCGCTGCTTGCGCCGTTGCGGCGGGCAGCACCCGGGTGGGACTATTTGACTGAGGTTTTTTTGCATAGACTCCGTGAGGTGTTGAGTTGGATTGTTGAACTTTATCCCTTTAGAAAGGCCTGTACGAGCCATAACAATCCCAAGTCACGGCCCGGGCCCACTTTCGCTAAAGGGATCATTAAGTTCGTTTTAATCCAAGGCGACCGGAAGCGCAAGAGCAAAATCACATTTTTTTCTGAGAGTGATAATTAAGCTGAATCGCACCAACCCGAGTACGAACTGCTGAACCCGCCAGGGTTCACAGACAGTAGTCGGGGGTCGAGTTCCGCGAGACCCCGGAAGGCGGCCCAATCCTGCAGTTGGGCACCCTGAAGGGTTGCCCCGGAGGGGACCCCGGAGGGGCGCCAAGGATAATAGCCCAGGGCCAGGCCGCCGAGGCCGCCGCTCTGGGTAAACCGCCACCCAGCACCCAACCTCTCTTTTTTCCAATCTGGTTTGGCGCGCCCGAGCGCGCCAAACCAGATTGGAAAAAAGAGAAGGAATCATTTTGTGTCTTACCCAGGGCGGCGCTCGTCCCTCGCTTGCCCTGGGCTATTTTCTCATCGTCCTTACAGGATTTCAGTCGGGCTCGCTTCGCTCGCAATTCGGGCCAACGTCGCACATCAGCCGCCCCGCGCCAGTGGCTTCCGGCATGAAACGGAGAGCTCATCGCGGAGTCAGGCTGCATGTGCTTATCAGGTCTTGCCGGGTTTTTTATCATAAAAGCAGTCGCATGAGATCGCTTGTCCACCACATCGGGGACAAGCTCCGGAGGCCAGGGAGGCAGGTACGTTCGCGGGTGGCTCGAACGATATCACGCGCGTGCTTGCTGGCATCCGCATACGCGAGCAAGGAGAAAGGCGCCGCCTGGCCCTGGCGATGGCAATTGGCGCAATGCTCAAAAAGGAGCGGCGCGACATCGCGGGTAAAGGTCGGAGCTTCGCTCAGTTTGGCCGGAGTTGGATCGGAGGCCTGAACCAGTCCTGCGGCAAGGGGCCAGAGCCAGAGAGCGCAGACAACGAAAAGTACCCTGGCCGAGAATAGGCCCAACCTGCTGGAAGGGAAATCCGCAGGACCGCCCGGGCGGCCGAGACGTAATTCAGTCACGCGGGTTCTCACGAAGCGCACGGGTTCCGAATGTTTTGGAGTGCGCCGCTTTGCGGCGCTTTTGGGGCGAACCAAGGTCCGACGACTGGGGGCTTTCGCGGGCTACCCGTCGTTCGGTTCCAAAAGCGGCGCAGAGCGCCGCACTCCAAGACGCTGGCGCGCCCTCCTGGCGCGGGCTCATGGTGCCAAGGCATGAGCCAAAGCGAAAGAAGGCTCTGCATGCACGCATGTCTAATTGGACACATTCCAGTAATTAAACCCTCGACGCCAAGCTTAGTCAAAGAGTGTTGAGAAGCACGGTCAGGTCCGAAGGTCCAATGCCACTGGAATCCTTGAACTAGTCAGGTCAAGTTTTAGGCCGCAATGCTGGCGAGATGGAGTGAACCACGGAACACTCGGAATACACGAAAGAAACGATGAGCCAGGCCCGTGCAGGTTCCCTTTCCGTGTTTTTCCGTGTTCCGTGGTTGGCTGCCTTTGCATTCATGTGCCGAAATCCAAGTAAGTGGAGCTCCTGCACCCTACGGCCGCCCAGGGGGCAGCTGCGCCAGGGCACGGCGGGCCAGTTGATTTTCAGGGTCAAGCCGCAAGACCTGTTCAAACTCGCGCCGCGCGTCCTGCACCTGGCCTTGCTGGGCCAGCGCCACGCCCAAATTAAAGTGCGCCATCGGGTAGGCCGGCTGAAGCCGCAGACTCTCTTCAAACTCCCGCCGCGCTTCGGGGACCTGCCCGGTAAATGCCAGTTGTTCCCCTAACAGATAATGCGCTTCCCACGATACGGGGCCGAGCCGCACGGCTTCTTTCAACTGGGCGATCGCTTCATCCCGGCGCTGCAGCTTCACCAGCGCTTTGGCCATTTCGCAGCGGTACCGCGGCTCGCCCGGCACCAGCTGCCGGGCCCGCTCGAATGACGATAGTGCCGCCTGAAATTGACCGCCGGCGCCTTGAACCCGCCCCAGTTCGTACCAACCTTCGCTCAAGTCGGGGCGCAGAAGCAGCGCGCGCGAAAGCCAAACCCGCGCTTCCTCCGCCTGGTCCTGCGCCGCCAGCAGCCGTCCGGTTTCGTAAGCGGCCAGGTAATGGTGCGGGAGCAGCTCGTAAACCGCTTTCCATTCCTGAACCGCCGCCGGCAACTCGTGCGTCGATTCCAGGAACGCCGCGTAATTCATATGCAGCCGAAAATCCTCCGGCCTCCGGCGGAGCGCTTCGCGGTAAATCTGCCGCGCCGGTTCGGCATGGGTGGGCGTGAGTTGACGCTGCAGCTCGGCGATCCGCTCATCCCAGAGGCGCGCCTTTTGCGCATTGGCAGGCTGCCCGGTAAAGGGCGGCTGCACGAACCGGCGCCGCATATTGTCGTAAACATCGCGCCGGTTCCAGTCGGTCAGTCCGAGGTCACGCTCGCAACCGTCCTGGTTCGCCCAGGAATCCGTCGACTGCTGGGTTATTCGCGCTGGCAGAAACTTGCTGACCTCGGTGGCCAGGCCCAAAGCCAGGCGGTAATTGCCGTCGAAATTGAAGTGCACGTGCTCGTAAAAGCTCTCGTCGCCGGCGATTCCTACCCGACTGTTCGTCGCCATCAAAGCCACCGCGTCGAATAAGGCCAGGTCCCGCCCCGTGAATCGAGCGGCCGTCTGGACTATCTCACGGTTGATTCGAGTGTCGGTGCGGAAAGGCAGCGAATCGTCGTCGCACGCCTGCTCGAAACGCGCGCGCGCCGCCGCGGCGTTCGTGAGGCCCAGCAGGCATTGGCCCCAACGAAACTCGACTTCGGCGTAATGCGGCTCCAACCGGGACGCCTGCTCGAATTTCGCGGCCGCCTGAACAAGCTCGCCGGTTCCCTGCGCCGCGATGCCCTCGGCCTTGAGTTGGTCAAAGCCGGCGGCGTCGTGACCGGCGCCGGCCAGTGAACCGAACGGGGCGCAATCTTTCAGATTCACGGCCACCGTGCTTAGGATCATCGGCACGCCGGCGGAACGGCCCGCGCGCAAAATATCATCGAGATTCCTTTGAAACGCGTAGTACACCCACTCCTTGCGATGGTCGGCCGGAGCGATTTGGTTCTGGAGAAACATCTGCATCCCACCCCAGGACGGCCCGTGCCGGCCCGAGGCGCCGGTCAATCGACGGCCCAGGTTGGCCAGCAACTGCCCCACGCGCGTGCGCTGGATCGCCAGGCTGAACCGGACATACCAAAAGGGGGGCGACTGCGACCCAAAAACGGTGACTGCCCCGAACGGGCCAATCATCTCGTTATTGCCCATATAAATGATCCACAAATCGCCCTCGTGTCCTGCGCATTCACGGGCAATCGGCAACACGGTGTGGGAGTTAATCGCCGTCATGGCGGCCGGGATCACCTCAAAACGCGTCGAGGGGTAACGTTCCTCCAGCAACGCCTGCAAATACCGCGCGACGCCAAAGGCAGGTTCGGGGTCGCCCAGAGCGGCTGATTCGCCCAGCAAAAATATTCGGTATGTCCCGGGTGGCTTGTGGGCCAACATCCGCGTCGGAGTTGGACTGCGTGAAATCTCGGGCGGGAAAAAACGCCACCCGAATTTGTCATTCTCGACGAGGTACTCCTGGTTGCCGATGCGCAGAGGCTTAAAAAAACGGGTCGAGTAGCCGTAACCAGCCAGACGAAGGCCTAGTTCCAAGCCGCACGCCAGTGCCAATGGCAGAACCACAACCGCTATTAAAATGAATAGAACGCGGCGCTTTGGATCCAGTGGCACCGCAGGAGGCCCGTTCAATGGCAAAGTCCCCGGGGACGCCGGACTGGAAATCGTCGCGGTCTGGGTGCGGCCGACTGAAGCGGTGGGCGCGGAGTTGGGTCTGACTGGTCTGCGGCGGTGCTTCAATGGTCGCAGGTTAGCAGGAGGCAACGCACACGCCAATGCCAAACCATCTGCAAACCCGAAATCCGAAGGCCGAAGGCCGAAAGAAATCCGAAATCCGAAGAACAACCGGAGCCCACGCCAGCCCTTAGATTCGGGCTTCGGCCTTTGGGTTTCTTTCGGTCTTCGGGTTTCGAGTTTCGGATTTGGAGAAAGGGAAGTTATTATTGCACCAGGCCTGAGTAGGCCTGGGGAGGGATGCGCGGGTATTTAAGCTGGAGGATCCACGGGTTGTGATGCAGACGAGCCACGGAGACGGAGGCGAGGTCGGCCAGCGGATCAACCACCGGCTGCATGGGCCGGAAGTTTAGCGACACCGCGGTAAGAGCGTGCACCGCTGGGCGCCGGTTGTATTGGTTTTCCCACACCTTAGCGACGTGCCGGGCGTATTCGCGCAGCAGAAAAGGTTGCAGGCTCAAATGCATGCCTTGAGCGTAAGTCAATTCACGCAAATAGTTCCAGGCGATGGACGGCGATTGGTCGGGCCGATCCTGTGCATCGACCAGGCTGGCCGGCGGCAACTGGTCGCGCAGGTCGAATGGCGAAGCAGTCGTGTAGACCACAACCGGCTGGCCGCCTGCCTGCACCTCCCCGGCGTCTCTCGCCGAGCGGCTAAAGGGACTTTGTTTCCAATGGCGAGGCTCGACTTGCATCCGGCGGGTTCCCATGTTGCGCGTCAGCGAGGCGTCTTCGATCAGCAGGAAGGGAACCGATGGATTCGGACCCCCTTGAAGCCCCAACGGGTGCGTTTGGCGCAGAATGCTTTCCAACTCGGGGTCTTCATGCTCGGACAGGTATTTTTCCAGAGTTTGCTGGGCTTCGGCCGTGGTCTTCACCGGGTAGCCGCGTTTGCCCAGGCCCGGGGCGCAAGACGAAAGCGTTGCGGTAGCCGAAGCCGTGCGCAGCAGCACCTGCGGCGGATGGCCATAAATTTCCCGCCAGATCTCCCCGGCCCGCGCGCGGGATTCGGCTTCCGGCCTGCCTTCGGATCGGCCGGAAAATGGATTGTAGAGAATGCGCTGGCCGACCATTGGTTCGAGCAGGACGAGAACTTCCGGCAACTGGCTCCAATTAATTCGAGCCAGGTCGAGCGAGCGATAGAGCACCTGGTCTCCGCGCCACGAACTCCAATCGATGCGAGTTCGCCCTGCGTCATCGCGGGAAATCAGGCCTTTATCGTCGAGCGACAGCGCGCACGGTGTGCAGCGGTACACCTCGGCTTTCAGACGCCAACTGAAACTCAGGCCCTCCCAGGTGAACCGGGCGTCGCCGGGGATGACATACTGCCGAGCCGGCATGAGCGCCTGCCAAGCCAGCCAGGCCAGAACCGCCAGCGTGACTCCGGCGCCCTGCTTTTTGCGCAGTGGCGCGCTCGCGCCGGTGACGACGCCGCGTGGAGGGAGCTTCCAGCCTAAAGCTGCGCCCACAACCGGAAACAAGACCAGGCCCCCGAAAAACCAGGCCCGGTCCGGCTTCGCCAAACCCGGCCGGCGCAGCCAGGCCCAAAATCGCTCCGGCCAGTCCGCGTCGAAAAAGATTGAGGCGGTGAGGATGCCCAGCAGGGGAAACCATTCGATGTCGTTGAAAATAACAAAATGATTGGTGCCGTGAAAAATCAGCAACAACACCATTCCAAAGATGCGGGTTCGCCGAAACAGCATAAGAAAACCGACACTGAGATCGAAAAACGCTCCAGCCCAACTGAGAAAGTAGGCCAACTCCGGGCTTTGCAGGATGCGTTTTAGAAGCGCCAGAAGTCCCGGGCTGAGATGGGATCCGTAGTCATCCATCCAGCGAGCTTGTGATAAATAGTAGCGCACCGGTTGCGCATCCAGGAGCCAATCGGCGTTGAGTTTGGCTACCCCGGCATAAAAGTAGGTAATCACCAGTTGGCCGCGCAGCAGCAGCAAGGTCCAGAACGGCACCGTTCCAGCCGCCGCGGGGTCAGGAAAGAGTCGGACAAGCCAGGGCGACGCCGAGGATTGTTGTGGCCCTCCCCGTAGCTTTGCGCCGCGGCCCGGATTGGGAAGTGGCTTACTTTTTCGAACCCAGCTGCCAATCCAAGCATCAACGCTGAACCGGTTGGCTGCTGGCATCCAAATTAACAAGAAGGTCGTCAGGAGCTCGAGGTAGTGATAACTCATCCAATAGGTGCGCGTGGATTCGATCGCATAGAGGTAACCCCAGCTCAGGAATACCAACAGAGCGGCCAGGCGATAGAACAATCCGGCACAGAGCATCAGCCCGCCGAGCGCTAGCAGAGCGACAGTTGCCTCAATCCAGTGCGCGGGCAGAACCGGCAACCAATGAAAACCTGGGTAAGCAAAGTGGAATTTCACCTCCGGCCCGGTGTAAAAAACTTTCAGTGGGACCTCGCCATGACTGCTCGCCGAAGGCCGGCAGAGCGACCAGGCCTCGAGGGCCATCACCAGCCCCACACCAATGCGAAAGAAGGCCAAGGATGCGCCATTAACTGGGTTGTGCAGCAGCGAAGCGAGCCGGACCCAAACGCTGCCTTCCCCGGCCTTTGGCTCGACGAGACATTCCTTGGCCGGGACGCTGGCGGACACTCTGGACTTCATGCAACGCCGCCAGAATAGTGTTGGCGAGGACGGCGAGCAATCCTGAGGCGCCTGGGGACTCCGGCCAAAGGCCCGCGTGATAGTGTGGGTTGGAGGTGCGATGGGAGCCGCGCCTTTGGCGCTTCCAACGTTCATACGTTGGCGGTAATCCTGGGGCTGGCGCCCGAGGCTGATATAAAGGTCGCCCTTGGCGGCCAGTCAACGACATTGGCGTTGGGGCTGGAAGTCCATGCTCCGCGAAATCCTGGGGGCATTGGGCGAGACGCCGCCGCTCTCTGCTGCATCCCAGGATTCTGTAAAATGACGCTTAGGTTCCCTGGCAATGAGCGCAAGACACCGGCGGCAGGACCTTCTGGCTCAAATTAATCGAGTGCAACCGCTGCCGGCGTTGCTGAAAACAAACGCCACAGGAAGAAAACTGCTCGAGGTCCCAGGTGTCCGCGAAGACACGACCGGAATTCAAAGCCAGGCAACCCTCTTGCGACCGTTCCAGCGTGCTGAGAGAGGGAGGGCTGAATTCGCCGGAACGCATCAGAAGGTCAAGCGCCCCGTTTCCAAGGCGCGTGGGAATGAGCGACACCACCCCGGCGCCGCAATCGAAGGCAAACCGCGCCGACTTGACGGCCCAATCGATCGCTTCGCCATCCTTAAGAAACGGGGGTTTCACGAGCACAAAAGCCCGCACCTGGATGCCGTGTTTTCGTAGAAACTCGACGGAGGCGGCAAACTGTTCGAGTGTGAATCGTTTGTTCAACCTTGGCAGGACCTCGGGGTGAACCGTTTCCAAGCCCATCGCGACTTCGAGGGACCCATTCAGCAAGTCGCGAAACCGCAAAGCCTTTTCCCCGATCAAACGGGGGTGAGCCTCGACGACCACGTGTCGGGCACACGCGATTGTTTCGGCAATAGCAGGGTAATCGTCCGGGGGAATCGCGCCGGGATCGAAGAAGCTGCCACTATTATATAATTTGATTTGTTCCGGCCGCCCCTCCAGGCGGGTCAAAGCGTGGTTGATTTGAGCTGCAATCCCTCCTGGTGGAACAGTCTGTGCAAGCGTGTGTTTCCACAGATCGCACATCAGACAATGCCAGGGACATTCCTTGTTTGTCAGCAGGACGCCGGCACAACGCAGTATTTCTCCAGTCGCGGAGCGTTCATCTTCGAGGAAGAAGCCGTTGGGTTCCCAGGGGTTTACGGTCGCCTTGGCCGGCCGATGTGCGACGATCCACGGCGTCAAATCGCGCTCAGCCTTCGTGGGTAGCCTCTCGCTTTGAGTGCTCATTGCGATAATGGATCAAGCGCGCGAAACCCGCTTGCGTTATGGGGCCGTGCGGCGCTCCGCGCCGCTGTTTGGAGCCAACGATCGATGACCGGTAAATGGTCTCGATCCTTCAAACCTGCCGCGCCGCTAAAAGCACCGCTGAGCGGCTCACTCCAAAACCTTCGGAGGTTCGTGCGGATCATGCACGCTGCATCGCTTTGAGGTTTGACCTGCCGCGCAGCTACTGACTAACTACCTTGACCGTTCCGGAGTTGGCATCGTAAACCAGTTTGGTCCCATAGGGCGGTTCAGGAAGTTTGGGGATGTACTTTTGCTGCACTAATTCATTAAGGTCTTTCGGATTGCGTCCATTCTCGACGGCAAACATCTGAATCGCCTTATCCAGCGACGTGGTGTCGATGGTCTTGACCGCGATTTGCTGGCCTCTGGCAAGCGCTCCAAGGTAACCGCCCGCCGCATTCACCGAATTGGTCGGAGTCGCAGAGCTGCTGGCCGGCGGAGCAGGTGTGTCGGATTTCTGGCTGCACGCAGTCAGCAGAAGCGCGGCAGTTGCCGGAAGGAACAGAAGTGATTTCATACCCGAAGGATATCCCGAAGCCGCGGGAAAAGAAAGAGCCGGGCAAAACCCATGCCCGGCTTGATGACATCCCCAAATTGTTTGGAAGTAATGTCCCTACTTGTTGGTGCTCGCAGCAGCCGGCGGAGCATTGGTACTACTGCTCGTAGTGTCGCTGCCGCTTTGGTTGCAGCCTGCAAACACGCCCACTGCCAGACCCAATAGTGCAATCAGGGTGAGTAACCTTTTCATAGTGACCCTAAGCTTGACCAGATTGCCCAGCAGGACAAGTAAAAAGTTACCCTACCTTCCAAGGTGGGGACGGCGCGCTGCGCCGTCCGCCGCATCAAGCGCCGCAACTCCCAACCGCCAAATCGATTCCACGTTCGTTCCGCCCGCCGGACGCGGGCGGGGACATCGCAGCGCGATGTCCTCTACCCCACCGGTAACTTGGCGGCGATTTGCCTGGCTTGGTGGATCAACTCGAGGTCCGTGCGCAGGTCGCCGAACCGAAAGGGTGGCAAACCGCTCTGTTGCTGTCCCAGCAACTCGCCCGGACCACGCAGTTGGAGATCCGCTTCGCCAATTCGGAAGCCGTCGGTAGTTTCCTCAAGCACCCGCAAACGCTGCTGTGCGTTTTTGGTTTTCACATCGGTCAACAGGATGCAAAAGGACTCATGCGCACCCCGCCCGATGCGGCCGCGCAACTGGTGAAGCTGCGCCAGGCCGAATTGCTCGGCATTCTCGATGACCATCACCGTGGCATTCGGCACGTCCACCCCAACTTCCACCATCGACGTCGCCAAGAGAACCTGCACCTGTTTTTGGCGAAACTCACTCATCACCTTTTCCTTTTCCTGGACGCGCAGCCGGCCATGCATCATGGCGACTTTAAACCCCGGGAAAGCCTCCCGCAGCGTTTCGTAGGCCGTTGTGACCGCCTTGATCCCGCTCTGCTCATCCTCCTCGATATGGGGATAAATCACATAGGCCTGTCTTCCCTCGGCAAGTCGGCTGCTAACAAAAGCCCATACTTTGGGCAGCTGAGCATTACTGCGCACGTAAGTCCGAATGGGTCCGCGTCCTTCAGGCAACTGATCGATGAGCGACACATCGAGATCTCCATAAAGGGTCAAGCCGAGCGTGCGGGGGATTGGCGTGGCGGTCATCACCAACAAATGCGGATAACAACCTTTGCGCAGGAGTTGTTCGCGTTGCGCCACGCCAAACTTATGCTGCTCGTCAATGATCACCAACCCCAGACGTTCGGGCTGAAAGCCGGACTCAATCAACGCGTGCGTGCCGATGGTGAGCTTGGGATGAGCGCTTCCCGGGACCGCGTGCGGCACCGAGTCGTTCGAGGCGGGCGGGTGCGCTTTGCGGCTGCCGGTGCGCAACGCCACCGGGATGCCCAGCGGACGAAACCACCTGGAGAACGTCGCGAAATGTTGCTCGGCCAGGATTTCCGTGGGAGCCATCAGCACGGCTTCGTAGCCGGACTCCAAAACCATCAACGCGCTGCATGCCGCCACCACGGTTTTGCCTGAACCGACGTCGCCCTGCAACAGGCGCCGCATCGGGTGCTGCCCGGAGAGATCCAGCCGAATCTCGCGCAAGACCTTGCTTTGGGCGGCCGTTAATTTGAATTCGAGGCGCTTGAGCAACGGCTTGATCAGCCGATTATCGCCGGCGCAAGGCAACCCCTGCGCTTTGCGCTCGAAGTTTCTGCGCCGCGCTTGAATCTGGCATTGCAACTCGACGAATTCATCGAGCGCGAGCCGCTCGCGCGCGCGCGCCGCCTGTTCCGTCGTTTCGGGGAAATGAATCTGATGAATCGCCCGGGCCCGTGAGGGAAACTCGAAGCCGGGCGCGCCCAACCGTAAGGCCGCCGGCCAGGGATCGGCAATACCCGCCTCGAGACCTTGCAGCGTGTGCCAAATGAGCGCGCGCAGCCACCGTTGTCCCAGGCCTTCGGTGAGACCATAGATCGGCGTAATGCGGTTGAGATGAATGAAATTGTCCTCACCTGTTTCCAGGACCTCAGTCTCCGGATGGTCGATCGTGCGGGGTTTGAGCCCGAGCGGTTTGCCGAACACCAGGACCTGCTGGCCCTGGGCAAAATATTTTTCCATGTAGGGCAGATTCCACCAGCGGCAATGCAGTCGGGCCGAGCCGTCCTCGAGGATCAGTTCAAAAATCGATTTGGTGTGGTGCCGAAACCACTTGGTCCCCAGGGCCACCACTTTGCCGCAGACAATCGCCGGTTGCCGCAGCTCCAAATCCGCTATCCGGACCAGTTTCTCCCGGTTTTCATACCGCCGCGGACGGTACAGCAACAAATCTTCAACCGTCCGGATCTCCAATTTGGACAATAACGCGGCCCGCTCGGGCCCAACCCCGAGCAAGCTGGTCACCGGCCGCGACCGAAGCGCGACCGGCTGTTGAACCGGAGCGCCGCTCATGGGACCGCGCCTATAAACGATCCTGTTTCCATCGAATGGCCAACTTCAAAAGCTCGCTGGAGCTTTCCAGGTTCAACTTCTCCCGGATGCGCAAGCGGTACGTCTCGACCGTTTTCATATCGATGCGCAACTGGCTGGAAATCTCACGCGTATTGAATCCCTGCCCGATCAGTTCGAACACCTGCAGTTCGCGGTCGGTGAGCAAATCCAGGATGATGTCGTCCTTCGCTTCGGGTCTGGCGGACAGCCTGGCCAGAACGGCGGCGCCGGTGGTCTCGTTGAGATAAATGCCCCCGCCCAGCACGCGGCGGATCGCCAGGAGAATATCGCGCGTCGCCTGCTGTTTGGTGATGTACCCGCGGGCGCCAGCGCGCAAGACCCGCTCGGCATACAGGTTCTCATTGTGCATCGACACGACCAGGATAAGCATCTTGGGCCAGCGCGCGTGAATGTCCTTGATCAGCTCCATCCCACTGGAATTCTTGAGCGTCAGATCGACCACCACCAGGTGCGGAACTGTCGTTTCGATGGCCTGAATAGCTCCGGCCCGATCGTCGGCGGCGGCGCACACGGCCAGGTCGGCTTCCCGGTTGATGAGTTCGGCAAAGCCATCGCGGACCACCGGGTGATCGTCAACCAGCAAAATCCGCGTGGCTTTGCTTTTGGCCGGCCGTGGGTCGGGACTCATAATTCCACCTTGCTCGCGCAAGTCGGGACGCAACAGCTAACCGTGGTGCCCTTTTCACCGGGCTGACAGCGAAAGCTGCCACCAATAAGCTGGGCCCGGTACTCCATAATGTGCATCCCCATGCCCGAGCGGCGGGTTGGCTTCGGGCTCAACCACTTCCCGTCGTCCTGCACTTGGACGGTGAGGCCGTCGTGAGTATGAGCCAGCCGAACCCGGATATGTCGGGCGCCGCTGTACTTAACACTGTTGTTAATGGCTTCCTGCGCGATCCGATACAGGTGGGTGGCAGTAGAGATATCACAGGCCAGACCCGCGTCGTCGAATTCGCAGGAGCACTCGATGCCGTGCCGTTGGGCAGTCGTGGCGGCAAGCTCTTCCAAGGCCGGCGGCAGCCCTTGGGTGCTCAACCGGATTGGGTACAGCCCCTGGCACACACCCCGCGCTTCGGTGATCGATTCGTCCAGCAATCGGGATATTTTGCGCGCCGTCTCAACTTCAGGCCGGGCATCAGCGTCCAGAGATTGCTCCAATGAATTGGCGCAAATGGCCAATCCGATCAGTTGCTGGCACAAGCCGTCGTGAATATCCTGCCCGATGCGGGCCTGTTCGCGGTCGCTAATCTCAAGGATTTGGCGTTGCAAACGGAAGCGCTCGGTCACGTCGGTGGCCACGGCAATCAGCCCCGCCGGTTTCTTTTCCTGGTCGCGAACGGGCGTGTAACGGCACTCGAATACGTTCGAGTCGAACTCGAGAAAACAATTGAACTCCTCGCCCGCCAACCCGCGGCGAAAGTTTTCCTGGGCGAGCGGGAAGTTGGTGTAGACGTCTTCGGCGGACTGGCGCAAATGTTGTCCTGGCCGGACGCCCATGGCCATGAGTGCCTGCCCGTCTTCGAGCGTGATGATCCCTTTTTGATCGGTGGCGATCAGAGCGATGGGGGCGCTGTTGACGATGGTCCGCAGGTGAGTCTCGCTGCGGCGCAGGGAAGCCTCGGCACGGATACGAGCAATCGCGCCGGCAACCTGTGAGGCAATCATCTCGATGCCTACCCGCGTGCGCGGCAGAATTTCATCGTGCCGATACGACGCCAGGTTCAGCAAACCGAGCACGGCGCCCTGGTGCTGGACCGGAACGATCGCCAGCGCGCGCAACCCTTCGCTGCCCCACAACACCTCCAAGCTGCGCGGTATTTGTTCCTGCCGCATGTACAGCGTTTGGCCGCTTTTGACCAGACGCGCCTCGGCGGCATCCGCTTTGTAATGACCGATGCGCGCCAGGAATGAGCCGGACAATCCGCGATGCGCTTCCAGATGCAATTCTCCGGTCTCTTCCTCCACCAGATAGACGCCGCCACAGTCGATGCCCTCCAATTGGACGGCCACGTCGAGCAACCGTTGCAACGCGAATTTCAGGTCGCTCGTAGAACCCAGCGCCATCCCCACGTCCCGCTCCGCCTGCAATAAATGCTCGGTGCGCTTGCGTTCGGTAATATCCTCGGCAATTCCGACCACCCGATAAACCGAACCGTGCTCATCGCGCACCGGGAAGGCCCGATCGTGCACCCAGCGCAGTGTCCCATCGGGTCGCAACACCCGGTACTCTTCGTCATATTCGCCCAGAACTTGTTTCGAGAACATCGCGCGAGTCACCCGTTCGCGGTCCTCGTGATGGATCCCTTCGATCCAGACACTGGGCGACACGTACAGCGTCTGGCAGGAGCGGCCCCACAGTTCTTCGAACTCGGGGCTGACGTACTCGACCTGGGTTTTGGCGGGATCGGTCACCCAAAACACGTCTGCAATATTCTCGGTGACTTGTTTGAACACTTCCATCGCTTCGGCCAGCATCTCCGCCGTTTGTTTATGTTCCTTCAGTTCATGTTGCAAGCGAGTCGTGCGTTGGTCCACGGCCTGGCGCAGGTCGCGAGTCGAGTTGCCCACCTCGGCGGCCATCCAGCTAATCGAGGCGAACGCCAGCAAGCGCACCATTGAGTTGCAGCCCAGGACCAGCCAGGACTGGTTGTGGGCTCCGAGGTCAAAGAGGAACAATGCGACTGCAGAACAAACGGCGCAGATTAGGCCACCCCGGGCTCCGCCCAGCCAGCCCACCAGCGCGCAAGCGAATAAATAGAAGTAATCAAGATTCAGACCGCGGGCGGTCTTGAAGTTTATCCAAACCAGCAGCGTAATCAGCAGCAGTCCCCCGACCGTGGCGGTCACACGTGGGTTCAGCCCCAAGACCTGGGCGCGATTAAGAAGATTTGTTAGCCGCGAATCGAGCAGCGCGAGAGTGGTCGCAGGGGCACCGGAAGGTCGGTCCAGGGGTTCAGTGAACTTGCTCATAGGCGTCGCGGAAACCGAGAAGTTCCAAGCCCCTCGGATTCTCCACCAAAAGTCTACCCGAACGGACACGCCATGGGAAACCAGAACCTTGGGCGGCGCGCGGGCATTCTGCCCGCAGAAACGGCCGACCACCAGCAGATGCCCGATTTCTCCTGCGCCGGATCCGGTTCGCGGATCTCTGCGGACTCGAAAAGTCCGCACGCCGGCGCGCGGGCATTCTGCCCGCAGAAACGGCCGTCCACCAGCAGATGCCCGATTGTCTCCTGCGCCGGATCCGGTTCGGCGATCTCTGCGGACTTAAAAAGTCCGCGCTCCGGCGCGCGGGCATTCCTGCCCGCAGAAACGGCCGACCACCAGCAGATGTCCGATTGTCTCCTGCGCCGGATCCGGTTCGCGGATCTCTGCGGACTCGAAAAGTCCGCGCGCCGATACCTGCTGAGCAAGATCGGTCAAGGCCGGGTCGTCTTGCTTAGGCGTGTCAACCGCAACGAATCCGGATCGAACCAGGCTGACCCTGAGAAGGCGCGCAATTCGGCGATTAGTTCCACCCACTCACAGTCCGGTTGAACAGTAAAGTCGTACCGTACCAGGGTCCAACGGCTGCAATCACCCTGGAGGCCGCTGCCGCGGCGGGTGCCAATGACGCGCAAGCCCGCTCCCGAGCCAGTCTGGCTGGGCAACCCAGCCACGCCCCTAACCCGGGCTGAGCCTTCCACTCGATAGCGGCCCGCCGGTAGCCACACGGGCAAACGCCATGAGCCAAAACAGTAGCCCCGCTCGGCGTCGATCCAATAAGAGACCAGGTCATCTTCGAATTCCGTCCTGACTTCCGCTCCGTTCCAATCCGATTTCGAAGTCCAACCACTGAGGCGCGCCACGCCGGAGGAATCAAATTCGGGAGTTTGCGGACGCCGTCCGGCCAATTCATTGCGGATATGATCGAGTCGCTCGGCAGCGCGTGTTTCGAGCAGAGCAGCCTGTTCCTGGAGCCGGGTCAACGCCTGTGAGCTCATACCCTGGCTAAGCCGCGCAATGCTGGCGTTTACGCGCTCTTTGATTCGTTCCGCATCCAGGATCTTTGGGGCGAGTCGTTCCACCCGAGCCCGAAAAGCCTGTCGCGCTTCGGTAGTGTCCAACAAGGCCCCTGTGAGCAACCCATTCCGCGGCGGCATCAAACACATGCCCGACTCAAAAAGTGTATTATCCAAATCGTGGGGAATGAAGGTAATCCGGCCCGAAGCCGGATCATGATAGAGGCGGTAATTGTTTTGATAAAAGGCATAGCCATCCCAATTGGCCAAAATCATTTCCAACGCGAGGTAATTAAGGAATTCGTCCGTGTCCAGGATCCGACCAAGCGCCTCAAGTCGTTCGGTTCCGTTGGTTACCGCCGCGGCGCGAGCCAGCGACCGCAGATCGCTCTGATCTCCTGGTGCCCCGTTGGCCTGTTTGAGCATCCGATTAATGTCCCTGAAATCAGCCTCGTACAAGTTTCCGCTGTCATCTCCAAAATGGGCTTTCAGAAATTGCTTATTGATCGCCTCCGAAACAACGTAGCGCCCCAGGTCCCGGCCATTCAGCAGCACCCGCGCATGGGTAATTCTCGGCGCGGCAATCCCAGCATCGCTATAGGCGGCGTTGGCTATGAGTTTGCACATGCGGGTGGCATCCTGGCCGGAGTTTTCAAGGAGTAGTTTGTTGAGTCCGGCGAACCGCTGACCAGCTTCCTTCCAGTTGAATTTCAAAGTCAGGCTTGGCCGTTCATAGACCGGTTGAAACGTGCCGCTGCCCTTGAGCCGAATGCCTACCTGCTCCCAAACCTGCTCGCCTACCCGCACTCTGCCCCGCACATACGTTCTGGGATGCTCGGTCAGCTGTTCAAAGGCGGCCTCATCCAACTCGACGCTGAATGTCAGCAAATTCGTGCTGTTGAAAAACTCCTCGGCGCTGTCCGACTGCTGACTGGCAGTACAGCGCCAATTCGCAGTAACTGCCAGAATAGATAAAACCACCAACAGTCCTGCGGCCTTAAGTGAGCGGATTCTGACCCCAGCCCAGCCGCCCTGCGGCGAGCACTTTAGATAATTCCAGGCGGAGCAGGGCGATGACATGACCTGTTTTCCAGAACACAGTTGCACTGGTCCTCTCAGATGCAAGTGATTTGTCCACCGCCGGCATCAGGTGGTGCTGTGCCGCCGATCTGAGGCCCGCCTCACTAGATTCCTTGAACTGCAAAACTTGTTGTAATCAGGTCAAGTTTTAGGCAGCAATGCTGGCGAGGTGGAATGGACCACGGAATACTCGGAATACACGGAAAGCGAGCGGTCTGAAGCTGCGCCTCGTTAGATGGAATTGGTCGCGGCCGCGTTGGTCAGCCAGGGTTCCGGATGTCCGGGGCGGCGCTGCTCCTTGAAACGCTGTTGCGTTTTGACTAATTCGTCGAACCGCGCTTGTTGTTCCTGCGACAAGGCTTCGCGGAATTCAGCCTTGGCCCGCTGCAATTCCTGATGCAACTGCGGCGCGACCGGTTCCATTATCCGCCGCGTACGCTCCTGGCTTTGCCTCAGGATTTTGTCAATGTGCTCGCGTTGATCCGCAGTCAGGTCAAGGTCGCGTTGCATCCGGCGCAGAAATTCCAAGCGCATCCCACCGGGAGAACCCGGCTCACCGAGGCGCCCCGCCCGAGGATGCCTCAGGTCGTTGGCGCCGAGACTGAAATGCAGCACCAGGGCGCCGGTTACGACTCCGGCTCCGAAAATGACCATCGTAGCCAGAATGACCTTCCAGGAGTTCACCGTAACGGATCGGCAGGTGGTTGATCCAGCGTGGCGGCAGCGAGCACGGTGTTTTCAAACTGCTGCGAAATATCCGGGACCGTGTTCGATGGATTGCTCGAGGAGCTCAGCATGGCCCACGCGGCTAATAGCAACGCGACTCCAACGCAGGGAGCGGCCGCGCGCCAGAGAGCCTGGGCCCAAGTGGCCCAAACATCCGGCGCGGCCATGCTCTTGACGCGCTGAAGGATGCGCCGATCGAAGGCATACGGCACCGCTTCCGATGGCGACTGCCTCCGGGCGGCAGCGATCAACTTGTTTTGGAGCTCGTCCACGTTCATATGGCCTGTATAAATTCAGACGCCCGGCTTTCCGAGCCGGTTACAGATACTTCTCTCGCTTTAGCTTCGCCAGCACCTTCTTCATTTCCGCTCGCGCGCGGAAGGCGCGCACCTTGACCAGTGGGATCGACCAGCCGGTTAAGGCTGCAATCTCTTTCACCGAGCGATCTTCAATCTCTAATAGCGTAATCACCAGCCGCGCCGCGGGCGAAAGGCTTTCCAATATTCGCTCGACCAGCTTTCGCGCGGCGTCCGCGTGTTCGCTTCCCTCGTCGGGCTGGGCGGCGAAGCATTCGAGCCAGTTGACCTCCGGGGTGCTGAGCTCCGAGAAACTCATCTCTTTTTTCCTTTGGTGGCTCCTGAGAAAATCATAACAAGTCCGCACCGTTAGGCGCATCAGCCAATGCTCGAATGGGGCCTCCCCGCGGAAACTGGCCAGTTTTTGGTAAGCCTTGACCCAGACTTCCTGCGCAATGTCTTCCACCTCGCTTTCGCGGCGGGCATAACGGCGGGCGGTGGCAAAAACCCGAGGAGAGTACTTTTGAACCAGGGGACCGAAGCTCTCAGCATCGCCTTGCAACACGGCGGCGATCAGCTCCGCTTCGGTTAGTTCCATCCGCGGCAATATGCCAGAGCGTCGCTGGCAAAGTCAAAAAGGCAAGCCTCACCGCAGTCGCACCCGGCGAGTCGGCGGTCTCAGAACTTCGAGCAGAGCCCGGCTAAATTTGGTGCAAGTACGTTTTCGAGTCGAAATCCAAGTCCGAAAAGCAGGCGCACCATGCATGAATTCGGCCTTCGGACTTCGGGCTTCTTTCGGATTTCGGATTTCGGGGGACTTACGCGACAGCCTTTGGCTTGCCACTACGGCCTCGTTATACCAAAGGTGCGCTCGAACTCCGCGGAGAATTTGCCGATCGCATCGCCAATTTTGGCCGGCTGTTCGCCCAAAGTCGCCATCATGCGCTCAGTCATTTGGGGCTTGTGGCGGATGAGTTCCATGGCCGCCACGATGAGCGATAGATTATTGTTAATGTCGTGGCGCATGTTGGCCAGCTTGCGGTTCAGTTCATCCAGCTGCGCAACAGTCAAGGTGACAGGTTCAGTAGGCAGGCCCATGTTGCCGGTAGCATGCGCTTAAACAGCCGGGCAAGGCAAGCGGCTTTCCTGCCTGGTCGGACAATTCGAATCTTGAGATTTTGAAGCGTCCGGGCCGCATAAATGCGGCGTTCCGGAGCAAACTGAAGGCCGCATTTATGCGGCAGCGGCTCCAAAATGAGAATGGTCGCTGCCTACCGCACGCGAAAACCACCCTGAAAAATTACCTCCGCCAGCGTCACGAGCAGGAACACGCTGCTGACCACTGCGTTGAGCCGAAAAAACGCGGTCTGAACCCAGTTCAAGCTCCTTCGCCGCGCGATCCAATGTTCCAACACCAGGCAGCCCACAATAATGAACCATCCCACCAGGTAGGCGACTTTGAATCCACACAGCAATCCAAAGAGCAACAACAACCCGCACATCACCATGTGAGCCAGGAAAGCCGCCTGGAGCGCGTTGCTCGGACCCCATGCCACCGCCAGCGAGTGCAGACCGTGCGTCCGATCGAACTCATAATCCTGTAATGAATAAATAATGTCGAATCCGACCAGCCACAAAACCACCGAGGCCGCCAACACGACCATCTCCATGACCTCCCAACCGGAAACCGCCGAGCCTTTGACGGCCAGCCAGGCGCCCACTGGCGCCAGGGCCAAAGCCAAACCGAGAAAGACATGCGTATAACTGGTAAAGCGCTTAGTCAGAGAGTAGAAACAGATCACCGCCAATGCCAGCGGCGAAAGATAAAAGCAGAGCCGGTTCAGCCCAAAACTGGCGGCCACAAGTCCCACCGCCGACAGGAAGCACAAAGTCCAGGCCCCAGCCAGACTGATTTTGCCGCGCGGCAAATGGCGGCCGGCCGTGCGCGGGTTCAAAGCGTCGAATTTCCGATCGACGATTCGGTTAAACGCCATGGCGCACGTGCGCGCCGACACCATGGCGGCGAGAATCAGGCCAAAGGTGCTCCAACCCGGCCAGCCGTGATTGGCTCGAGCCGCCACGGCCATGGCCGCCAGAGCGAACGGGAGAGCAAAGAGCGTGTGCGAAAACCTGACGAACGACCCCCACTTTTTTACAACGCCGAACATTCGTCTGCGCGACGATTCAATCCTGCTCCGGCCGCCAGCGCGGCGAGAGCTGATTTGGCACGCCGAGGTGGTCCAACACGCGAGAGACCACGGTATCGATGACTGCTTCGATGGTAGTGGGCCGGGTATAAAACGCCGGGTTGGCCGGCAGGAGAATCGCTCCGGCCAAGGCCAGCAGCTCAAAATTCTTGATATGAACCAGGTTAAGCGGCGTCTCGCGAGGCACCAGGATAAGCTTCTTTTTTTCCTTCAACACCACGTCCGCCGCTCGCAGCAAGACATCTTCACTGTAGCCGTGGGCGATTCGGCCCAGTGTCCCCATGCTGCACGGAATCACCACCATCGCATCGGGAGCATTTGACCCGCTGGCAAACGGCGCATTCATGCTCTTCAGGCTATGAGTGCGCACACCCTGGCTGAGTCTCAAGCCGGCCGGCAGTTCTTCTGAAATCACCACCTGGGCATAATTGCTCAAGATCACGTGCACTTCATGCTCGCGCGGATCGAGCTGGTCCAGCAATCGCTGCGCGTAAAGAACGCCGCTGGCTCCCGTGATGGCGACCACAATTCTCAAGTCAAGCGGTCCAGTTTATCTTAAATCGCGTTACTATATGGCCGGCCGCGGGGATGTCCATATCCGAAACCATATCCGAAACGGCTTGTCTCGGATGCGACCTTCAGCACAATGGCTCGGTGCGGTTTCGAGCGAACGCTTGCGGTTATTTGGCCGTCATCCTGTTGGCCGGGTGCGCCTCACCAAACCAGCGCGATTCTTCCCACGCGCCGGTTTGGTCGGATCTCAATACCGTGGTTCAGCCCAGCCCAGTCTTTCCCGTCGCCGGACCGATCGATTCGGGTTCTTCCTCACCGTCCAAGAAGCCAGTTTCCGCCATACCGGCGCCACTCCCCACTTTCGAAACCTGGGTTCCACTCCAGCGGTGGTCCCGCGTCAATAACCTTGGGCCCGTGATCCACCTCGACGGAGCACCTTCGCCCACCTACGCGCTGCAGACCACCAACGGCTCGTTCGTCTTTCACGCCGGCAGCCAATTGTCACAATGGGACGGCACCGAGTTTCGGCTGGGCTTTGCGCCGCAAGTTATCGACGGCCAGCCCTATATTCACGGCTTGGATCTCCTCAAGACCGTACAACCGCTAATCCAGGGCGGACCCGGGCTCGCGCCGGCCAACGACCCGGTCATCGTGATTGATCCCGGACACGGTGGCGAAAATGCCGGCACCAAAAGTGTTCTGGACAATCATTACGAAAAGGAATTCACCCTGGATTGGGCGTTGCGCCTGCAGGCGCTTCTGTTGGCGGGCCACCACAAGGCTTTTCTCACCCGTTCCAATGACACCGACCTTGCCCTTTCGAACCGGGTCGCGTTTGCCACCCAACACAAAGCCGATTTGTTCATCAGCCTGCACTTTAATTCCGCCGCGCCTAACGAGAACGAAGCCGGATTGGAAACCTATTGCCTCACACCAACCGGCATGCCCTCCAGTCTGACTCGCGGTTTTCCAGACGAGATCCGCCAGACCTTCCCGAACAACGCGTTTGATCCAGAAAACCTTCTGCTGGCGGCCCGAGTTCACCGCGCGCTCTTAGAGGTCAATGGCGGACATGACCGCGGCATCCGACGCGCGCGTTTTCCCGGCGTGCTCCGCGGCCAACAACGTGCCGCCATCCTGGTCGAAGGCGGTTACCTCTCCAACCGGCAAGAGGCGCGCTTGATTGAGGCGCCAGCCTACCGACAGAAGCTCGCCGAAGCGGTAGCCAAGGCGCTCATGCCTTCGAGTGGGGGGTCAATCGCGCTCAATTCTCAAGCGGCCCAGCCCGTCTTGAATTCCGCACAAACGGCCGGCCCAGTCGACGTCATCCCCGAGTTGCCGGGCAAGAAAGCAGCGGGAGAACTGCCCGAACACGAGGGACAATAAGGTTGAGCACTGTGGCGAACACGGGCAAACCCTCGACCATCGTGGTGACTGGAGGAGCCGGTTTTATCGGTTCGCACCTGGTCGAGCGACTGTTGGCGGCCGGAAAGCGGGTGGTGGTGATCGATGACCTGTCGACCGGCAGCCTCGATAACTTAAAATCGGTGGCAAAGCATCCCGGGCTGAAAATACTTGAGTCGAAGGTTTCGAATTGCCCGGTGCTGGATCAAATCGTTGGCGAAGCAGAATCCGTTTATCATCTCGCGGCAGGAGTGGGAGTGGAATTGGTCGTGAATACGCCCATTCACGTGCTGCAAACCAACCTGCACGAGACGGAGGTACTCTTGCACGCAGCCGCGAGTCATAAACTGCCGGTGCTGCTCACCTCGACTTCTGAGGTTTACGGCAAGAGCCAAAAACCGGTCTTCGGCGAAGAAGACGATTTGCTGATCGGACCGCCACACCAGGCCCGCTGGGGTTATGCCTGTTCGAAACTCATGGACGAATTCCTGGCCCTGGCTTACGCCAAAGAGCATGGCTTGCCCGTCACCATCGTGCGGCTTTTCAACACCGTCGGACCGCGGCAAACCGGGCGGTATGGAATGGTTTTGCCACGGTTCATCGCCGCGGCGCGAAACAACGAACCGCTCAAGGTCTACGGCGATGGCCTGCAAACCCGCTGCTTTTGCTATGTCAGCGACACAGTCGAAGCCGTCGTCCGACTTCAGGATTGTCCCAAAGCGCGCGGTGAAGTGTTCAACGTCGGCAGCACCGAAGAAGTATCGATTCGCGAATTGGCAGAGCGAGTCATCAAGATTTTAGGCTCGAAGTCAACGGTTGAATTTGTGGCTTACAATCAAGCCTATGCTCCCGGCTTCGACGATATGCGCCGCCGCAAACCTCAGATCGACAAACTCGCGGCCGTTACCGGTTTCCGTCCTCTCATCTCCCTCGATAAAATCATCCGCCTCACCGACGCGGTGGCCGGCTGAACTATTGTCGGCGAGGCCTTCCGAGCGGAATTCCTTGCCGTGTTAATTGGTGGTTCCTAAAACTATCGCCAACATTGGGCCCTTCTGTTTGAATCGGCCCATGAGCCCGCTCGCCCCTATTTGGAAATTCCTCTGGATATTTTCTGCGGCTCTTACGGTGAGTTTAGCGGCAGTTTCGCCGGTGTTTGCCGATGCAACGCCGGGCGTCTCCCTGGTTATCAACGACGATGCGCCCCACCCGGTTCAGCATGGGTTGACGAAACTGCGCGCAGCGCTTCTGGCCAAGGGAGTTTCGCTCGAGCAAATGACATCGCGGCGGTTGGCCCACGGACAGGCAGTAGTTATCGCCGGTCTTTCATCGGGTACGGGTGAGGCAGCCAGATTCCTGGCGGAATCCAAACTCCCTCCACCCAAAGACGCGGAGTCGCTGCTGATCCGGAGCTTCGATCGCGACGGCAAGGTTTTCGTCCTGGTAGCGGGGGCCGATCCCCGCGGGTTAATGTATGGTTTATTGGACCTGGCAGAGCGGGTGAGTTGGGCGGAATCCGCCTCGCAGCCATTCGGCGAAGTGCGTGACCTGGACGAAAAGCCCTACACGCCCGAGCGCGCGCTTTCGATCTACACTTTCAATCGGGCCTATTGGGAGAGCCGTTTTTACGACGAGGCTTATTGGACGCGGTATCTGGACCTGCTGGCCCAAAACCGCTTCAACTCCCTGGTCGTGATTTTTGGTTATGAGAACGGAGGATTTCTCGCCCCGTGTTATCCTTACTTCTTCGATGTGGAAGAGTTTCCTGACGTGCGGATGGTGGGGATCAAACCCGAGGAGCAACAACGCAATCTCGTTGCTCTTAACCGCCTCATCGGGATGGCCCACGACCGCGGCCTCAAGTTGACCGTCGGCATCTGGGACCACATCTACCGCGGCGGCGTCCAGGGCGGCGGGATTCCCGGGGCCAATGAAGCCACCAAAAGACCCGTGCCCGGCCTGGTTTGGGGTGTAAACGCGGAAAACCTGGTCCGCTACACCAAAGCGGCGCTCGCGAAGTTTGTGAAACAGGTGCCGGCGCTGGACGCTATTCAGTTCCGCATGCACGACGAATCGGGGTTAAAAAACACCGAGCAGGAAGCGTTCTGGCGGGATGTGTTCCAGATGATGAAAGAGGCGGCCCCGACCTTGCGGTTGGATTTGCGCGCCAAAGGCCTGCCGGACTCGGTCATCCAGGACGCGGTTGAGGCGGGCGTGCCGTTTCGGATTACCACTAAATACTGGATGGAGCAAATGGGCTTGCCGTTTCATCCCACGCACATCAACCGCGAAAACCAATTCGACCGCCGCCACGGCTACGCCGATATGTTGCGCTACCCGCAACAATACAAGATGCACTGGCGGCTGTGGAATGGCGGCACGGCGCGGGTGTTGTTGTGGGGCGATCCGGAATACGCGCGCCGCTTCGCGGAAAGCTCCCACCTCTATGAGGGCGACGGTTTCGAAGTGAACGAGCCGCTCTGCACGAAAATGGAGGCCCAGCCGCACGATGCCAGGGTCTTTGACCTCCTGACTCCTGCGCATCGGTATTATGATTACGAATTTGAGCGCTACTGGCATTTCTACCAGGTCTTTGGCCGCATGGGGTACGACACCAATCGCCCGCGGAAGTGTGGCAACGGGAGTTTCAGCGCCGCTTCGGCAACGTAGCCGCCCCGTTCATCGAGCGGGGCTTGCACCGGGCCAGTTGGATCCTGCCGCGCATCGTCGCTTCGTGCTATCCGTACTCGGCTTTTCCGATGACGCGCGGTTGGGCGGAAAAGCAACGTCTGGGAGATTTGCCCGGATATGCTAGAGCTGAAGGAAGCGACCTCGCGCAGTTCGCCAGCTTCGATGAGGAAGCGCAAATGCTTATTGAAGGAGGAGAAACGGCAAAGGTCCGGCCGGCCGAAAACAGCCGATGGTTTGCGCAGGCAGCCGCTGAGGTCGCGGCGGATATTGCCGAAGCGGAAAGGCAGATCGGCAGCCATCGCAACAAGGAGTTCGATTCCACAGTTACGGATCTGAAGATCCTGGCCAATCTGGCGCTTTTTCACTCGCGACGGATCCCGGCTGCGGTCAATTACCGGTTATTCGAACGGACCAAAGACCCTCACGCACTGGCCGTCGCCATCGCCGACGAGCAGAACGCGGTGGACGCCTGGCGCCAAATGGTCGTTGCCGCGGGAGATTTTTATGCGGACGACCTGATGATGGGCGTGCGGAGCGCCGATCTTTGCGGCCATTGGCGCGATGAGTTGGCCGCGCTGGAAAAAGATGTTGCCCGGCTGCAACAGCAGCAAAGCGACCTGGTGCCTCGGGCTGCCGCCAGGCCGGCACCTCTGTTCAAAGCTTCTCCCGGCAACACTAATCTCTTTTCAATTCAAGTGACGCATCAGCCCGTTCTGTCCGCACCGGTCGACCAGCCCCTCACTGTCGTGGCCGAGGTCCGAGCTGCGACGGGAGTGAAGTGGGTGCGGCTACGGTACCGCAGCGTCAACCAGCGCGAAGATTACAAAATGGTGCCAATGATCCCGACGGGGCAGGGGGACCAATATAAAGGAGTTATCCCGGCGCAGGACATCAGGCACACCTGGGATCTGATGTATTTCATCGAGGTGCTGGACCAGCAGGGGAACGGCCGAATTCATCCCGACCTGAATGCCGAGACGCCCTACATTGTGGTGAGGTTACAGCGCTGAAGCGCCCGGCCACTTGGAGCAGCATTCTAAGGTTCGGGATGCTTCGGATCACTTCGGGACAGTTCGGCAAAGTTCGGGTGGAAATCCAAAGAATCAAACCGGACAGGGATTGAATTACTCTCTTTTTATAAAGCGCGCCCCCCCGTCTTGGACAGTGGGATTAGCCCCGTTGCCGACCTCAAGCCATGCCGGAGGCTTGCCAGAAAGTAAGCCGGACGGTCGGAGCGCAGACCCCCGGTCCGGCACCGTCACGTTCAGTGCATCCTGAAGGGGATGCCAGAGTTCTGCGAACATGCGAACACTCCGGAGCCTGACCGCGGAGCTTTCAACCCGCGGCCCTGAGCATTCGCACAAACCCCGCCGCGAAGATCGCCCCGCTGGGCGAACTGGGTCAACTTGCCGGGGGTCTGGATTATGCCGCGGTCGGCCAGGCGCTCAGCCGGTTCGGCAAGCGGCTGCAGAAGGGCGACGAACTGTGACGCCAAGTCTCAAAACTCGAATGTCAATTGTCAAAGATGTGACCCTGCGTTTTTCCCAAAATGCAATTTCTTGTCATTCAATTTCAATTTGCCTGTGCGGACTAACTCCTCATGCTCGCTTGCGCAAATTGATGACCAACGCGACCACCCAGCAGCCGATGCCCAAACCGAGAACGAATTTCCAGGCACCCCCAAATCTTGCCGCCCAAAAAGTGAGCAAGCCCACTTCCCGGGGAGCCTGAAATCCAAACCAGGCAGTCGCGCTGTGATCCTGCGCCACCAGCTGAAATGCCCCCAAAGGAGCTCGAACATACACATACCGCCATGTGCCCCTCGGAATCTCCGGCGGCCTGACCGGTGTCGCGCCATCAGAGGCGCTCCCCGCCAACTCCAGCGACAAACCGGGTTCGCCGAGGTCTCCGGTCACCGGTATGGCCAGATAAGGTAACGCGCTTCGTTTCACAATCAGGCTCGACCAGCTTCCCTCTGCGCGGAGCCCATTGGTCGAGAATGAACCCCAGCAGCCTCCGCCGGCAGTTGGCCGGTCTTTTGCCCCGAAGCCATCCTTCACGAATGTGCCGTCCTGATTTGCCGCCGGCGCAATCTCCAAAGGGTCGCGGAGGCAATCGGGCAAAATGCGCCGGATTTCTGGGTCCCGAAGCAGTTTGAGCATCGGCGCGAGCGGGGGGACCTGGATGTCAGGGGCCATGAACGCTTCCGAGGAATCAGAGCGCAGGAATTCCCGGGTGCTTTCGATCAGGCGCGCCTGATCGAATTCTTTTTGTGGTATCTCCCGCTGCGCCGCACGTTGTGTCAACCAGCCGAGGCCGGCAATAATTCCGACCGCCCATGCTGCGCCCACGGCCGGCAGCCATCGCCGGAGGTTGATTTGGCCGACATGGCGCGACCACAAAACGACAATGCTCAATCCGCCCGTGATCATCAGCAGACTGTCCGTATCCATGTAACGGGATTCCGGCGGTTTGCCGCCTGCGCCGCGCGCGTAAGCCAGCGCGAGTGTCTGCAGACCGGTCCAAATGCCCGTGCAGAGAATTCCCTTCTCGATGACGAGATCCTCCCGCCTGGAGCGCCAGCACACCCAGCCGAGGACCGCGGGCGGAAGGAGATTGAACAGCGCAAACCAGGGCGATCCAATCAAGGGCCAGGACAGGTTGCGCAGGAGCGAGCCCAGCAACTCGGCCGCCGAATGGGCAGCGAACGCGTAATGCCTCGGCATGGGCGCGTTCAACCACAGACCAGCCAGCACGATCACGACGCAAACAGCCACCGTCGGCAGGTGCCGGCGCATATCCTTTCGTTCCCGCGCCGTTTCCAGGCCGACCATCACAAGCACGGTGGCGGCGGCCAGGAAACCCGACGCCATCGTGAACAGGGCGGCCACGCACATCAAGGAGCCCACCCACCAGCGCATCGAAAACGGGGCCGCACCGGCCAGCAGCCAGATTGCCGGCAGCGAAAAGAGCAGTAAGAAGTAAAACATCGACTGGAAACCCCACAGGGTGTTTTCCCAGTCAAAGGGGAGCACCAATACCGGCGCGAGCAAAAGCCAGATGGCGGGCCACCATGGTCTTCCCAGGCGACGGGCCAGCATCCAGCCAAAGCCGGCCAGGGTCGCGGAATGCAGCAGGGCATTGACCACCATTTCCACCCGGTTGTCCCATTGCCGGTTGAGCAGGAACAGGCCCAAGTCGAGCAACCGGGTAAAGACAATCCGGTGTTCGTTGTTGGGGCGGAATAGATCGGCGAAAGTGAGCTGATGGTTCAGCCAGGGAAGATACAGCCCTCCGGCCTCCGCCTCCCATTGGTCCAAATACGGCAAGGACACGCCGCTCCGGTGAATGAGCCAGAGTTTTGAGCCGAGGCCACACAAAAACAGGGAGATCGCCCAAACCAGGTGCGCCCACCAGCCGGATTCCGCGTGATGCGCACGAGCGCTCATGCCCCTCAGGCGAGCAGGGCGAGCAGAGATAGGGGTCACATCTATACTTTCGACAATCGCTCTTCGAGCTTATTTATCGTTGCGAATCAAGCGAACTGCGGAGGCTGCCACCGAGCCTTACTGTTATGGAACCCGAGGGCATGGGTGAGTTTTAACCCAATCGCGAATCACATCAAGCACTCCAATAGCTCGCCAGGCAATCCAATCGTTCCAATCACGGCAACTCCGCAATGAATAGCCGCGCTACGCCCGGCGCGGTCGTCCATCAAAACAGCAGCGGCTTTGATTTCACGCGCCAGACAAAAGGCCTCCAACTCGCCGGCGTCCAAACCAACAGCAGGTTGAGCGACTTTGGCGCTTGAACCGCAGCCCAGGGCGGTAACGAACGCGCCCACTGCTGCACCAGCGGCGGGGTATTTGGTTGCTGAAGCTCGCGAAAGACTGTCGGCGGGTCACGACCAGGCTGAAAAGGCGTGGCAGCGCGTTTTCTGCGCCGTGGGAGGGGTCAGACCGTAGAAAAATCCACGGTTTTCGCAAGGCGCGAGCGCTGCGAATCAAGCAGAACTGCGGACGCTGCCACTCAGCCCCCCCTTTGCGTTCCCTGCGTTCTTTCGTGGCAATAATAATCTGGGAAACGCCACCTCTGGCTTCGGAGTTCGGGCTTCGGGTCTCTTTCGGATTTTATGGACCAGGGTACGGTCCCAGAGGCTCGTGGTTAAAATTCCAGCGTCTAATAGCGGTGTCGCTCTGCTCTTGAAGTTTCTCGAACTTAATGGACTCCGCGTGCCCGTCACAAAAGGCGATATTCTGCCTTCCACTGTGCCGTTGGCGCATCTCTGCGATGACGAACTTGAGTCTATCGGGGTTGGTCACATAGAGCCACTTGCTGATGGTCCCCCATCCAACAATTGGCTTGGTGCTTTGAGACAGTCCAGGGTAAATTGTGCCATTATCGTTGTCGACACTGTATCGCACCAAGTCGGCGTCTCCAAGCTCGATCATATCGCTCGGCACCTTGACTAATGACTCCCGCACCATGAAGTTGTTCGCGAAAGGGCCGCTTCCATCATAGATCCAGCTAAAATTCCACGTATCTCCCTTGCTCGCGTTATACCCGTAACTCCCGATCGGCTCTGCGTAGCCTCTCGGGTGAGCGAAGGGGAGCAGCGTCAGTCCCTTGTATGCCGGACAACGGTACAGGTCATTCGTCCATTGGTGCCTGACATAGGGTTGAATCTCGTCGACCCAGGTCGTCGGTGACTCCTGAGTCGGCCCAAAGCAGGTGGGGTAGTATTGGAAGTCCTGCACATACATCGCGACCCCCACAGCCAACTGCTTCAGGTTGCCCACGCAGTAAATGTTCTGAGCCTTCGCTTTCGACCTCGCAAGTACGGGTAAAAGCATTGCTGCCAGAATGGCGATGATGGCAATCACGACCAGAAGTTCGATTAGGGTGAACGCTGGTACTTGCTCTCGCACCTGCCAACGCGCTTCCTCTCGGCCCAACCCGAGCATCCTTTTCATGGCGGTTAAGGAGTCTAACCCCCCCCTCCGTCGGTTTGTCGATGGCCCCGTTTGTAACGGCTGGTTAATTGGCCAAGCTGAGTATCGTTCACCGGCGTTGGACAGCTTCTTCGGAGTTCGCACAGTAGCACATCGCCAGGTTTGCGATGTTGTTACTGCGGCCGGTCGCACCGAGAGCGTGAAGGCCAATGCTTTTTTCGGCACGAACGTGATCCAAAAGGCCCGTTGGAACAATGACAACTCATGTTCAGGCGAAATAGACGGCGTTTACCCTCATCAAATTGCTGGTGGTAATTGCAATCATCGCGATTTTGCCAGCAATGTCGCTTACTGCGTTAAACCGTGGACGGGATCGCCCAAGTATTTTGAGTTCTTCAGCAAGTACCTTGGTTGTGTGTCAGAAGTACTTCCTAAGGACATCGGCGCCGCGCCTCGTCATTTGGACAGATAGTTTACCATCGGCTCGGTGGCCGGCTCTTGCTGAGCACAGTAAGCCGCGAGCGCTGCGAATCAAGCGAGCTGCGGACGCTGCCGCCCAGGCCCCCTTTGCGTTCCCTGCGTTCCTTTGCGGCAATAATTTCATCAAAACTCACCGCACTTTTCCATTGGAATAATTTCAATACCCGTCAGAAGTTCAATCAGGGTGAAGCCTGAATGAATTCCGCGAAACACGCTGTTCTTGAGTAGGTTCACAGTTGCAAAGCCTTTAACAGGGTGTCTTAAGAATGGGTCCGCGGCGCCATTCCGGCGGCGAGACGCCGCCGGAACCCGCAGGCGAGGACGCCTGCGCTACGTAGCGCGGGCCTCTGGCCGGCGGGTTTTGGCGGCGTCTCGCCGCCAAGATCATTATTGAAACACGCTCTTACATCTTTTCGGCGCCGCGAGCGAGCCGGCGCCTGAGTTCCTCGCGATTGCGCGCATCATAGAACTCCACCGGGTTAAAGTCGTCTGTAAGCACCCGTCCACGGCCCGGCGGGGTGTCGACCACGCTGGAAAAGACGGCTTCGGTCTCATCTCGGGCCTGCGGGTGAATATTCGAAAAGTCCGGTGGATGCGCAAAACCCGGATCTGTGCGGTCCGAGGCGGCAAAGAAGATAGCGCCGCCGGACGTATGCATGCGCACGGTCTTAAAAACGCTTTTAAGGGTTTGGTTCAGCGATGCGGCAAAGAAATCCTGGCCTTCTTCGAGATGGCCGAAGGAGTTGATGACCAGGTTGCCGCCCGGACGCAGCACCCGGTGGATGCTGGCAAAAGCCTCCCGGGTAAGCAGGTGAGAAGGAGAAGAATCCCCCAGGAACGCATCCAGAACCACCGCATCATATTGCTTGCGGCAGCGGTTGAGGTAATGGCGCCCATCATCCAAGGTCAGATGAATCAGGTTGGTTTGCAGGTCGAAAAACTTGACCGCCACGGGCACGACCGCCGGGTTAATCTCGACCACGTCGACGCTCACGCCCTGGTGAGCGAAATCCATCGGCACAATGCCGACCCCAAGGCCAACGCACAGCACATCGTGAATGTTGGTAGTGTAGGCCCGTGCCAATCCGGCCAGCAAATAGGTGAAAGCGGATTCGCTTTGTTTGGTAACCGTGTCGTAGGTGTTCTGCGTGAGATTGTCGTTGAGGTAAAACCGGCTCTGGCCCTCGCGTTGGTCAAAGACCTGCAGCCGGCCAAAGTTTGAATTCCCATCATACACCGGCTTAACCCAACTGTATTGGTGCGGTTGCCGCAAGACCATGCCACCGCCTGAAATCAAAACAGCCACGAGCACCAAAGGCACCACCCCACGGCGATGAAACGCCAGATAATAACCGGCGCAAACCAGGAAGAGTAGCACTGCCGTCAGGTACATCGTGACCGAATTGGGCAGCAGCGGGATCATCACGTAGCCGATGCACAATGTGCCGGCAAAACTGCCCAGCGTGCTGACCGAAGTCAGCCGACCGACATTTCCGCCCACCCCGGAGACCGTTGAAGTAATCACGCGCACCAGAAACGGCCCGGTCATCGCCAGAAGCGCCAAGGGCACAAAAAACAGAATCGTCGAGGTGAGCAATGAGCCGGCCGGCAGACTGAAGTCCAAAGCCCAGTAGGCCACCGGCTCGCAAATCAGTTCGGCAATCGTCAGATACGCCGCCGCGCCTAGAATCAGTAGATACAACCGCGCCAGATTCTGGGACTTATCAGCCAATTGTCCGCCCGCGTAGTAACCACATGCCAACGCCATCAGAGTGACCGCGATCTGCGCCGTCCAAACGAAATGGGAGAGCCCCAGAAATGGTGAGAGCAGCTTGGCGCCGAGGATCTCGATGACCATAATCGACGCACCGGTCACTACCGCTGTCAGATAAAGGTACAGCCGAAGGTTTCTCGATATGGGCGGCTCGGGCAACGGCAGGCGTTTCTGCTTCACCGCTTGTGTTTAGCCAAGAAGAAATTGCCGGGCAATCTTTTACGCCCCATTTGGAGTCGTCATCCCAACAACACGGTTCCTCTGTTTTTCGGGTCAAAATACGAATCCAAAGACGGAAACGTGAAGGCAAGAAGAACTGCGACCCACGTAAACCCTTGGAGCGTGTTTTAATAATGCTTTTGGCGGCGAGACGCCGCCAAAACCCGCCGGCCGGAGGCCCGCGCTACGTAGCGCAGGCGTCCTCGCCTGCGGGTTCCGGCGGCGTCTCGCCGCCGGAACGGCGCCGGGCTGCCTAAGAGCGGGACTGCGAACCCATACGCCCACGCCCGGGTCGGTTTCTTAAAACACGCTCTTAGATTCGGCTTCGGCCTTCGGGTTTCGAGTTTCGGATTTCGATATCCCCCCCGCGAGCTTGCATCCCCACGCATCTTTGTACATGCTCCGCCCGTGCAACCCGGGTTCCTAACCAACGGCCTCCGCTGTGCTCATCGCCCAGCGTGAACCACCTGATGTTGCCTTTCTAACCACGCCCCAATGTGCGCCTCCCCAAGATCAGCTTCACCCCACGCATCGAGTGCATCGTTGCAAATGAAGTTTTGGGGCGTGCGCGGCAGCATCCCCACGCCGGGCGCGACCACCTTGCATTACGGCGGTAATACCTCGTGCATCGAGGTGCGCGCCGCCGGGCAAATCATCATCCTCGACGCGGGTACCGGCTTGCGTTTGCTGGGGCGCGAATTGCTCGCCGAGTTTGGCGACCAACCGCTGGACCTCACCTTGCTGCTAACGCACACACATTGGGATCACATTCAGGGCCTGCCCTTTTTTCTGCCGGTGTATCAGCCGAGGAATCAGCTGCGAATTCTCGGGTATGAAGGCGCGCGAGTCGGTTTGGAGACGGTCCTCAGCAGCCAGATGGAAAGTCCCTTTTTTCCCATCGGGTTGAACGAGGTCCCGGCGAACATCCGCATCGAGGAACTCAAAGACTCGGCATTCAACCTCAAGAGCATCGCTGTTCGCGCTCACGCCGCCTGTCATCCGGGCATTTGCGTCGGTTACCGCCTCTCAGTCGCCGGGCGGTCGCTGGCCTTTTTTCCCGATAACGAATTGCCCACCGCTGAGGAAGCGGCGCAGGCCGGCTCCCTGGCGGCCAGACGGCTTCCGGCCGGAGCGAATCAAATCGCCAAGAGTCTCGCGGAATTTGTTCACGGTGTGGACGCGCTGATCATCGATTCGCAATATGACTCAAAGGAGTATGAAGAACACATCGGCTGGGGCCACGGCTGCGTGGATCGCGTGGTCTCTCTCGCCGTCGACGCACAAGTTAAACAGCTCTATTTGTTTCACCACGACCCCAACCACGACGATGCCACGATTGACCGGATGGTTGCGCACGCCCGGAAGCTGGCGGCTGCGCGCTCGAGTCGGCTGCAGGTCCAGGCTGCGCGCGAAGGGCTAAGCGTCGAAATTTCAGGTTGAACACGGCAGCAGCGTGGTCGAACCTCGCCGCTATGTTCGAGTTGCTGAAGGTTGACCAGTCCAGCAAAGCCCGGGTTGGCCGGTTAACCACCGCCCATGGGGCAATCGACACGCCCGTGTTCATGTCCGTGGGCACCCAGGGAAGCGTGAAAGCGCTCGACCCGCGCGAACTGCGTGAAATTGGCACGCAGATCATCCTCGGTAATACCTATCACCTGAGCATCCGACCAGGCCTCGAAATCATTCGTGCCGCGGGCGGACTGCACTCGTTCATCAACTGGCCGGCGCCGATTCTGACCGATAGCGGCGGTTTTCAGGTGTTCAGCCTGGCAACCATCCGCAAAATTCAAGCGCATGGTGTCGAGTTCCGCTCACATCTGGACGGGTCCCTGCTGTTCCTTGGGCCGAAAGAAGCCATGGCCATCCAACGCGAGCTCGGGTCCGACATTGCCATGGTGTTTGATGATTGTCCGCCCCATACCAGCACGCCGCGGGAACTGCGCGCCGCGGTCGAGCGCACTATCCGCTGGGCCAGCGAGTGTCGCGAGCAACCCCGCGCCGCCGGCCAAATGGTCTTCGGGATCGCTCAAGGAGGGACCGATGCGGCGCTGCGAGAACAATGCGCTCGCGAACTCGTTGCCATCGGCTTCGACGGCTACGCCATTGGTGGCGTCAGCGTGGGCGAACCCGAACCAGAAATGTTGCGGGCGGTCGAATTAACCGAACAGTTTCTGCCGTCGCATCAACCTCGGTACGCTATGGGCCTGGGCACGCCCGCGCAATTGGTCGAATTGGTCGCTCGGGGCGTCGACATGTTCGACTGCGTGCTACCGACGCGCGTCGCTCGAAACGGAACGGCCTTTACTCGCAAAGGCACCATTAGCATCAAGGGCGGCGCGCAAAAGGCAGATTTTCGGCCCATCGAGGAGGACTGCGATTGCTTTGCCTGCCGGCATTTTAGCCGCGCTTACTTGCGCCACCTGCTGAACGTGGGAGAGATCCTTGGGTTGCGCATGCTCAGCGTGCACAACACACGCATGTACCTGCGGGTGATGGAAGACATTCGCCAGGCGATTTCCTCCGGGTCATTTGCTGAATTTCGCCGCGATTTTGCCGCCAATTACATTCCCACTCAGAAAGTGCTGCTCGCCCGCGCCGCGGCTGCTGACCGATAAGCCGGTAATCCATCAGTGACGGCGCGGCCTTGGGGTTAGTGCGATACTTTTTCCGGGGTTGCGGGCCGGAAAAAGTGCGAACTGACCCCAAGGCCGGGCCGCCACTGACCCGTTACATAACCCGTTCCGACCTTATTCCCAAACCGCCGGGGATCCTGTATGCTGGGCTGGTGGTCCACTCAAACCATATGAAACGGCCGTGACCCGCTGTGGCTATTGTGGCCGGGACAATGAGCTCGGCGCGGAAGTTTGTTCCGGGTGCGGAACTCCCATTGGAGTACCACCCATTTTAAATAGCCAAGTCGCCGCGCCCGGTGAGGCCGCCCCGCCAATTATTGATCCTCCCCAACTCACCGCTGGCCGTGCCGCTTTGATTTTCCTTCTGACCTTCGTCGCGCAGGTGCTGGGCTCGGCCTTCGTCACAGTAATTGCGTTTGTCAGGAAAGGCATCGGCGGCGCGGACTTGCACCAACCGGACCAGATCGCCGAAATCACCCGGACCGTGCAACCGGCGGCATTCATCTGCGCTGCGGTCCTCGGGATCATCGTCATGCTGGGCTCGGCGCTCTTGCTCGTGCGTCGCGACCTGAAAGAGCGCAGTCCGGTCGGGGCGGCCTGGGCTTTCGGCTCGGTTAAGAATATCGCGGGCGGATTCGGCTTGGGATTGGTCACGGCGGTGATCTTCTCCGCCATCGTCGCTCCTTTCGCCCACTCGATTCACCCCAAACTGGGTCCCCTCACTGACATGAGCCTAACGCGCGGAGCTCCGCAATTGGCTTGGATTTTTTTAGCTCTGTTTCTTGCGCCCGCTCCGGAAGAACTGCTCTTTCGAGGGGTGCTGTACGGGGGCTTTCGGCGGTCATTTGGGGCAACCAAGGCTGCCATCCTGATTACCGCCATATTCGTCTTGCTCCACATTACCGAATGGAGCCGATTCCTGCCGGGGGTGCTGGGCATCACCGGCCTGGGGCTCCTGACTCTTTGGTTGCGGGTGCGGACCAAGGCGATTGGCCCAGCCATAGCGGCTCACCTGGGCTATAACGGGATTATCGTCCTGAACACAGTTTTATTCACCCTGTTCAATTTGGATAAGTAATCCCGCCCGGTATCAGTCGACCCTTTTTGGCGGGTTAAACCTCCCCGCTGCGGTCGCATCGAACCATTGCCTGCAGCAAGTTTGGCACTAGATTTTAGGAGAGGAGGCAAACAGGCTTTATGGATACCAAATCATATTGGAGCACCACCGCGTCTTTGCCATCGTTCCCGTCACTCACACAAGATCTGCAGACCGATGTGGTCGTCATAGGCGCCGGCTTGACGGGAATTACGACCGCGTACCTCCTCAAGAAGCAGGGCGCCAAGGTTGTGCTGCTGGAGCGTCAGCGCTGCGCCGGCGGCGACACCGGCCGCACCACGGCGCATCTGACGTATGTCACCGATAAGCGCTTGCATCAATTGGTCAAGGCTTGGGGCCGTGACGGTGCCAAAGCCTTCTGGGAAGCAGGCGCCGCCGCCATCGATGAGATATTTAATATTACCAAGAACATTGACTGCGAGTTCAAATGGGTCCCGGGTTATCTCCATGGACGTCTCGAGGGCGAAACGCCGGACGATCGCGCCTCTTTGCAACAGGACGCCGAACTGGCGCGCGAGTTGGGCTTTAAAGTCGAGTTTCTCGAAAGCGTCCCGTACGCATCCCGGCCGGGAGTCAGGTTTGAGGGACAAGCCAAGTTTCACCCGCTCAAGTATCTCGCTCCCCTGCTCCTGCGGATTAACGGCGAGGGCAGCTATGTCTTTGAGAACACCGAGGCTTCGGAGATCGAGTCGGACCCGCTGACGGTGCATGCCGGCCGTTACAAGATTCGGTGCAGTTACCTGGTCATTGCGACTCACTCGCCATTGATGGGTAAAACCGGGCTCATCAGCGCTACCTTGTTCCAGACCAAGCTGATGCTTTACACCAGCTACGTTTTGGGGGCCAAGCTTCCCCCGGGAACCCTGCCTGAAGCGCTTTTTTGGGACACCACCGATCCTTATTATTATCTGCGGGTCGATCGGCATTCCGACCACGACTACCTCATTTTCGGTGGCAAAGACGAGAAGACCGGTCAGGAAACCGGCCCGGTGTTTGAGCCACTAGAGGCGAAACTTAAAAAGGTGTTGCCCGCCTCAGAGATTCAGCACCGGTGGCTTGGGCAGGTCGTTGAAACCAACGATGGGCTGCCTTTTATCGGGGAAAGCGCGGGCCAACAATTTATCGCCACGGGCTTTTGCGGGAACGGTTTTACTTTGGGGACCCTCAGCGCGCTGATGGCGCGCGACCGTTTTTTCGGACGCAATAATCCCTGGTACAACTTGTTTGCGGTGAACCGCAAAAAATTTCACGGAGGAGCCTGGCGCTATCTGAGTGAGAACATCGACTATCCTTATTACTACGTTCGCGACCGACTCCGGCATGCCGGCGAAGGATCCCCCGACGACTTGAAGCTGGGCGAAGGCAAAATCATTCGCATGGAAGGGAAGAAAGTCGCGGCTTACCGCGATAATGATGGCAAGCTCACCTTGCTCTCGCCGATCTGCACCCATCTCGGCTGTATTATCCGCTGGAACGCGGTCGATAAAAGTTGGGATTGTCCCTGTCACGGCTCACGGTTCAAGCCGGCCGGCGAGGTCTTCGCCGGGCCGGCCGAATCTTCCCTGGAAAAAATCTCCGCCCAGGAAGAAAAGAAAAAGGCAGCGTAGCCGCGGGGAGGCGTTCGATCAACGCATGCGCGTGAAACAGCCAATCGCTGTTAGCGGAGCTTTTTGCCGGTAAGCCGTTCGTACGCTTCGAGGTACTTTGATTCGGTCCTGGAAACCACCTCGGGCGGCAAGGCGGGAGCTGGAGGCGTTTTGTCCCAATCCAGCGTTTCCAGGTAATCGCGGACGAATTGCTTATCGAAACTGGGTTGACTCTTTCCGGCTTGGTACTGGTCGGCGGGCCAGAAACGGGAGGAATCCGGGGTCAGCACTTCATCGATCAAGATCAACTCACCGTCGAAGAGGCCAAATTCAAACTTGGTATCGGCGATGATAATACCACGTTTGCGAGCGTAGTCGCGGGCAGTATTGTAGATTTTCAAGCTGGCGGCGCGGGCCTTTTCAGCAATCTCCCCGCCCACTATTTTGGCGGCTTGTTCAAACGAGATGTTCTCGTCATGACCGGTTTCAGCCTTGGTGGCAGGGGTGAAAATGGGCTCGGGGAGCTCGGACGATTCTTTGAGGCCGGGCGGCAGTTTGACACCGCAAACGGTCTGGCTGGCGCGGTACTCCTTCCAACCGGAGCCGGCGAGGTAACCGCGCACGACGCATTCGATCGCCAGCGGCTTGGCCTTTTTGACAATCATGCTGCGACCCGCCAGTTGGGTGGCAAAGGGCTGCAAATTCGCCGGCAAAGGATCCTCCGGCTTGGAAAGGAGGTGATTAGGCTGGAAGCCTTCGGTTTGAGCAAACCAGAAATAAGAAATTTGAGTCAGGACCTCGCCTTTGTGGGGGATTCCATTGGGCATGATGCAGTCGAACGCCGAGATGCGATCGGTGGCGACGAATAACAGCCGGTCGCCCAGATCGAAAATGTCGCGCACTTTTCCACTGCGGAGCTTCTTGAGTCCGGGAATATCGAGTTGAAGGACAGTGCGATCAGTTTCAGTTGGCATGCGTTGAAAATATGGAAGCTCTGCATGAACCTTCAAGTGAGAAAATAAGAACCCCCCCGGAGAAGGCTGAAAGCCGAAGTCGAGTCGAATGGATCTGCCGAGGAGCTAATCAAGGCCAGTCCCTGCGCTTGCGTTTTGGAGTGCGGCGCTGTGCGCCGCTTTTGGAACCGACGACGGATGACCCGCGAAAGATCTATATCATTTGACCCTGCCTCGCCTCCAAAGCGCCGCAAAGCGGCGTACTCCAAAACCTTCGGAAATGCGTGCGCTAAGGGTTTATTTAAGGCGGCTGGAGGTGCGATCCGCCAGCCACAACATGTCCTGATTGTTTGGCGAAGCAACATTGAGTTGGAGTTGGTTGTTGTAGTGCACCGGAGCGCGTGTGCGGGGATCGACCCATTTCCGAATTTCCGCATGGCCATCGGCGAAGGAAATTCCGCCGGCACCATTGTGGTAACTGGCCGGAAAATCGATGATCCGGGCCGAGCCGGGGCTCTCCACCATCATGTTGGCAAATCCACCGGCATTGATGCCGTCCGGATGTTCATCCAACAGGACGAAACACATCGCCGGTCCGGGATTCACAATATCTGACGATTTATAGTAGACGCGGTACTTCTTTGAACTCGAATTGGCCTGAAACCCCGCCGGGTCAAGCCAGTCGCCGGGGCCGAAGGCCTGGCTCATGCTCATGCTGCGCACCCGCGGGTAACTGCGGCCGGCAATGGTGACAGCGCTTAAATCGGCCGGACATTTGTAGACGCCGACTTCCTTCAGGACCCAGGCCAGTTTGGAGCGGGTGGGGTCCCGAAGCGCCGCAGTGTTGGTGTTGTCCGGGTTTGCCGGGTTGAAATCGAGCCAGCCGTCGACCCAGGCGGTGGGCTCCAGGGGCTGGGTATAACCCGAAGTGGGCAATTTCTCGCGGTTATCGAGGGCGTAGAGTTGCCAGGCAACCAACAGTTGCTTGAGGTTACTCATGCATTGAATGCCTTGTGTCTTCGTTTTCGCCTTGGAAAGGGTCGGCAGCAGCATCGCGGCAAGAATGGCGATGATCGCGATGACTACGAGCAGTTCAATCAAGGTAAAGCCGCGAAAGGAAGGCACACCCGGCTCAATTGTGCTGCGGTGCGGTTGGATTGGATTCATGTAGCGGCGAATGTCAGACCTATCCGAATCGTGCGTGAGCAGTGATTAAAGCTATTTTGTTAAAAAGAATTAGGAAAGTCATTTCCGACGCACGACGGAAATTCCCGGATTCCCGGTTTCCGGCCAGGCAGAGCGCGATTCTACCAATTCTTGACATCATGCCGGCTTTTTGGGCTGATGCGACCTGGAATATTCATGAACATCCTCGTTACCGGTGGGGCTGGATTCATTGGCTCACATGTTTGTGAGCGCTTGCTGCAGCTGGGCCATTCGGTGTGGGCTTTTGACGATCTGAACGATTTTTATAGTCCGGATCTGAAGCGGCATAATCTGCGAGACTTACAGGCGTTGGCTGGAAAGTTCGAATTCATTCATGGGGACCTAACCGAGCGCGGGGACATTGAGCAAGCATTTGAGAGGGTCAAATTTGATCAAATCATCCACCTGGCCGCGCGAGCGGGAGTCCGGCCGAGCCTGGAGCAGCCGGCGTTGTATCAGCGTGTGAATGTCGAGGGCACGGTCAACCTGTTGGAGGCGGCGCGGAGTCGTGGGATAAAAAAAATAACCATGGCTTCGTCCTCCTCGGTTTACGGGGTGAATTCCAAAGTTCCTTTTGCCGAGGGTGACCCGATCTTTTCGCCAATCTCGCCCTATGCGGCCAGCAAACTGGCCGGCGAAGCGTTGGGCCACGTTTATCACCAGGTATATGGATTCGACGTGGCGATGCTGCGCTTCTTCACCGTGTACGGGCCGCGGCAGCGGCCGGACCTGGCGATTCACAAATTTGCGCGGCTGATCCGCCGGGGTGAACCCATCCCGGTGTTTGGAGATGGGTCAACCGCCCGGGACTATACCTACGTGACGGACACCTTGGACGGGATTATAGCTTGCACCCGGAGGGAATTCGGTTATGAAGTTTATAACCTTGGTGAATCGCAAACCGTGAAATTGAGCCGGCTCATTGAGCTGTTGGAAAGCGCATTGGGTCGCAAGGCTATTATCCAGCGATTGCCGCCTCAAGCGGGAGATGTTCCAATGACCTACGCGGATATCAGCAAGGCCCGTAAAGAGCTGGGATATTGCCCCTCGGTGCCGATCGAACGAGGCATCCGTTTATTTGCGCAGTGGTTCGAGCAACAGCCTGCCTAAGCATGGAAAACAAGCCACAATTTACTCGACCGCCGTTTGAGCAAGCCCAGCGCGCGTGGGAGGAAGTGCTGCGGCAGCGGGGGTTGCCTACCGAACTGATCTGGGTGTTCGAGGAGAACCTCTGCCTGGAACCGCAGTCGTCGGATTCACGCGGCTACCGAATCGGCTATCAGGTAGTCTGGACACCGCCGCCCTCCGAGGCCCAGCATATTGCTTACGACCATTTTTCGGAGTTTGACGCTCCGCTGGTGTGGTATCGACTGGGCACAAGCCGGGGCAAGTCCATTTGCCTGCTGCTGTGCGATGCTTGGTTCAACGAGAAGAGCGAGGCGGAAGGGTTCATCAAGCGACCGGAGTGGCATATGCTCTTCCGGCCTGGACCCACCGAAGAAATCGAGGAGATTAAAGAAAAAGCCCGGTGGGAAAAGCGGTTGGTGCGCGAACGGCCACTGAAGGAGTTGGATTTTGGCATGACGCTGCGGGCGATTCACGAGGTGCTGGCGCACGGGCGGGTGCTAACCCCGTATGAACGCTATGCGCTGAGATTGTTGCACGTCTGGCGGCATTGGCTGGGCGATAAAACCGCTTAAAGCATCATCAGTTGGATGCTGTCCACCAATTCCCAATGCCGGCCTTTGAACCCGACGACGGAACGGCCAGGCGGGCACATAATGGTTTTCTTCAGCAACCCGCCATGGCCGCCGTATGGCCCGAAGTTGCGATGATTAGTGTGAAAGGTGAGGCGATCAATGTACTGCCAAAACTCGACGGATATTCCCATGAGGAATTCGTCCG